>Ga0123354_10001693_pt1 | contig 27584 bp, 22 predicted proteins | sample TergutLab28metaG_2_FD_97872 | JGI IMG/M metagenome (GOLD analysis project Ga0123354, IMG submission 97872) | Labiotermes labralis P4 segment gut microbial communities from Petit-Saut dam, French Guiana - Lab288 P4 | ecosystem: Host-associated > Arthropoda: Insects > Digestive system > Gut ... | reverse complement strand
GCAACCGGCTCCGGAATCACAGGCTCGGGTATGACAGCGGCCGGTTCAGGTACAGCTTCGACGGGTTCCGGCACAGGCGTGACATACATAACCGGCTCCGGAATCACAGGCTCGGGTATGACAGCGGCCGGTTCAGGTACAGCTTCGACGGGTTCCGGCACAGGCGTGACATACATAACAGGCTCCGGCACGACGGGTTTCGGTATCGCGGGCGCAGGTGCGGATCCGTATACGCCTGCCGACAGCGACTCAAGCTCTTTCAACCAATCCGGCGTTTCGTCAACATCCAAATTAGCGCCGGCGGCAACAGCCTGCTCGGCGTGATTGTCCGCGGTCTCCTGCCCTTCTAATATTTTCCCCCAGGTATCGACTTCGGCCTCTTTAGCCGCCGCATGGTCCTGATCCAGCCATGTCAGACCGCCGGTATAGGCGGAAGGCTGCGCTTTGGATGTGCGCATAGGATTAGAGGCGGCTTCGCCGCCCAGCTCGTCGCTTCGCTCCGCAGCTGGCCGCGATGTCTCTGATTCTGATATCGCCGGTTCCGGCGTGGGTATTGCAAACGTGGAGGCAGGGAAATTTTGTTCCGGCGCAGCCGTACCGACTTGACCGCGCAACCGTTCAAGTTCTGCGTCACGCTCGCGTTTGCGGCGGTATTCTTCATCAAGCAGTTCTTGGAACGCTTCGTTCTTTTTATCGATTGCAAAAAGGGTTTTTTGTTCTTCATCCACATGGAGAGCGAATGTGGAATCAGCGGGTGCAGCAACTTCTTCCGGCGCCGGCGCCGTATAAACCGGCGGCTGTAAGGGCGCCACCGCAAAATCCGTGAAATTCCGGAACGGATCAGTTTCCTGTGGCGCCGCGGGTATGGATGCCCCGGATTCTGTCGCACGCCGACGTTCTTCCGCGTTTTCGCCAAAGACAAAACCTGAGAAATCACGCCGTTTCGGTGATTCCGGTTCCCGCGCAGGTGCGTGTTTTTCCGGCGGTGCGTATTTCGTTTCAGAAAGAACGGGTTTCGGCGTTTCCGGCACAGATGGCACTTCTTCCGGTGTCAGCGGTTCGCGCGCAAAAATACTCCGTGTGGGCGCAGCCGCCTTCGCGGTTTCCCTGCGCCGTCTGCGCTCCTCGAGTCGCGACCTTGCATCTCCGTCTTCGTCCCCGTACAGGATCCGGTTGATCGCTTCGTCTTTCTCTCTATCCACTGGATTATCCATGGAATACCCTTTCCGCCGCATACTGCTCATTTATTATTCCGACGCCGAACAACAGGAAACCGCGCCGGGGTAATAGTCTCCAACATTTTAAATTATAACGTAAAAATTTGTCAGATACAATGAATCCGCTGTTTTCAATACATTATTGATTGTTTTTCAATTACGTGTCACGGTTTGCAAAGGCCTCATCAGCCGTTATCCGGCCACGTATGCCTCAGCCAGTAAAAATACGAATCTTTTTTGAAGCGGGACTGAACAGCCGCCCCAAACATAGCCAGGCAGGTAATGAGCCAAAGCCCGAGCCGCCTGAAGCCGTATTCAAAACCGAACGTCTTCATGATCTTAAGTGAGCCGACGAATGTATAAAACCGCTTCGTGGCTTTCAAAAATTGCTTCTGCAGCTCCCACGGCGTCATATTTTTGGGAAGGAAAGTGACGTTCATCATATCGAAGACGCTCCAGTCCTTTGTGATCATCCGTTTCTCTTCCGTGAACTGCTTATACGTTTCGGTCCCGGGGAACGGCGTCAAAATGGCAGGCTGCAGCGTATAGGCGTTGACGTCCTTCGCAAATTCCACACAGCGCCCGATATCTTCGGGGCCATCCGTATCTATGCCGAGCACAAAACTGGCGATGAGCCTGATTTTGTGCTTGGCGAGCGATTTTGCGCAGTTGACGATATCGGAAATTTTTTGATGCTTGTCGATCTCGTCGAGCGCCGCCTGATTCAGCGATTCGAATCCGACAAGCACATAGGAAAGATGCGCCTTTTGAAGCAGCTCCATCATCTCTTCATCCTTGGCCATATCCACGCGCCCGAAAAAGAACGTATCCTTGAAGGTCAAATCCTCTGCGATCATCCTGCGGCAAATTTCCTTGGCCCGTCCCCTGTTGGCTGTAAAATTGTCGTCCTCGAAATTCATATATTCGAATCCGAGTTTTTTGTAGTATCTGATTTCCTCTATAACGCTGTCCACACTTCTTTCCCGGTAAGGATGATACATGCGGGAGGTCGTGCAGAAAGAACAACAAAACGGACAGCCCCGCGTAGACAGGACGTTTGCCTCAAGGCAGGGTGTTTTTAACAGCGAATAATCCGGGAACGGCGCGTCGTCAAGGTTTTTCAAACATTCGGCGTACACGATCTTCTCGGTGCGCCGGCCTTCCACGATATCCAGAATGACGGTTTCCGCTTCACCAACCACCACCTGATCGGCGTGCGCCGCGGCCTCCTCCGGCATCGCGCTTGCGTGCATCCCCCCGATCAATACCCGCGCCTTCGTCCTGCGGCGGATCTCGTCCGCCAGCTCATAGGCCCGAGGCGCGCTGGAAGTCATCGTATAAAGGCAATAAACATCGACATCTTCGAGATCAAAAAAATCAATATCCGTGTACAATTCCTCATACACTTCGACATCGTGTCCGGCATCTTTTAAAATATGCCCCAAAATCAACGGGCCGGTTATGGCATTTGGATGCCCGTAGAGATAATTCCCGAAACGATAACCCCAAAACCTCCGGAAATTACTCGCCGGAGTAATAAAAATAACCTTCATGGCTTCTCCTAACTTTCCTATTCCGAACACAAAAAGACAGTTTCCTATATTCTTTCTTTTATGCAAAAATAATATATGAACGGTCTGTTTCGCGTCCGTTGGTCTATTTATATATTACTAGCAATTAAGCGATAGTTCAACGGGTGCAATGCAAAATGCGAATAGCCCCGAACCGGAGTTGCCGCGGTTCGCATTTAATTCGAGTAAATAATACTTGCATAAATCTATTATCCCAATTGCCATCAATTTGATTTCTACTCCTCTTTAACAAGCTCCTTGCTGACATACCCTTTGGCAAGATTGCCCGATTTATTTGTGACTTCAACCATATCCCATCCTGAACCTGAACTGTTTTCCCCGTATAAGGGATGTCAACTTTCGAATCTCGCTTTTTCTTACAACACCCAACCCACTTAAGATGAATAATTACTCATAACAGAAACCCCGCGGATTTTTGTCACTTTTTTGCGGCTATGGACGAATTTTGCCCCGAATAATGCTGTTTCTCCTCAATTTTCGGCTATTTCGACAAAATATTCGTCCATAACCGCAATTTTATGCCATTTTCCGCCGTATATCCTGTCAAACCGACTCGAAATCGTACATAATCGCAATTTCGCGCAAAACAACCGTGAAGCTACGTGCATTGTTTCGCTATCAGAGCAATAATCAGCGCTTCCCTAACAGGGTGGTGTTTGTCCGTGCCGCCGGATCCTCCGCCCCACGGCGAAGGTCAGGCGAGAGAAAGTCGCGACAAGGACGATCGCGATGGCGATGCTGCCCGCGATAATCAGCGCTTCGACGCCGATGCTGGCGGATTCCGAATAATTTCCAACGAGCATATTGCTCATGGTCTGATAGAGCGGGACGCCGGGAACAAAGGGGATGATGCCCGGGATAATGAAGATCGTCGTCGCGTCTTTGAAGATGCGCGCCGCGAATTCCGCGAGAATGGCGATCGCACAGGTGCCGAAGAAGCAGGCGCTGATCATGCCGGACGTGGGCGTGAGGAATTGGAGCAAAAACATGCCGATCGCGCCAATGGTGGAAACGGGCGCGATAAGGCGCTTCGGGCAGTTGAACAGAAGACAGAAGCCCGCCGTCGAAAAGAAGCCGAAGAGAAGGAACCACGGCGGTGTGAATTCAACGGCCCGGTCGCCGCCGAGCTCGCCGCCGAGCATGATCCAGATACGGATGCCGATTCCGACGCCCGCGGCGATCGCAACAGCCGCCATGGCCGTTTCGGCGAGGCGTGTCCCGCCCGCGAGCATGTCGCCGGAGAGGAAATCGCGCGCACAGTTCGTGATGGCGACGCCCGGCAGGAAGATCGTAGTCGCCGCGACAACGACCGGAGAAATGCTGTCGCCGGCGCCGAGCGCAGCGGCAAACAACACAAGGCCCGCCGCCGCCATACAGCTAACGAGAATGCGGATGAAGTCCGCGAAACGCAGCAGGCTGATCGCGTATGAGACGAGCCAGGTCACGCCGGAAATGGCGCCCGCGATAAACATATCGGAGAAACTCCCCTTGTACAACGGGCAGAAAAACGCGCCGACCAAAATCGCGCCAATGACGCGCCAGAGCATCGAATAACCGGGCGTAGCGGCGATCTCCCTCAGCCGCTGGAAGCCGGCTTCGACGGAAAGGCTGGTCGTCGTGAAAACACGGCTGAAATCATTGATGAGCGAGACTCTTTCCAAGTCAATCTGTGAGTTCCGTGTTCTTTTGATAAAGGTGAAGACGTCGCTCTCCTCGTCGCCGCTGTCCAGCGAAACGATGATGCCGGTGTTGATCGCGAAGCATTCGACATAGTTGATTTTGCACGCGCGGCAGATGCGCGTCACCGTATCCTCAACGCGGTAAATCTCGGCGCCGCTCCGCATCATGAGTTCGCCGGCGAACAGCGCGAGGATCAATATTCGTTTTTGCCGTTTGTCAATCATAGCAATTCTTCTCTTCGCACAATTATACTATTTCTCCAGCATCCTCTTCAGGAACTGCCCGGTATAGGAGCGTTTCACCTTCATAACCTGCTCAGGCGTGCCTTCGGTGATCACTTCGCCGCCGCGGTCGCCGCCGTCCGGGCCGAGGTCGATGATGTGGTCCGCGCGTTTTACAACGTCCAGGTTGTGCTCGATGACGACCACGGTATTGCCGGCGTCCACAAGGCGGTCGAGTACCTCGCAGAGTTTCGCGACGTCCGCGAAATGCAGGCCGGTCGTGGGTTCGTCCAAAACGTAGAGCGTGCGGCCGGTGCTGCGCTTGGACAGTTCGGTCGCGAGTTTCACGCGCTGCGCCTCGCCGCCGGAAAGCTGCGTGGACGGCTGGCCGAGCCTGATATAACCGAGCCCGACGTCAGACAGCGTGTCGAGCTGGCGCCGGATCATCGGGTGGTTTGCGAAGAACTCCAGCGCTTCGTCGACCGTCATCTCCAATACGTCGTAGATACTCTTCCCCTTGAATTTGACTTCAAGTGTTTCGCGGTTGTACCGCCGCCCTTTGCACACCTCGCACGGCACATACACATCCGGCAGGAAATGCATCTCGATCTTGATAATGCCGTCGCCCTTGCAGGCTTCGCAGCGCCCCCCTTTGACATTGAAGGAGAAACGCCCTTTTTCATAACCCCTTATTTTCGCCTCGGGCAGCGTTGCGAAGAGATCGCGGATCGGTGTGAAGAGGCCCGTATACGTCGCGGGGTTTGACCGCGGCGTGCGGCCGATCGGCGCCTGGTCGATATCGATCACCTTGTCGATCGCCTCTATGCCGTCAATGCCGGCATGCGCGCCCGGCGTCGTGCGCGCGCCGTTCACGTCCCGCGCAAGCGCCTTTTGCAGGATCTCGTTCACGAGCGAACTCTTGCCGCTTCCCGACACACCCGTTACGCAGATGAATTTCCCGAGAGGGAAGCTCACGTCGATATTTTTCAGATTGTTCGCCGAAGCGCCGCGAACCACGATTTCCTGCCCGCTTCCGGGCCGCCTGCTTTTCGGAACTTCGATTTTCAGCTTGCCGGAAAGGTACTGCCCCGTAATGGATGCCTTGCATTTTTTGATATCTTCGATCGTGCCTTGCGCGACGATCTCCCCGCCGTGCACGCCCGCACCCGGGCCGATATCCACGATATAATCGGCGCTGCCCATTGTCTCCTCGTCATGCTCCACAACGATCAGCGTATTGCCGAGATCGGTGAGGTCGCGCAGGGTCTTCAGCAGTTTCACATTATCCTTCTGATGCAGCCCGATGGACGGCTCGTCCAGGATATACATGACGCCGACGAGCGCGCTGCCGATCTGCGTCGCAAGCCGGATGCGCTGCGCCTCTCCGCCCGAAAGCGTGCCCGCGCTGCGCGAAAGCGTCAAATAATCCAGCCCGACGTTTACGAGGAACGAAAACCGCGCGCGGATCTCCTTCAGGATCTGATAGGCGATCGCCGTATCCTTTTCCGAAAGCTGCGAAGCAAGCGTCTCGATGAATTCCCCCGCGGCGCGGACGGACAGATCCGAGAGGTCGGCGATATTTTTTCCGCCTACCGTAACCGCAAGCGATTCGGGCCGCAGGCGTTTTCCGCCGCACGTCTCGCAGGGCGTGAGCTTCATCACCTGCTCCATTTTTTCCTTCATAAAATCGGACGTGGTCTCGCGGTAACGCCGCTCCAGGTTTGTCAGCACGCCTTCAAACGGATGATCCATATTGGACGTACGGCCGGTTGTCCGGCTTTTGTACGTATATTTCAGATGCCTGCCGCCCGTGCCGTAGAGCACCTCACGGCGAAAATTCTCCGGCAGCTCCGCCCACGGCAGCGACAGATCCACTCTGTGCTCGCGCGCGAGCACTTCGATCATTTGCCGGTAAAAACCGGAGTATTCCATACTGGCGAAAACACCGGAAAGCGCCCCGTCCGTAATGCTCTTCTCCGTATCCGTGATGATGAGGTCCGGATCGATTTGCTGGATGAAACCAAGGCCGTTACAGACCGGGCACGCGCCGAACGGCGAGTTGAAAGAAAACATCCGGGGTTCGAGCTCTTCGATGCTCGCGCCGTGTTCCGGGCATGCAAGTTTCGTGGAAAAAATCTTCTCCTCTTCAGAAGGCTCCTCGTCCTCATGCTTTGTCCAGAGGATATGCGCGAAAACAAGCCCTTCGCCGTATTTGACCGCTGTCTCCACGCTCTCCGTGATACGGGAGAGCACGTCCTCCTTTATAACAATACGGTCCACCACGATCTCAATCGAATGCTTATAATTTTTATCCAGACTGATTTCGTCTTCTCCGAGCGTCTGAATAAGCCCATTCACGCGCACCCGCGTAAAACCCTCTTTGCGAATCGTTTCGAGCACCTTTTCATGCGTGCCTTTGCGCGCGCGCACAACCGGGGCGAGCAGCGTGAGACGCGTGCCCTCGGGATACGCCGCAAGGATGTCCGCGATCTGATCGACCGTTTGGCTCGTGATCTCCTGCCCGCAAATCGGGCAGTGCGGCACGCCGATACGCGCATACATAAGGCGCAGATAGTCGTGGATTTCCGTCACCGTGCCGACCGTGGAACGGGGATTGTTGTGCGTGCTCTTCTGATCGATGGAAATCGCTGGCGACAGCCCTTCGATGAACTCGACGTCGGGCTTATCCATGCGCCCGAGGAACATGCGCGCGTAGGCTGAAAGGCTTTCGACATAGCGCCGCTGCCCCTCCGCGTAGATCGTGTCGAACGCGAGCGAACTCTTGCCGCTGCCTGACAAACCGGTGAGTACGACGAACCTGTCGCGCGGGATCCGCAGGTCGATATTCTTCAGATTGTGCTCGTTCGCACCTTTGATATATAGATCTTTTGCCATGGTTTTCATTTTAACACACGGCGCGATTCGCGACACAATGAAGAGAAAAGGGCGGCCGTCTCCGGCCGCCCAAATCAATACTATTTTGTCTGATGGAACGATAGCTATATTTTTTTCTTGTATACCGATATAAGAACAAAATAACAGATAATGTGAATCCAAAAAACGCCCATACACAGCCAGAACGGCAGCATATCATCCAGGATCCTAAATGTCAGCATCAAGGCGGCTATCATGATAAGGCTGATAAACCACATTATATATCCCGCTTTCTCGCGTATATGGATATTGCGTTCATCCTTTTCCTCTATCTCAAGCCGCTTGGCTCTTTCCGGATCATCTTTTAACCGTCTGCCCCGGATCATAAATGCCACGCCGGCCCCTATCCAGCCGGCGCCGATTCCGCACAATACGGCCGCCACCGACGACATCGTTCCGCTCGCATCGCTGAAAATGAATGTCAGCAGCAACCCGACCGCGAAAACGGCGATACCGACATACAAGATAACCGATCTGAATTTGCTTTTCATTTTCATTTCTCCTCTTCGTAGATAAACATTTCCTCAACGGCAATATCGAAGTACCGCGCGATCTTGATCGCGAGCGTGATAGACGGGTTGTATCGTCCGTTTTCGAGCGACCCGACAGTCTGCCTCGATACTTCCAAAGCCACCGCAAGCTCTTCCTGCGTAATGTTTCGTTGTTTGCGCAGCTCTTCCAGCCGATTACGCATCCGCATACCTCCTTGCCGTTATGGAAAGCACGCTTTCCATAACTAAATGTTACCACAAGAAATAAAAATGTCAAGCATACTTTCCATCCCAAATTATTATTGCTCCGACAATATTTCCGCAATTGTGCGAAGTAATCATATCATCATTTTATTTTGTGGTGCTGTTCAGGGAAAGTATTATATACTTTGGTTATGAAAAAAAATATGAGAAAAGTATTCGTTATTTGTATAACGCTCTTATTGATCGGCGCGCTTGCGGCCTGCGGTAAAGCGGGCAAAGGCGATTCCGGCGGCAGCGCGGCGCCTCCCGCGCCCGCGCCATACAATCTGACGGGCAACTGGGACGGTATCTACACCGACCCAAACGCACCCTTCAATATGTATACCATGGCGTTCACGGCGAATGGCCGGGTGACGCTTAGTCTCGCGATCTACAACCCTCTTCAAAAGGGCTGCGTATATTACGGGGACTATACCTGGGGCGGCGCGGACGGAAAGGAGCTCACGCTCGACCTCTACCACGGCGCGTATACGACGGAAGAGAAAAACGGCTTGACCACCGAGGTCTACCACGACCAGGGCCGGGACAACGCGAAAGTTTTCACGAAAGTGACGTTCAAAGCGGTCTTTGGGGATGTACGTTCCGTTGTTTTGATCGCGCAAAACAAGGCGGAAGCAATGGCTCCCGACGGTTCGGGCGACTCCGAAAAGGTGATCAACAAAGGCGCGTTTCTCGTGATGCGTCCCGTAGGCGCGGGGCAGGGCGGCCCGCGTTATTTCGGGGATCCGGGCGTGGCCACAGACAAAAACACCGTCTATCCGGACAGCTTCCTGCCCACCGCCGAAGCCGCCGCGACCACAACCGATCTGAACGTGCGCTCCGGCCCGAGTACGAAAAACCCGTCCTACGGCATGATCGCGGGCGGTACGCGCGTGGACAAGATCGCGGTCGTGAAAGACGACAAAAACGATTCGGGCGAATGGGCCTTCTGCCTGTTTGACGACGGCGGCGGCTGGATGAGCACTTCTTATCTCAAGGACCCCACAGCGTCGACAAACCAATAGCTGCCCGAACGGGAAAAGGAGCAAAAGACAATGAGAATGAATGAAAACACAGTATTGGTCACGGGCGGCGCGACGGGGATCGGTTATTCGATGGCGAAAAATTTCCACGGGCGCGGCAATACCATCATTATCTGCGGGCGCCGGGAAGACCGGCTGGAGCAGGCCGCCGCGGAGCTTCCGGGAATCCATACCTTTTCTTGTGATGTGTCGATTCCCGATGGCCGTGAAGCGCTTTTCCGATATGTTAGCGAGCATTTCCCCAAAATAAATATCCTGATTAACAACGCCGGTATCCAATGCGACATTGATTTGACGAAAGGAATGCCCGGCCTGCCTGACCTGATGCAGGAGGATAATGAAATTCGGGTCAATTTTGTGGCGCCTATCTATCTGTCGGCACTGTTCACACCGCTGCTCGCCGGCAAAGACAACGCGGCCATCGTCAACGTCTCCTCCGGCCTCGCCTTCATGGTGGAGCACGCGACAAGAGCGCCGATCTACTGCGCGACGAAAGCCGGCATGCACGCGTTTTCCATTGCGCAGCGCGCGCAGCTTGCGCCTTTGGGGATTCGCGTTATTGAAATGATCCCGCCGATGGTGGAATCGGAGCTGAACCTCGAAGGACGCAGGAAACGAAATATGGTAACGTCCCCCAATATGATGTCCTCCGACCAATACGTGGAAAAAGCGTTTTCAAAGATGGAAGAAGGCATCGATGAAATTAGATTGGAAGTCGCCTGGAAGCAATGAGGAGATAATGACATGAACGAACAGGATTTATTACAACTGATCAAGGATCGGAAATCCGCAAGGAGCCCGTTTGACGGAAACCGTCCGATCGATCCCGCCGTTCTGCAGGACATCCTTGAAGCGGCGGCCTGGGGGCCGACAGCTCACAATATGCAGAATTTTGAAGTGATTGTGGTGGACGACAAATCCGTGCTGACGGAATTGAGCGAATTGAAATCATCGATCACGTCCGCGTTTATACAAGAAAATTACCGGCAGCTTTCCTTCACGGAAGAGGAGTACAAACAGAAAAAAACCGGCCTTCCGGCCAGCCAGTTCCCACCGGCATGGCTCACGGAGGAAGCGCAGCAGGGCAGGCTGAACGTGCCTTTATCAGGATTGGGTAGACGGGTGAGCGAGGGGCCGGTCTTGCTGCTGATCCTGTACGATCCGAACCGGCGCGCCCCGAACTCGGAGAACGATTTCCTCGGCGTGATGAGCCTCGGGTTCGTCCTGGAAAACATGTGGCTTATGGCGGAAGCGCATGGTCTCGGGTTTCACATCATCAGCGCGTTCGGAAACAAACCTTTGTCGGGCGAGGTTCAAAATCTGCTGGACATCCCGTCGTCCCTGCGCATCGCGCTCGGCATCCGGCTGGGCTATCCGGCCGGTGAGGACCACCGGCTCCGCGTGCGCCGCGAAACGAAAGATTTTGTAAGCCATAACCGGTACGGGAAATAAATAATACGAATCAGGAATTGTCCAGCATGCCTCTCAACTGCGTTTTCCAGCTGTCCATAGAGCGATGGATCACACGCCCGACAAAACATCCGCGCACAAACCGTATCGCCTCGTTGCGGTCGTTTGTCATGCGGAAATCGGAGTTTTCCGGCTTTTCAAGATCTTCGTCCGTATAACGGATGATCTCCCGCTTGAATGCTATCGCCTCGAGCGCTATGCCAAGCTTCATACGGAAACCGTCCCAGTCTCCGTCAAAACGGTATACAAATGTTGCGGCCGCGTCGCTGGCCGCTCCCGCGAATTCTACGGCGCAGGCGTTCAGGGACGGAGCCGGCGCCAAAAGCCAGAGCATATATGGGTCCGGATTTGGGGGCGCCGTCTCAGCCGAGCCGTCTTTGGGCACTTGCGCTTCCGAGCCATCCTCGGACACTTGCGCTTCCGAAGAACCGGGTGCTGCGTCGTTCGCCTTGAAACCGACGCAAACCGCGTCGGCGCCGGAAATTTCCTGAAATTCCTTGTACGTTTCGGACGCGCGGCTCTCCGCCACCTTCGCTTCGAGCGCGTCCGCAAACGACGGTGCGATACCGCGTATCGTCCCCATTGGCGCCGCCATGCCTTCCGGCATCAGCTTCGCCAGCTGCGAAGCGGCGCTGTCTGACAACGATGGGCCCAATTTTGTGATTTGCTTTATCGTTTTCTCACGCAGAGCTTTGATCGCGTCCTGCACCGCCTTTGAGACCGGAGCGTGGTCGTATCCGAGTTTTGAATACGCGGTCTCTTTCCCGTCGATCGTCGAAATCCAAAGCGAAAAGTCTTCGTCTTTAAACCCATTCGCAAAACAGAGCGGTACGCGTCTTGCAGACAGATTCGGAGGAAGCGAAAGGATACAATTATCATAGACCTCTACCGGTACGCCATGCGCCATGCTTCCGGCTATGTTCACGTCGCCTTTCGCGGTGACAGCCGGGCTTCCGTTCACAAACAGGCATTTCCTGACTTTGCCGCCGTATGCCGAAAGCATATGGGCGTAAAGCGGCTCGCCGTTCGCGCCAAGTTTTGAAAACGCGTACGCCCCTGTCCTGACCTGAACCAGAACCGTATAATCTTCAAACTTCAGCCCGGTGACGTCAGCCCAGGGCACATGGGCGGAATCGAACAAAGAAGCGAGCGTAAACCCGTCTTCCGCCACAGAAATATCGGCTTCACCGTTCAGGAGCGCGGATGCGACAGTCCCTTTACATTTGAACTGCGCGCCCTTCGCATCTTCGGCGCCGCTTTCACAGGCGCCGGCAGCCATATCCGCCATGGCTCGTCACAGTTTTGTGCCGCAGCTGCCGCAGAATTTCGTATCCGGCGGGTTTTGCGCGCCGCAGTTCGGGCAGAGCCCCGGCACGGGAACAGGGGCGTCCGCTTCGGCAAGGTTTGTTCCGCAGTTGTTGCAAAACTTTACCGTCAGCGCGTTTTTGGCGCCGCATTTCGGGCATACCCTCATTTCCAGCGACGCGCCGCAGTTATTGCAAAACTTCCCGGTCCCGGCAGGTTTGCCGCAGACGGGGCAGATTGTCGTCTTGCTTTCTATTTCACCCTGCCAGACAGTTGCGGCCTGGCCAGCCTCGTCTATATTGCGTTTCATAGCCTGCGCCCGCGCCTGCGCAACATAGACTTCCTGCCTCGGCGCGCATTTGGTGCACAGCCCCTCGTCTTCGTTCCAGCACGCGTCGCAGACATACGAATTGCAATTCGGGCAGCGGTGAAAATGCTGCCTTGCCTCGTTTTGCGCCTGTTCAAATGCGCGTTCATGCTCCTTTTGCCATTCGGGGCTTTTGTCCTCAAAACGTTCCGACAGGACGTCGCTGGCGCGATCCGCGGAGTATCCGAGATTGCCGAGCCGCCCGCCGACCAGCCCGCCGAGGATGCTCGCGCCCGAACCGATACCGCGGAGCAGCTTGCCCTTATTGTAGGTCTCCGATTCGATAAACGAGCTTTTGTACCCATCGTTGCATATGTCGCAAAAGAAGGTGAATTCAAAGCCGGCCTCCGTTGAATTGTCATAATAATTTCGTGTAAAAGATTGCAACATTTTATTCTTTTCTCCTCTCTTACTGCCTTTACGGGCTTGGCGTCAACATCCGGTCTTTCGGTTTGATCTTCTTGCCGCAAGCCGTGCATTTTTCGTTTTCAAAGAATTGCGTCACGCCGCAGCGCGGATTCTGGCAGCGGATCATGAGGTTTGCGCCGCAAGCCTCGCATTTTTCCTGCACAAAAGTCCGCTTTCCGCAAATCGGGCAGGCAATGTAGAGCGGCCTTCCGCAACCCGCGCATACGGCCTGCCCTTTTTCGATTGGACGCAAACAGGTCGGGCATAAATAGCCGAATGGGCTGTTTGAGCCGCAGGCCGGACAAAAGCGCGCGTCACGGTCGATCAGTGTCCCGCAGTGGATACAGGTTTGTTTGTAGGTCGCCATGACGTAACCCTCCTGTTTTATTCACCCATCTTTGCGCCGCAATTTCCGCAAAATTTCGTCCCCGGCGGGTTTTCCGCCCCGCACTGCGGGCAGAACGCTTTTGCCGGCGCGCCGAGTTTCGTGCCGCACTCCTGGCAGAAGTTTACCCCCTCGGGGTTCACGGTTCCGCAGTTTGGGCAGGTGCGGGCGGCTTCGGCCTGCTGTTTCGCAGCCTCGGCTGCCTTTGCCTCATTTTGCGTCGCGTCAAGTTTTTCTTGTGCCGCTGTGATATTGCTTTGGATAAGTTTCAGCTTCTCGGCTTCCGCCGGAAAATCCTTCGCGCCGTCGCGTTCATAGATTTTTCGCCCGATTTCGGAAAAGATATCCGCCTCCTGTTTTTGGAGGTCGGAAAGCTCCTTCTGGGCATTGAATGTTTTTACATTGGGGTCGTCCTGCGGCATAAATTTCGACAATCCGCCTACCAGATCGCCAAGTCCGCCAAGATTCCCCAGTCCTCCGAGTACATCTGCCATTTTTACCTCCTCATCCATACATATTTGAACCGAATAAAAAAGCCTTGTATTTTCGAAAAACTATTCCGGTAATTTATGAAATTATAGTAACATAATTATTGAGTAAATAACTGCCCGCGGGACTATATTCATTAGCAATTCTTGAAGTTTTATTCCCGGAAAATGTTCAAAAAGAGTTGTTGATACAGTTCGCGCCCTAACCGTGTAGACGATGCCGGCATTTTACTATGTTCATAGCACAAATTGACGGTTATGTATGTATTTTTTCCTAAAATATGGATTTTTAACCTGTTTTCAACTCATTTATTGGCCATTTTTATCTAAAAAACATCCATAACCGTCAATTTGTGCTATTAATGCGTTGTATTTCTGTCAAAGCCTATTTTTATCCACAAATAGGCGCGAACTGTAACGAATGGCGAATCGCACAGGCAGCACTCGGAGAATCGACAGAGAAAACTACAGGATCTCTACAAGCCGTACGCCGGGAAGGGCGGCGACTTGTTCGATGAATTCGTCGCTGTCAGCGCCCTGTTCGATTTGAACCGTGTAGTAGGTAGAAACGCGCGTATCCTGGCCTGTGCGGACAATCGTGGAAACACGCCGGGAATGAATGACGTTGCCGGCCTGCTCCATCGCGGCGGATGCTGCTTTTTCCTCCTCCAGCGTCGCCGTTTCGAGGTGTATACGTACGCGGCGCGCCTTGCGGTAAATCAGATCCTCGAGCGCAGGGAACGCGCCGAGCACGATAGCGACGGCGATCGTCACGGCGAATCCCGCGAAATAAAAACCGATTCCTATCGCAAGCCCGATCGCGCCGGAGGCCCACAGGCCCGCCGCCGTCGTGAGCCCGCGCACGGTATTGCGGCCCGCCATGAAGATCGTTCCAACACCGAGAAAGCCGATGCCCGAGATCACCTGCGCGCCGATGCGCGTCGGATCGGTACCGGCCGCACCGACCGCGTCGAAGACAAATTGGTTTACAAGCATCGCGAGGCAGGCGCCGAGACATACGAGGATATGCGTGCGGAAGCCCGCCGGATGGTTGCGGATCCCGCGCTCGAGCCCGATCACGCCGCCAAAGACTACCGCGAGCACGATGCGCAGGATCACATCCCCTGCCGTCAGCGGATTCATATCAAAGGCCATTGCAAAGAAATTGCTCATCTACGATCCCTTTTCTGCCATTCGTTCTTTCAGCGAATCTTGATATGCACCTCACGGAGCTGCTGCTCCGTGACTTCGGAAGGTGCGTCGAGCATGAGATTTTGTGCGTTGCTGTTCAGCGGGAACGCGATGATCTCCCGGATATTTTCCTCGCCGGCAAGCAGCATTACAATGCGGTCGACGCCGGGCGCCATGCCCGCGTGCGGCGGTGCGCCGTAACTGAACGCGCTGTACAGCGCGCCGAATTTTTCCTCGACGTCCTTCTCGGAATAACCCGCAATTTGAAAAGCCTTGACCATGATATCGGGACGATGGTTGCGGACGGCGCCGGAAGAAAGTTCAACCCCGTTGCATACGATATCGTACTGCCATGCAAGGATTTCAAGCGGATCCTTATTCATGAGCGCGTCCATTTCGCCCTGCGGCATGGAGAAGGGATTATGCGTGAAGTCGATCTTGCCCTGCTCTTCATTGTACTCGTACATCGGAAAATCCGTGATGAAGCAAAGCTCATAGCGATCCCTGTCGATAAGGTTCAGCCGGGACGCCACCTCCGTTCGGATCTGGCCCGCGGACTTCTCTGCAGCTCCTTTCTCGTCCGCAATGAAGTAAAGCACGTCTCCGGGTTGAAGCGACTGATTTTCGGCGGAGGCGAGTTTCGCAAGCGCCTTTTTTTGTTCCTCCGAAAGGAACTTGTCGATGGGGCCCTTGTAGGACAAATCCTCCTCTACCGTGACATAACCGAGTCCCTTCATGCCGATCTCCAGTGCAAATTTCTCCATATCGCGGAAGAAGGAACGCGGCTGCGCAGCCGCGCCGGGCACCCGCAACGCGCGCACCGTCTTTCCCCTGAAAGGTTCAAATTCCGTGTCAATGAAAAAGGTTGATAGATCAAAAATACGAAGCGGGTTGCGCAGATCCGGCTTGTCCGTCCCGTAACGCAGCATCGCCTCTTCAAAAGGTATGCGCGCGTATGGCGCTGTCGAAACCGGTTTCCCCGAGAAGTGCGCAAAAGTCGACGTCAATACGCGTTCGGCAACCGCAAAGACGTCCTCCTGCGTCGCGTACGCCATTTCAAAATCGAGCTGATAAAACTCGCCCGGCGAACGGTCGAGCCGCGCGTCCTCGTCGCGAAAACACGGCGCGATCTGGAAGTACCGGTCGATGCCCGAGACCATAAGCAACTGTTTGAACTGCTGCGGCGCCTGGGGCAGCGCATAGAATTTGCCTTTATGTTTGCGGCTCGGAACGAGATAATCTCTTGCTCCCTCCGGTGAGGAATTCGCGAGGATCGGCGTTTGGACTTCAAGGAAACCCATCGCTTCCATTTCGATGCGCAAATGCCGGATCACATCGGCGCGCAGTATGAGATTGTCTTTGAGCTGTGCGTTCCGGAGATCAAGATACCGGTATTTGAGGCGCAGTTCCTCGCGCGTCTCGCGCGACTCCGCAATCTCGAACGGCAGCCCGCGTCGGCATGGCCCCAGAATTTCCATCGTTTCCGCCCGAAGCTCCACCTTTCCCGTCGCGATCTTCGGATTGTATGTCTCCTCATCGCGCTGCCGCACCGGACCCGTAACGGAGACGGAATACTCTTTGCCGATTCTTTCCGCCTGCTCCTCCGTCACAACCACCTGCGTCACCCCGTACATATCGCGCAGATCGGCAAACACAATGCCGCCATGATTCCGTATTGTCTGCACCCATCCCGCGAGTTTTACCGTCCGTCCGACATGCTCTTCCCGCAAATCCCCGCACGTCATATCCCGGTACCGCCCGGATAACACCAGCGGCGCACTATTAATAAATTGTCTATCGTTAGCTGAAAATGTGTCGGCGGGGAACGCATCATCGGAAACGCTGATGTTGTGAGGAGCGCCTGCAATTTCATGCGGAATCTCTGACTGAAAATCCGACTGTTTGAGCGTAGCGAGTAGCTGCGAGCGAAGCGAGTCACATCCATGCGTCGGATTCGCAGGAGATGAAGTATCCGGAATCGCACGCGACGAACGCCCGCCCATATTTTCGGCGCCACATTCCCCGCTGATTTCCTCTAATTGCTTCCTTAGCTCCGCATTCACACTTGCCGGATCCGCCGTCCCGCCGAGCTTGCGCATCGCCTGCCCCACAAGGAAACCATAGGCCTTCTCCTTGCCTCCCAGATAATCCGCCGCCGACTTCCCGTTCTCCGCGAGCACCGCCGCGACGACATCCGAGACCCCTTCTTCATTCGTCTCAATCAACAATCCCCTCTCTTCAATATATCGCTTGGGATCGATATCCTTTTTATAGACCGCCTCAATAACCGCCTTTGCCGAAGCGCGGTTGATGAGCCGCCGCCGTACCATAACGAGCGCGTACGCAATCTTCTGCGGATTGACCGAAAGCTCCTCCGCTTCCTGTCCGCTTTCCTTCAGGAGCCGCAGGATCTCGCCTGTCACCGCGTTCGCCGCTTCGGACGCCGCTTCCGCGGACCCGCCGAGCGCTGCTGTGACCTGATCAAACAGCTCCGCGATCTTCCGCTCCGACGTCAGAACCGCCGCCGTCTTTTCCGGCAAACCAAATTCTTTGCAATAACGCACGCGCTTCTCCGGCGCAAGTTCCGGAAAGCTTTCCCGTACGCGCGTCACCCACACCTCGTCGACCTGCAGCGGCACGAGATCCGGATCCGGAAAATACCGGTAATCCTGCGCGTTTTCCTTGCCGCGCATCGAATAACTCACACCAGCGACGTCGTCCCAGCGCCGCGTCTCCTGCACAACGCGCTCCCCTTTTTCGAGCAGCGCGATCTGCCGATCCGCCTCATGTTCGATCGCGCGCACGATTGCTTTGATCGAATTCATATTCTTCGTTTCGGTACGCGTACCGTATTCCTCGTCACCGATTCTGCGCACACTGAGATTCACGTCGGCGCGCATGGAGCCTTCTTCCATCTTGCAATCGGAAACGTGCAGATAGGCGAGCGTCTCGCGCAGCGCCTCCAGATACGCCGTCACCTCATCCGCGCCGCGCATATCCGGCTCGCTCACGATCTCGATGAGCGGCACGCCGCAGCGGTTGTAATCGATCAGGCTTACTTCGCCCTCATGCACAAGCTTGCCCGCGTCCTCTTCCATATGGATCTCGTGGATGCGCACCCGCTTCGCACCCGCCGCCGTTTCGATCTCCACCCAGCCGTCTTTGCAGATCGGATGATAGAGCTGCGAGATCTGGTACGCCTTCGGCAGGTCGGGATAAAAATAATTCTTTCTGTCAAACAAATTGGCCTCTTGAATCACGCAGTGCGTCGCGATGCCCGCGGCGATCGCTTTTTCTACCACTTCCTTGTTCAACACAGGCAGGGATCCGGGCATGCCGAGACAGACCGGGCAGGTGTGGCTGTTCGGCTCGCCGCCGAACGCCGTGCTGCAGCCGCAGAAAATCTTGGACGCGGTCGAAAGTTCGGCGTGTACTTCAAGACCGATGACGATTTCATATCCGGCCTTTATCATCAGGCTTCTCCCCCTTCCAGGCTTGCGAAAAGCTGATCGTAGGCGCTTGGTTCCTCTTCTTGCGTGCTCGTTCCTTCCGGCGCGGTTTCCGTCCGGTGTCCATACCCGTCTGCTGTCATTTCGTTTGGCCGGCGCTTATGCCAGCCCGTCACCCGCTGGTATCGCGCGATCGCGTCAAGCAGCGCGCCGTCCTCCCACGCGCGGCCGATAAGCTGCATGCCGGCCGGCATTCCGCCCTCGCCAAAACCGCAGGGCGCGGACACGCCGGGGAGCCCCGTCAGATTGACCGAAGTCGTGAAGATATCCGCAAGATACATCGCAAGCGGGTCGTCTATCTTCCCGCCGATTTCAAACGCGGTTGTCGGCGTCGTCGGCGTCAGAATCAGATCATAGGTTCCGAGCGCTTTATCAAATGCCTGCCGGATCAGCCCGCGCACCTGCAGCGCCTTTTTATAATACGCATCGAAATAACCGCTCGACAGCACAAAAGAGCCAAGGATGATGCGGCGTTTCACTTCCGTCCCGAACCCCTCGCTGCGCGTCCGGTAATAGACGTCTTTGATCGTCTCCGCAGACGGGCTGCGGAATCCGTATTTCACCCCGTCGTAACGCGATAGGTTGGAGCTCGCCTCCGCACACGCGACGATCAGGTAGGTCGGCACCGCGTAATCAACAAGCGGAAGTTCAAACTCCTCCACTTCCGCGCCGAGCGTGCGGAACGTTTCCGCCGCTTCGTAAACGCGCGCACGCACATCGTCCGCCATGCCGGGCATCTCGAAATAGTTTCGCGGTACCCCGATTTTTTTCCCGTCAAGCCTGCCATCATCTTCGGCGCCTGACTCGGGATGCAAAATCTCACAGAAATTGAACGGCCCTTCCATCACCTGCGTGCTGTCGCGCTCGTCCCTGCCGCTGATGATGGAAAGAAGGACCGCCGCATCCCGCGCGTCCTTTGCCATCGGCCCGATTTGGTCAAGCGATGAAGCGTAAGCCATAAGGCCGTACCGCGACACGCTTCCGTAGGTCGGCTTCATGCCGGTCAGATTTGTAAAAGCGCTGGGCTGGCGGATCGATCCGCCCGTGTCCGAGCCGAGCGCAAACGGCGCAAGGCCCGCTGCCACTGCCGCCGCGCTGCCGCCCGAAGAGCCGCCGGGCACGCGCGAAAGGTTCCAGGGGTTGCGCGTAATACCCAAATAACTCGTTTCCGTCGAGCTGCCCATCGCGAATTCGTCCATATTGGTCTTTCCGAGAAAAACGAGGCCCGCCTCCCGCATTTTTTCGATAACGCCCGCGTCGTACGGCGCGCGGAACCCTGTCAGGATTTTGGACGAAGCCGTTGTTGTCCCCTCCTTGGTGCAGATAATATCCTTGATCGCAACCGGCACGCCCGCGACCGGGGAAAGAAACTCGCCCGCGTCGATATGCTTTTGTACGGCTTCCGCCTGCGCGAGCGCATCCTCTTTATTCAAGGAAGCGTAAGCGTTCATTTTTGTTTCGTCGTCCTGGGCCTTCACAAAATCCGCTTCCGCCGCGTCCAAAAAAGCGCGCGTCACTTCCGGACTGCTCATCTGCCGTTCTCGAATCAGCTGCCCCAGCTCAAGCGCCGTTTTGTCTCGAAGATCGCCGCTCATTCTTCCACCGTCCTCGGCACGCGGAAATACGAGCCGTTCTTGTCCGGCGCGCCCGCGAGCAGCTCTTCCGCCCGATCCCCGTTTACCACCGCATCCTCGCGGAAACGGTTCGCCGCCTCAAACGGGTGCGTCATCTCCGGCAGCCCCTCCGTATCCAGCTCGTTCAGCTTTTCCATATAGGCGAGGATGTCTTCCAAATCTTTTTTGCGCGCGCCGCGCTCTTCCGGCGAAAGTTCAAGCCGCGAAAGATCCGCCAAATATTCGATCAATTTTTCATCTATTTCCATAACAGTTTATTGTACCGTATTTTCCGCCTTGTTGGTAAGCAAAAATACCCTTTTGATTCCATCACACCGCCCACAAAGGAATAGTCTTGTAATTATCTTTCAGCGGGAGCAGATCCTGAGAGAGGCAAACCACCCCGCCTTCGCCTATACCGGCGTTCTTGATACCGTTCAACATATCGAAACCCTTTATATCCGCAGGCCCAGGCGACATATGTTGCTTGATTTCAACCGGAAAAAGCGTATTATTTTGGAAAATTAAAAGATCAATCTCCCTGCCGTTTCCATCACGCAAATAATAAAAATCTTCTTCTGTTCCCGCGTTTGCATAACTTTTTAGTATTTCGGTAATGACAAATGTCTCGAAAAAATGCCCGTTCATTGCGCCTTGAGATAGTGTCTCCGGTGTAAGCCAGCGTGTCAGATACGCCGCCAGCCCCGTATCCAGAAAATAAAGCTTTGGTGTTTTCACAGCTCTCTTGATGACATTGTTTGAGTACGGTTTTAGCAGATAAATGACACCACTGGCCTTCAGGATTAAAAGCCACCGTTTTGCGGTCGGCTCACTGATCCCAACATCCCTCGCCACAGATGCCAGATTCAGCATCTGCCCCGTCATGGCGGCGCAGACGGTCATAAATTTCAGGAATTGCATTTCATCGGCCACCTGCGCCAAACTGCGAACATCTCGTTCGATATATGTTTTGACATAATCCGCATAGAAATTTTGCCAGTTGAAATCTTTTTCGACAAACAGTTCGGGCAAACTGCCGCGATGAATGATTCCCCAAATGTCTTTTACCGCGAGGCTTTGTTTTGCATCCTTCCGCCGCATCAAATAATCAAGAGTGGGGAGGAACGGCTCGTTCCATTTTTCGTCTTTCATCTCGCGGAGGGACAAGCCCAAGAGATTGAGGATACCGGCCCGGCCCGCCAAACTTTCAGCAACGTTTTTCATCAGCTCATAGCTTTGAGAACCTGTCAGAAAAAAGTCTCCTTTATGTTTGCTTTTATCCAACGCAATTTTGATATACGGAAAGATTTCAGGAGCATACTGTACCTCGTCGATAAAGACCGGCGGCGGGTTCAGCTGTAAAAATGCAGCAGGCTCAGCGACAGCGCTCTGGCGTACGGACAAATCGTCAAAAGAAATCTGTGCTATATCAGGCATCATATTTTCAATCAGAGTCGTCTTGCCAACTTGTCTTGCTCCTGTGACAACAATCGCTCCTTTTTCTTTTACTCGTGTTTTCACGGCTTTTTCAATATGCCGTTTGATATACATATCAAACCTCTCTATTGTTTATGAAATTCTAACATTCAATATTAGTATATCTTAAATAATTAAACTGTCAAATCCTCCGGTTTTCATGCCCCTTTGCCCTGTCCCTAAATCAGCCATGCCGGAACAAGCCAGTTTTTCTGGTTTATCGGCAGCAGATCGTTTGCCATACAAATAACGGCGCCGGATCCGATTTCCACTTTGAATTGTCCCAATTCCCCGAACTGTTCCAGCTCCATCATCGGGTTCAGCGCACTGAAGTTTCGGATGGATTCTTTCCCTGGTGAAGCTGCTTTTTTTACTTCAATGGGATATAGGACGGCGTCGCTGTAAATCAGAATGTCAATCTCCCGCTTCTCCTTATCACGGTAATAGTAGAGGGGCGGTTCCTTACCCGCGTTAAGATAGCTTTTATAAATTTCGGAAAACACCCAACTTTCGAAAAATGCGCCAGACATTAGGCCGGCCTCAAGCGTTTCGGCACTGCCCCATTTGAGCAGATAGGCGCAAAGTCCCGTATCCAGGAAGTGAAGCACAGGGGTTTTCACAGCGCGTTTCAAAATATTGTTGTGATAGGGCTGTACCAAAGCTGCCAAATGAGACGACGTCAAAACAGACAGCCACTTTTTCGCCGTGGGAGCGCTTATACCCGCGTCCCGGGCCAAGTCGTCATAATTGACCGGTTTTGCTGTGCGGGCCGCTACAATGGTCATAAAATTGTAGAATGACATTTCGTCGGCAACCTGGGCCAAGTCTTTGATGTCACGCTGCAAATAAGTGTTGATATAGGAGCGGTAGAAGTCTTCCAATTCCGGCGGATCCTCATCATAAAGCGCAGGCATGGCGCCCTTGAAAATCAGGCCGAATATATCGTTCAATCCCATTTTTTTGACCTGGCATATCCGTTCTGTCAATCGTTTTGGATCGGTAGTAAAAGTTTCGGACTCGATCCCGTTGATCTCGCTGAGCGACAGCCCAAGAAGATTGACGATTCCGACCCTGCCGGCCAAGGATTCGCTCACGTTTTTCATCATATGAAACATCTGGGAACCGGTCAGCCAGTAATCGCCGCGACGCTTACTTTGATCCACCGCCATTTTAATATAAGGCAGGAGTTCGGGCGCGTACTGAATTTCGTCGATAAGCACTGGCGGCGTGTACCGCTGCATGAATAACGCCGGATCGTTTTGCGCCATACGGCGTATATCCGGGTCATCCAGCGTAACATATTTCCGCCCCTCTTCCGCAAGCCGGGTCAGTAGTGTTGTCTTCCCCGACTGCCTCGGGCCGGTCACCAGCAAAACGGGAAAAGTCTTGGATATTTTAAGCACGGCAGATTCAATAGCGCGTTTGATGTACATGGCAAAACCTCGACCAATCTAAATTACAAATTTATTATAGTCGAAAATCTTGATAGGGTCAACACCGCACCGTATTTGATTGCATTCTTCTCTGTCACTCTACTCCCGCGCGACGATACGTATGTGATGCGAATGCTTGGCGGCAAATGATCTCCGGCGCGCTTACACGCCGAGACCAAAACGTTCCTTCACGCGGGCGAGAACCGGTCCCGCAATCGCGTCCGCGCGCGCCGCGCCGTCTTTCAGGATGCGGGCCAGTTCGTTTGACGGCCGGATCTCCGCGAAACGTTCCTTGATCGGGCGCAGCGCGTCCACGGTGATCTCGACCAGGTCCTTCTTCAGCGTACCGTAGCCCTGCCCCTGATACCGCGCCGCGACATCCTCTGCGCTTATCCCCGCAAACGCGCCGTAAATCGCCAGCAAATTGCTGACCCCCGGCTTCTTCTGGATATCGTACCGTATTTCCCCGTCAGAATCCGTCGTCGCGCGCATGATCGCTTTCTTGATCTTCGCGTCGTCGTCCAAAAGCGAAATGCGGCTCATCTCGTTCTCGGCGCTTTTGCTCATCTTTGCCGCCGGATCGTCGAGCGCCATCACACGCGCGCCTTCCTTCAAAAAACGCCCCTCGGGCACGACGAAGGTATCTTCGCCGAAGCGGTTGTTCACACGGATCGCGAGATCGCGCGTCAGCTCGATATGCTGCCGCTGGTCCTGCCCGACCGGCACGACGTCCGCGTCGTAAAGCAGGATGTCCGCCGCCATAAGCGCCGGATAGACGAAGAGCCCCGTCGGCGCGCTTTCGTTTCCCCGGCTTTTGTCCTTAAACTGCGTCATGCGCGAAAGCTCGCCTGTATACGAGCAGCAGGTCAGTATCCACGAGAGCTCCGCGTGGCCCGGGACTTCGGACTGCACGAAGAGAATCGATTTTTTCGGGTCGAGCCCGACAGCCATATACAGCGCCGCAACATCGAGGATATGCGCGTGCAGTTCCGCCGGATCCTTCGGCATCGTGATCGCGTGCAGGTCGACGATGCAGTAGATACAGTCATTCTCCTCCTGCAGCGCGACAAACTGCCGCAGCGCCCCTAAATAATTTCCAATATGAATATTGCCCGTGGGCTGCACCCCCGAAAATACCCGTAATCTCTTGTCTGTCATTTGTCCTCCAAATTTTTCATTCAGTTTCTTGAATCAGCACTTTCTTTTTTGCCCTGCGCCCCGGCTTTTCACCGGTTGTATTCCGCACGGAATTTTTCCTGCACGGCTCTTTCAATGCGTGAAACGGTCATCTGGCTGACGCCAAGCGCCTTGGCAACATCCCTCTGCGTCATTTCCTGCAGGAACCGTTTTTTCAAGATATCCCGCTCACGTTCCGAGAGCCCACCCAGAACAATGTCGAGAACGCTGGAGAGTTCGAAAGATTCGTAACCCTTTTCCTCGTCGCCGAGATGCCGTTCAAAATAATTGTTATAACCGCTTTCCGCATCTTCTTCCGGCTCCTGCATATTTGGGTGGTCGATCGAATAAGCCGTATACGCGCGGCTGCTTTCGAGCGCTTCCAAGACCTCTTCTTCCGATACGTTCATAAAATCGGAGAGTTCCTGAACAGTCGGAATATACTGAAGCGTTTCTTCCAGCTCTTTTTTCGCCAAGGGGATACGTATTGCGATCTCTTTGAGCCGGCGCGGGACTTTAACGGACCACGTTGTGTCCCGAAAATATTTTTTAATCTCTCCGATGATCGTCGGCGTCGCAAACGTTACAAATTTGATGCCGCGGTCCGGATCAAACCGTTCGACTGCGAGCAAAAGTCCGTAACTCGCAACCTGGATCAGGTCATCGAGTTCGACACCATGATTTAAATACTTGTGTGCGAGGATCTCCGCGAGATCGAGATGGCGTTCGACCAGTTCGTTGCGGATCTCCGTCGATTTCGTTTCCACATACTGCCGAAACAGCGCTTCTGTATCCTGGCCCTGCGCGTGTTGCGCGTGTTCCGGTTCTTGCGCCATGTTGTTTTTTGGTTCCTCCAAACCGCCGCCCGCGCCGTTCTTAAACTGCGGCGGACGCCGGACGCCGGTATTTTTTCATGCAGATATAGGTACCCGCACCTATTTGCGAACGGATATCGACCTCGTCCATCAGCGTTTTCACGATGAAAATTCCGAGGCCTCCGGATTTTATTTCACCGGGTACCGGATCGGTATAGCGCCCCGGATCGTAGCCGACACCGTGATCCTCCACATAAATGGAAAGTTCGTCGCCGTCGATCTCAAAACGCACTTCGTATTTTGTTTTCTCCAAATGCAGTTCTTCGGACGTACCCGGTTCGTCGCCGTGCAGAATGATGTTCGTACACGCTTCGGAGATCGCAACCTTAATATCTTCGATCGCTTCGATATCAAAGCCTGCGTTCATCGCGAGCGCCGCGGCGGTCATACGCACTGTCGCCACATATTCCGGCTTGCCCGGAACGGTCATATTCAGGATGTCGGTCATTTTATTTCCCCCTTTGCCTACAATAACGACTTATCAAATCCGGAGATTGACAGCAATTTTCTTACGCCGGCCTTCGGGTTTTTCAACTTGACGGACAATCCGTCCGCGCGGATTCCTCCGTAAACGCTGATGATTACGCCGAGGCCTGTGCTATCGATATAATCGAGATCGGTAAGGTCGATCAGGATATTCTGTTTTTTCTCCGCAAGTGCAGCGGAAAGGCGCTCACGAACCGAAGGCGCGGTCGCGATGTCTACTTCGCCCGCAAGGCTTATATCCCATCGTTTCTCCGCCGCATTATCGGTGACCTGGATAGAAATCGCCACAATTTTACCTCCTCTACACTTCGTCTTCTTCCTTTGCAACCTTCGCCATTGCGATGATCTGCGCTTCTTCGCCGACCTTCATGATCTTCACGCCCTGCGTCGCGCGGCCGAGCTTGCTCACGTCGTTCGCGCCGATGCGGATGAGGATCCCGTCGGAATTGATCAGCATGATTTCGTCGCCTTCTTCCACTGTGCAAGCGCCGATCAGTTCGCCTGTCTTCACGATCTTTTTCTTGTCGTAGGTCAGAAGGCCCATGCCGCCGCGCCGCTGTACGGTGTATTCGCTCACGTTTGTCTTCTTGCCGTAGCCGAACTGCGTCACGACAAGGAGCTGCTCTTCGGGCTGCACCAGATCCATCGCGATCACTTCGTCGCCGTCTTCGAGCTGGATGCCGCGCACGCCTCCGGCGACCCGGCCCATACTGCGCACATCTTCCTCATGGAAGCAGATGCTCTTTCCGAATTTCGTGACCAGGATCACGAGATCGCTGCCCGAACTCTGTTTGATGCCGATCATCTCATCGCCGTCCCGCAGCGCGATTGCGATCAGCCCGTTCTTTCGGCTTGTATCGTATTGGGAAAGCGGCGTCTTTTTGATCGTTCCCTTCTTCGTCACGCAGATGAGGAAACGGTTTTCCGGAAATTCGCGGATCGGCATGAGCGCTGTGATACGCTCGCGCTGCATGAGGTTCAGGAAATTGATCGCGGGCGTGCCTTTTGCCGTCCGCTGCGCTTCGGGAATCTCATACGCCTTTATTTTATGAACCTTTCCGGTGTTTGTAAAGAACATCAGATAATCGTGCGTCGACGTGATGATGAGATCGCGTACGAAATCGTTCTCGCGCGTCGTCAGCGCTTTGATGCCCTTGCCGCCGCGGTGCTGGATTTTGTATTCGTCCGCGTCGATGCGCTTGATATACCCCAAATGGGTGAGCGTGATCGCGACCTGGCTCTCTTCGATGAGATCCTCGTCCTCGATTTCAGCGCTCGCCGCGACGATCTGCGTCTTCCGCTTGTCGCCCCATTTGTCACGGATTTCGATCAGCTCGGTTTTGACAACGCCCATAATCTTCGCTTCGTCGGAAAGCAGATCCTGGTAATACGCAATCATTTTTTTCAGCTCGGCGTACTCGTTTTCAAGCTTCTCCTTTTCAAGTCCCTGCAGACGGCGCAGCTGCATCTCAAGGATCGCCTGCGCCTGCAGATCGCTTAGGCGGAAGCGCTCCATGAGCCGTTCTTTCGCATTGTCGTAGCTCTCGCGGATTGTCTTGATAACCTCATCGATATTCATCAGCGCGATGAGCAGGCCTTCCAGGATATGTGCGCGCGCTTCGGCTTTCTTCAGATCAAAGCGCGTCCGGCGCGTCACGATATCCTGCTGATGTTCGAGATAATGCACGAGAATCTCGCGCAGATTGAGTACGCGCGGCTGCCCGTCCACAAGCGCGAGCAGGATCATCGAATAACTCGCCTGGAGCTGCGTCTGTTTGAACAGCCGGTTCAGCGTGATTTGCGGGTTTGCCTCACGCTTCAGCTCGACCACGATGCGGATGCCTTCCATGCTCGACTCATCGCGCACTTCGGCGATCCCTTCGATCTTTTTTTCGCGCGCAAGCTCGCCCATCTTTTCGAGCAGATTGCTCTTGTTGATCTGGTACGGGATCGAGGTGAAGACGATCTGTTCTTTGCCTTT
>Ga0123354_10001690_pt1 | contig 27594 bp, 17 predicted proteins | sample TergutLab28metaG_2_FD_97872 | JGI IMG/M metagenome (GOLD analysis project Ga0123354, IMG submission 97872) | Labiotermes labralis P4 segment gut microbial communities from Petit-Saut dam, French Guiana - Lab288 P4 | ecosystem: Host-associated > Arthropoda: Insects > Digestive system > Gut ... | reverse complement strand
TACGGGCTGGACGGTCCGGGATCGAATCCCGGTGGGGACGAGATTTTCCGCCCGTCCAGACTGGCCCTGGGGCCCACCCAGCCTCCTGTAAAATGGGTACCGGGTCTTTCCCGGGGGTAAAGTGCGGCCGGGGCGTGCTGCAGCCCATTCACCCCCTTCTAGTGCTGTGGTTATGGAAGAGTAGAGTTATACCTCTACCCACCCTCTGGGCCACACCGGGCCTGTAACAGGATGACTTTACCTTTTATATAAAAACCTAAGTACATTTCATTATTGCTGATAACATGAATTCACCAAAAAATAATTTTTGTGCACCACTTTCAATATTTACATTTTTAAAGCAATTCATTCCCACTCTGTTTTGGTATAATCAGATACACAATATAATCAGTCCAAACACAACAATTTATTTATCATACAAAATCAGAAAGATATATATTTACAGCAACATGTAGCACAACAATATTAAGCAGACCACTGTTACATTTCCATGGCTACACTCTCAATATTTATATTGTTCAAAGCAACATGTAACTCAACAATATTTACATTATTGATGACACATGATATTAGGCTGTAAGGATAGCTGAGGTGGTATAGGCATATATATTAATGACAGAAGTACAAAATAATTTGTAGTCGAACAGTGCAAAAGAAACACACTGATGCATTTCAATAGCAACAATGTTCACCCAACTATGTTATAAACACATGGGGTTTCCATGGCAACACACTAATTATGCATGAGCAAAGTGGAAGCCATGTTGTGCCAACACCACTATAACATCAACAATGGTGACTATCATGTATACATTAACTTCATTTGGGGGTAGATATGGGGTGAAATATACTGATGCATCTCCTCTCCTCATCATCCTCAACTCCTAGTGGTGCACACTGTTTATATAACAAGGCTCTGGCATTAATGGCAAGGCTGATGACATTCCCACAACAATGGTTACATGAATGCACCACAATTATATGTTATACATACACTGCCTATCTTGTTTACTTCAAGTGAAATCTGAAGGAGTACTATTTTCCTTGATGCTGAAAGTCACAGGATTCCCATTTGCAAAGAATCTCACAACAGTTTCACCAGAGTTATCACAGAAGACATAAACCCGTTAATCTATCTTGGACATGCAGCTAGACTTTGCGAAGAGATCTTCCATGTTACAAACACTACCATTAAAGGTTTTCTCTTACCACTAGGCTGTATTAAATCCTACATTTCACAGATGTGAACACAAAAAATACTGAGTTCTCCTACATCTTTTGACTTCTGCAAAATCACTACCTGAGGGCAAATGAGTGTGGCCCCAGACAAGGAAGGAATGTTCCTACTAACCAGATGCTGACTACTACAATTATCTGAGAAAACAACTTCAAGTTTTTATCTTCCTTCTGGGCCCTCTAATTATTTTAAAATAAACCTGGCAATTTCACCTCTCTGCTACAGTTGTGGATGAAAGAGATGGTTAGCAGGTGTGGTGGGTAGCTGTAAATATGTTACATATACAATCACAGTCAGTCACCGGTAGCCTGCACACACAGCGATACACTTGGTTACGCATACACATTAATGTCATAACCTTATCGACTGGCATACCATAGGACAAAATCATCCCGTGTCAACAACGGACAGTAATTTACAGTACAAGGGTCCACAACGAATCCCACTACAGTTTGCGTGCTACCCAACACCAGCACACGACCATCAAGCTCCACCGCATAATAACTGTGAGTCTTTCTAGCCACCAAATTAGGAAACAAGAGTCCTACCACGACGTGAAAATAGTGCACATACCAGTTAAAAGTGAAAACCAATAACACAGTTTGTCAACTATAGCAAACTGAAATACAAAAAACTGTATACAAAAAAACGCTCAACTTCACACAAAATCCAAGAATAAGTGCAGAAATACAAGGGTACAAAGCCCACAACCATGAACATAACATAGCATATAAAATAGGAGTGCAGTAATCTTGAACCATAAAATGTTAAGAAACTAACCAAGATCCATTAATCGATAGAGTGAATGATCGCCCTAAGTATGCTCTATAAATTCTATGCAACTAAGCAATACCACGGCTACTTACATCCACCCCTACAAAGAAAGTTAAAAAAAAAAATATATATATATATATATATAGTTTTATGCCTGTTTTTATATCCAATAGTATTTTAACTGCTCACATAAGCTTTTAAATGCACTTAAAGGTCCCGTGTAAACAATGGGATCCCATTGGTAGAGTTAATGAATGTACCTTAATTGACAGCATTATTCTGCAGGCCTGATGATGGCCGGATAAAACAGCCGAAACATGTAGCCTGATTAACCAGTTGTAAAACTACAACTGATATTCAATTGTTGTGTATAGACAGTACTTTGCAATAAAATTTATTACACACGCACAACGGGATGGCGTCTTTCAAAATTCAATCACGGGCAGCTGCCACAGAGTAGTTCGTCATCTCTACAAAACTAGCAGAGTACAAATGAGATACAGAATCTTGAGGTTGAACGCATCTTTTGGAACCAAAAAAGCCAGAACAAATGGATGTGAAATTTGGAATATGGAATGACAGGACCCTTTATGTGACAGATTCACTTAGTGCGGCAACGACAGTATTATCATAGAAATATATAAATTAGATTTGGTGAGAGTGAAAAAGTCAGAAGGATGTTGGGATGCATCAGTTGGTATAGCAACTAGGCCACAGGCTGGACAACCAAAGAATCATGGTTGAATTAATGACAGAGGCAAGAGACCTCCCTCTTCTCCATAGCATCCAAACTGGTTTTGGAGCCCATCCAGCCTCCCATTCAATGGGCATTGGGAGCTATGTGCCTGGAGGTAAAGTGTCCAGGGCATAAAGCTGACCACTCATGTCCATCTTGTGCTGAGGTTAACAATATGTGGCTTTACATTTCCACTCATTAACTTCACTTCATAGCATGGTACTTAATTCAATACAGACACAGCTATACCTTGTCAGGCGGTCAGAAAGGATGTGATATGAGTGGCAATGACTACTATACATTTTTATGTGCAAAATGCAATGCTAATCATCACTTACAGACAAATACACATAAGATAAAGTTCGTAAATGACAATAACATACTAAGAGGCCACTGATTTAATAATTTTGTTATGTGCATACACCTAATGAGAATAAAAGTAACAGTGCAAAGAACAGCCTGTATGAGGAATCAGTAGCAAGTATTCTATAAATTTCCTGTGTAGAACATGAATAATCTGTTGAATTTCAATAGAAAATGGTAAAAAAGATATTTTAAAACTGACAACTTGAGGGAGAGAAAATATTTTAAAACTGTCTACTGGGACTGAAAATGTACATGTAAATAGTAATAATTATGAGGTTAAGTAGTATACAAATTAAATGAAATTTACAAATTACCTGGTCCTGAATGAAGTCTGTGGGAAATGATCCAACCAGGGAAGCCCACAAATTTATTCATTACATATGGAATAAAAATAGACCCATATGCCATGACTTGTGACAATCTCAGGTTTTATTGCTGTTCACAGTGATTCCTCTTGTCATGTAAGTTGCTTGACCTCAGAATTGTCAGCCTTCTGTGTAAACCCAACCTCAACTTGGAAGGCCAGTCTTAATGTGTCCTCTGCTACCATTCTATGCATCCCTCTACAACAGAAATTGGAAGCATATTTAAAAAAGAAAAAAAGGTCACTGGAAATAAGGATCAAACTGGCAACTGCACCAATGTGGCTGCAAAACCAAGGTCATGGGGGAGGTGTGAACAAAGACTGGCCTTCTAAGGTTCGAAAAGATTTACATGGAACTCTGAGTGGATACCATTGTCAAGGTACTTCTATAACAAGAGGAACCACACTGAAACACAAGTTGGATCAGACCTTGCCACTAGTGTTTGGCCATGTCCCAAAATACAACAAATTACAGACACAAAAATCTATTATTCTATGTATTAATAAAAACGATAAAACTGACTACGCTACATACCATAAAATTTGACTCTCATAAACTTCACAAAAAAATTTATACAATGTTCTTTCAAAATTAACTACATACGTACATTTGGGATCAACAGTGGACTCCTTTTTTACACAGAGCTGGAAAACTCTTCCCTTCTAACAGTAGGAGAAATATGGCTCTACATTTCTTTCCTCACAACAATGCATGTTATTTGCTTGCAGGTCACTATGGTTATTTTGGGAAGTATCTCTACTTTGTGCTGTGCCACTGTAAGGCACTGCATCTGCTGTAAGAAAAATGAGATGAAGTCTGCAGAGACAAGTACATCACAAACAGTGAGTATACTGAACACACCCTGCTGGAAATGAATTAAAAACACTGCTTTGCAGAATTCCTTACAACAATCAATACAGAACAAAACTTGAAAAACATGCAGCTGGTTTTATTCCCAAAATGTAACTCATGACTTTATCATTTAAAAACGACCGGTCCTGGTAACAAATAGAATTCATACCGATGCTATGACTTATATAATTTGAAGTACAGTCAATCGTGGTTATAATGACATAACCTCAAGCAACACATCATCTCTAGCATCTGGCATTCTGTGGCATCAATTACCTCCTCACTGTTAACCATAACATTATACTACTCAGTTACAACATCATTTATAACAACACAAAATATTCAGTCCCTTTCATGACATTGTGACTGAGTTCGACTGTATCACATTTCATTGTTTATATCCAACACTCTGATTTTTGGATGTGAAATAATGAAGAAAGAATTAATCACTACACACATCACACATTCTACTTCAACATGTGAAAGGGATAGCACCATACATAGAAATCAAGCATGAAGACACTGTAGTTTAACTTTTTTTCTGTTGTATCGCACTCATGTGATCTGGAGAGTGACCTTGCAACTACATGACTGTTTTGAACAAACACTCTTCTGTGCCCAATAAACATTCATGTGCCACATGTTGTAACTGTATTTCTTATTTTCTAATTTTATTTCCTATTCTGTAACTGTAACTATGTAATACTTGACAAGTTCAATATCCAGCCTTGTATGGATCTGACGAATGCACAATAAATACAATACAATACAAATACAAAGACTGAGATCTTGAACTAAAGAATGTAAGCACAAATCTGAAGACTTACAATTTACTTTGCTGGAAACAAATAATCTGTTCAGCATCCAAAGAAAATGTTTCACAAAATTTAACGAACATACACAAATAATTTTAAATTACAAAAACAATCAGCTTTGTGCTACCAATTAACCCTGTGTGGGATATACCAAATATTCCAAAGACAATATTTCACTTTCACTGAAAGGTTAATCATATTTTTCATAATGTATCACTTTCACAAATCCTCACCAAGTCACATACCCGATACAATACTTTGCACATAATAAAGTATGAATTATGCCATGAATTACAGTACTTCCCTTTGCTAACTACATGATAAGGCCTGACACTTAACCATTCTTGTGTTTTAAAATTTCTGCAGTTTTACTCTGCATAAATAATGGTCTCTCAAGACCACTATATTTTATCATGTGTCATTTTCAGACATGACCACTCTCAACAGACATTCTGGCTTCATACACATAACAATGAAAGTACAACTGTCCTCAGTTATGCTATAAGCACTAAATCTGTAATGTTTCAGTTACAAAAGACTGTGCAATCAGTCTGGTCAACTGATGCAGAAAGCTATGATACAATGTGCACAATCACAGCCCTATCAGCCAATCCACCATCAAGCACTGGCATTCTGAATGTAAGTATCATGAGTGAAATGTCCTACCACTGCAGATGATCTCATCATCAAACGCTGTAATTTCCAGTCATCAATAACAGCAACTTCTCACGTAGAAGTATTTCAAACAGAGAAGGGAAATTCTGTATGCTGACAAATTTACCTACAAATACACAAATTTAGTGTCAAGTCACCTTTGTTTGAAAGGAAAATAATAAAATGTCAACATTACATTTGTAAATACTGTTCTGTATGATGATGTATTTGTTAAATGTCATATCACAAGCACACCTCAAAAAAATGACTAAAATTAAGCTTCATTGCTTAACATTAGTCAATATTAACCCTCCCATCCTGGCCTCAGTGCACTATACAGACCTTTAATTCTTCACATGATGCGAACCTCTATGCTATGTATAGTCAGGAAAACATATAAGGGTATCAGATATCATGGGCACAGTTGGGGGGGTTTCAGCTACCCTGTATATGTTGTAGAGGAAAGAACACTGTATACCCCTGCTGGGAATTGAACCACAATTCCTGAGTTGTCCAGGCCACAGTCTAGTCACTATACCAACCACATTATGCTGGCAGTCTTCTTTTCTCCATAATATATATCACTTTTAAAATGATCCATGTTATGGAGAAAAAAAACTCTCTTATCCCCACTAGGAATTCAACTACAATTCCTGAGTTGTCCAGGCCATAGTCTAGTCAGTATACCAACTACATATTCTGGCTCCTCTACAATTTGCAGAATACAAAATGAAAATGCACATGACACATAAAAGTACAACTGTGCCTCAGCCCATATGCCACACCATGAAGGCATGGAATGGGAATGGAGATAAGGCCCATGCTGTTACAACCTCTTCTTGCTATGGAGATGAGTGGTTAAGTTTCATGTTCTGAACATGTTACACATGGAAAGGAAACCCATTCCCACTACAGAATGCTACGTATGACCCAGAACCAGTTTCAATATAGTGGTGAAAAGAAAAATGCCTATCATTGCTTGGAATTGAAGACTGGTCATTCTGCTTTTCATTTTATGAATTACCCATGCCAGTTCACAAAACTGTAAATCCAAGTAAATGAATGAAGTAATGTTTTGTGATCAGCAGAAAATGCAAAAGTATTACATGAAGTGGGTACTGCAACCTACACCAGGAAACCAACGCCTGGAATGTTGAAAAATGACAATACATATGATACCAACAGCCTGTTCTGACTGAAGAACATACATTTATCCCCACTATGCCCCACTTTAAACAGCTGCCACATGTAGCAGCAGGCAACAGGTAAAAGAATTAAAAGTCCTGTACATAACCAATTTTCACACTCAAGACTGAAAACAGTGATGAAACAAAGTACCCCAGACTGAATTTAAACCAGAGATCTTGAGTTATTCATATTTGGTGTTGCCTGTTTTCTGGAACTTCTATCATGTTAGTCACAATTTTAAAACAAATTATCATAATACCAATGCCAGTGGAATTTTCAGTGTAGGGGGGACATCTTTAGGAATCAAGAAATTCACAAAGAATTCCTAACAATTTGTATTTACATACATCTTTACCAATTTTACAAATAGTAAACCTCTAGTATTCATCCCTGAATGTACATGAAATACCAACATGCAAAACAATGAGAAAATCTACGATGTTTAATTAGTTTTTATAAAAATAATAAAAAAAACGAATACATTTTTCTCAATATACAAAGTTGGTATCAGTCTAAAATCAACTAAATTACATTTTATTTAATAGAAAAACGTGTTTCTGCCTAGGCTAGGCCATCCTCAGGTTCAGGTTTGTAAACCTGAGGATGGCCTAGCTTAGGCCAAAACATGCTGTTGTATTAAACAAAAATAGAATTTAGTTCTGTGTAGACTGATATCAACATCATGTATCGAGTTACTGAATAACACAATGGGATGTCACATGCCAAACATATTTTCCTTAAAAAATATTGAAGGATATGGTGTGGTCAGGCTTACAGCTTTACCAAGCATGGTGTCAGTTTTTTTTAAACAATTTATTGCAAAGTAACTACATACAGCATGATCAAGGACAAATAAATTGTTCCCCTAACCAATTTCAATCAATATTTATACAATGGCAAAACTGATATAAAATTGAATAAAAATAACAGCAGTGAGAAGAAAAAAAAAAAAACAAGACTAATGGTGAGCTAATTACACCAGAATGTGCTTCACTCATTTAAGTTTACATTTCTTGCACATATTAGTCAGGTCAAATTCTCGATTTGTTGGACCAGAGGGTTGGGATGGGAAGGGCAGTAAGCACAAAGTTTGGCCACAAGTCGTTGGAAGACAAGGGGTATGGGTTCAATGTTTAGAGTGTCATGAAAAGTGGGAAGTAGAAGTATGTTTGGGATAATTACCCATGACTTGGAGACATTTGGACTGGGTACCTTGGAGTGTGAGGTAGTTGGAAGGACATGTGGAACTCCAGAAAGAGGTGGCATAGGTTAGAATAGATCAAATGGGTAATTTGTAGAGGGCTAACTTGTTGGACTGTGTGAGTGTTGAATCTCAGGCAAGGAGAGGGCTATATCGAACTGTTGGGTAAACATTTAAGACAACACAGGGCTACAAATCCAGTATCATTTGCACAGTATAAATGAAGAGGCGGGTTAACAATACTTCTAATTATTCTTTATATACAATTAAGTGTAAATTTATTTCATCACGAAATAAAAGCATATACAAAGCCAATGATCAAATTTCATAAGGTGGAAAGTTCAGTGAATTATCAGTACACCAATGAGCAAGACAAACTCAGGTATATACTAGGATTATACAGGGACGATGGTACCACAGTGCTTAAGGTGCTGTGCTACAAATCGGAAGGTCGCTGGTTCGATCCCAGCTGGTGTTGGTGGATTTTTCATTGACATAAAATCCTTCCAATCGCACTGTGGCCCTGGTGTCGACTCAGCCTTTAACAGAAATGAGTACCAGGAGTATTTCCTGGGGGTAAAGGCGGCCGGTGCGTCAGGCTCACAACCTACCACCATCCTGTGCCATTGTCACGAAATCTGGGAACTTCAACTTCCTGGAACCCTCTGGGCCTGTCCAGGCCTGTAATGGGACTGCTTTTTTAAACTCGTATTATACTGTCATGTTTATTCTTAAACATTCTTACATATTCTTCAATATTACATACACTGCCCTGCCAGGTCTTCATGAATAAACAATTGCTAACAGTTAGGTAATACTTCACAAGTAACATGCTACACTATTATCTCTCATTTTTATTATCCACAGCACAATTTCCAGCCACCAGGTTTGAAACCTGCTGCCAACTTACCAGATGTTACTGCAGCTTCAACCATGCTCCCCTCTACAGGAATGCAGATGTGGCACACACAGGGTCAGCTGTGTGAGGATAAGCAATGCATCACCAGTGACAACATGCTGCATGATGCATGGTCCTTCTCTGGCAGCTTCACTCTGGATCCCCACAGGTCAAACGAAGTAACAGAGCTGTAGAGTAGATCATGTCAGTAACCAATACCAGTACTATCACAGACTTGTACTCTGAAATTGGTTACAGAAACACATATGAAAGGGTTCAATGATACGCTGACAAGAGACAGCATCACATATTTTGTCCTCACTGTCATTTCATAACAAATACATGTATTTCTCTATACTTTCTTTATTTAATAACACTCTCACTAGCTATGATTATAAACTGTCCAATGTCAGGATGATTAACTGCATCCTGAATCTGAGAGGCTGTGACCTAATATAAGGTCCTGTTCTATAGGGTGTCCCACTCGCTACCGAATCCGGCATTTCTTTAATAATTTTACCACTAATGAGGATATTGCAATGAAATATGAAACGGACTACAGACACATTCCTCTTCATTTCTCACACAACGAATGTACTCTTGTTCAAATTTCGTTGCAATATCTTCATTGGTGTTAGAATTATTAAAGAAATGCTGGGTTTGGTATCGAGTGGGACACACCGTATCATTTACTTAAAGTTAAGAGGCAGTCTTCATGTTAAGGTCTGAAGACAGGGCCCCTGATTATGAAGCAGGAGAGCTAAGCACTCCACAATGATTTTCAGTACTGAACAGAGATTAAGAACTGACAATAATACATAAGGAACTGACAATTTGATTGACCCTTGGTGCAAAACACACCAACTGGTAAGTCAAAAGTCTCATGGGTGGGTGATGTTACTACTAACATATTTCATACGCTGTGTTGAGTGTTCTCCACCCCTCAGATATGTGTGTGTATTTTTTTTATGACATTACACCTCTGCCCCTATCAACTGTGGATTTCTTGGTAGAAGAACCATCATTTTTTTCTGCATGCACACTAATTAGGTGCTACCAGTACACAAAACTGAGAATGTACTATAGTTGGCAAACCACCAAAAACACAAATTTACACAATCCATGTTTGGCAGAAGCATGTTTGGTGAAGTGCTATGCCATCATCCACAACACCAATTGCTGGCCTTCATTCCCTAAATGGGCATCAGTTCAACATTGAGGACATTTGCAATGAATTGCAAATTGACACTGTGTCTAGTAAGTCCTCTTCCTTTTCTCAACAATCTAAACATCAGACCATTTAGCATTTCAAAACTCTTGTTCATGTAATACATATCTCAGCACAAAGAAACACAAATGATATATTATATACAGATGTTTAGTAAATTCTTGGCCTACATTATTGCTTTCAGGCCACAGTGATAAAGTAGTTTACAAAGACATTTTAGTCTAAGCCCAAAAGTGTTGAATTTTCTTGAACATTCATAATAGTGGCAAGGCAGAAGAAATGGCAAATGTTATGTAATGTTACTACATTAGCAGCCATTTCACTGTAATCAGAAAGGTAAAATTGTCCCTGTGCACACCAGAAAGGCACACTGGGGAGTGGAGATACAGCTCCACTCATTCTCAAACTTCGCACTAGAAAATAAGTGTTGTAATAAACAACTACACAACATCTCACATTTATCGCATATTGCCAATGAGAGAAGAAATAACATGCCTTCACTGCAACTGCAATATAACACGTAATGTAACTACCGCGTTCAAGCATTAAATTGTTTCATCATGTTTTATTTTTTTAACCTAAGCCCAGAAGTTTGGAATCCTACAGCTGTACTTTGCAGACAGTATAATTCACCCTTCTTACAATGATGTCTGAATATAATACCTGCTTTTATGGACCCCATATCAATATAAAACCAAGGTATACAAACTTGGATGCCCAAGTTTTAACCCACTAAATCTGATCCTTTCTTTACAGCAGCTATTACATGCCATGTGTCCTAGAACAGAAATCAATTATAAAATTACAACTTGTCATACACAGAACTGACAGTGAATACAGGCAACATTTCACTGCTTCACCTTCTTCACAATTTGGCTTTATTTTCATAAAATACATTAGTGCTCTCAAGCCTGGCAATGCTAATGTATTTTGACAAAAGAACAATGACATTACAGTGAGACTACCTGTTAATACTCAGCATCCACCATGGGGATACAAGAATTCAGTTGCATGTTTGAATGCCAGTGTATTAAAAGACAATGCTGGAAGAACAAAATGGGAAAAGTCACTGTAGTGATCAAGTTTCATTATTGCTCCACTAATTAGTAATCTGCAGTTACAGCATACAGTATTATTTTCTTCCCTCATTACCCAAAAACTTTTGTTTCAATACTGCTGGCTGAAAACCTAGACATTTTAGAGTACATTAAAAATACACCCAGATGTATATTTTAAGCCTGGAAAAGAGGCCATAGGACGTATGGTAACCCTGCCTCAGGTTCAGTTATGGGTTCAAATCCTGCTTGAGCATTTAACATTTGAGCTCTGGCTACTTTACATACTGAATACCCAGGTAGGTGGTCAAATTGCATCATTTTATATTCATATTTGTGTTTGTCCATCTCGAAAATGTCAACTTATACATGCATTAAAATGTCATCACAGCAATGAATTCCTACTGCATACATTTCTAGCCCTGCAGATCTATTCTGTTCTGGATGCACGTAAACAGCTCCTTAACACGCGAATTCAATCACCGCACAACAGACTGAATAAGTTCCCTACTCCTCCTCCTACCACCACCACTACTACTACTACTACTACTGCTGCTGTTTTATTGCTGCTTGATTATATTTGTATGAAAACATTACTTCTCTATTCCGTCTAGGCAAAGTTTATTGGACATAACCTCGAAGTTCCTCACCATCGCCACGTTGGTGTACGTTGATGTAAGAATTACTATTTTTTTGCATGGTCCATTTCTAAACCTATTACCACATTCGTTGACCAAATGGTTCAGTGCTTATCACCATCATATCGCAAGCTACAGAAAGTTTTTGCATGTCACCATGTCAATTTGCGCGCTAAAAATAACATAACAACGTTCCGCTCGTATAACCATTACAAACTGTGCCTGTATGCCGATACATGCCATTAACCGCCTGCTGCTACGTCACTCCTTAACACGGGCCTGTTTAACGAGGCGGGAAGTCCTTTCACGAGAGGTGAAAGTGCTAGTGAGAAAGATGGTAATGGCTGGAGTATATTTAACAAAACCACAAATGAATAATAAAATGAAACAAAATGACAAGCAATTTGTCGAGTGGTACAGAAACTTTACCGTCACATTTACCTGTTTTAAAGCACGATGTGACTCAGCTAGCGAGTAAGGTCGGACTAATCACGTTTAGATGACTGTATGATGCAGATGGATAGTGAGGACTTGTTGTTTATATTAAAATTATATCAGTATGGGGTGCAGTGATTCGGAAGACAAGAATGAACCTGTAACCATTCGAAGACCAATAATTTACGGAGGAGAATGAATTATAGGGAGATCGAGTGGAGTTATGGCTGTAACTGGATGTTTCGTTTTAACTTCAGCGAAAATGGAAGAACGCGGAATGACTGGACCATTTTGCACTGGGAAATCAACCAACATTCGTTTGTATGAGGAAAATCGTCTTCAAGAGCACTGCAATCTGCTGATATCGCTGCTGCTATTATTATAATTGGACGTAAAAGGAAACGTAATGGAAAACGTTGGACGGCAAGTTTTCTAGAGATGGAATAAAAAAACTGAACATACTTGGAGAAGTCATAATGAATAGCCGTGCTGCCTTTGGAAATTTTACAAGGATGATAGCAAGCGATTTTGAGTTATTGCTGCAATTGACAGGACCGGGAATAAAAAAGCGAGACACTAATACGAGAGAGGACATCCCAATAAGCATGCATTTAGCTGTGACCCTACGTTTTTTAACCACTGGTGACTCGTATCGTATTCTTTTGTACGCATTTCGTATAACTGTCAGCAGTATCGACTATCATAATAAAAGTGTGCCGATCTATCACGTCACTGACAGGATATGTGAAGGTAAGTAAAAAATAGCATTTCATGGATATGATATCAAAACTAACAACTGCACATACGTGTGTGAAAACATATCATACGTACACACTGTGTTCCTCCTACACGTTTCGTTCACTCATACGGTCATTTTCAAGGAGATGCATTACAAAGGACAGAAACGTCGAAATATGACAGAGGTTTTTGGACCAGTACATAGGTATAAAGTGATTAACTGTAAAAACAGTGCATGGTTTAAAATACATATTAAGAATTAAAATACAGGTAAAAATATCTGTGATTGATTCCAGTTGGTATCGATTAATATGTATGCAGTAAATTACTATCCTGAAACGAAAAATAAGTGTGTGTGTGTGTGTGTGCAGGAGCTGATAACAGAGTAATGGACTACTGAATATGCCTCAACTGAGTGTGCTTCCAGCAAATGAAACGCCTGTTCCTTACGTGCTAATAGCAGATCAAGCACTCCCGCTAACTAGCTGTTTTAGAAATGGACAGTTAACCAAGGGAACCTAACAAATGTGTTTAATTACAGACTGACACGAACACGTCGCATAACAGAAAATGCGTTTGGGCTGTTTGCATCGGTATTTAAAATATTTCGCAAGGCACTTAACGCCAAACCTACTACAGCTTAACATATTACACTAGCTTGTGTCATTTTTTTTTAAACGATTCATTGCAAAGTATGTACAGCGTGTTCGAGGACAAATAAAAATATTCCCCTAACCAACGTAATAAATATTTATACAATGGCAAAAGTGAAATAAAAGTTAATATAAATAACAGCAGCGAAAAATCCTAAAACACACTGTGACTATCAGTGAACTTATTACAGCAGAATATGCTGCGGTCGTTTTTGTTTCTTGTACATACTAGGTCGGATAGAGTACAATTCTCAATTCGTTGGGCCAGGGGCGTGTGTGAGTGTATGGAGTGTGAGCGGTTGGGGGTTTGTGGCGCCCTCAGTGACGCCAGTTGGAGCGAGAGATCCTCCACACGTTCCAGTAGCCCGGCTGTGTTGTCGGGCACTGAAAGTGAGACGCTAGATGTGGTGGGTTGAGCGACCTCGCAAACCCTGTCGGCGAGGTGTGAGGCGGAGTCCAGACTGTCCTCAGTCTGGCCGGCGAGTATGGCTTGGACGACGTGCGGCAGTAAACGACTGGCCCAAAAGGTGCGAAGGAAATCATCCGGCAAGTCTTGTGTCAGGTGCCGGAGGAAATGCGATGGTTTACGGTCGCCAATCTCCTCGTGCGAGTGGAGTTGTCTCACGCGCTGTTCGCGTGAGGTGGACAACCGGCGCACTAGTTCTGCTTTTTAAGTCGGTCATTGGGATCATGCACAGGTGATGTGATTATATCCTCCACCTCGGTCGCGTGCTGCTCGTGGAGTTGAGATACCACGCACTTGAATTTTGTTCTTTGGCGTGTGCCGGCTGCTAGCTCAAACTGCTCCTTAGCTCCAATAAACCAGGGAGCTGGTTGGTCGGGCCAGATGGGTGGCAGTCGTACAGCCACTCTGTACAATGTAGAATCAAATGTGTCGTCTGCTGGCTCCGTCATGCTGAGTCAGTAATGAGTACTACTCGCGTTATTCGTACGCGGTCACCAGTATTTTGGTTACTGTTGGATAGGTTGTTGTTATGGGAAAACAACTGCAGTAAACACATAAGCGTGGTTATTTATTGTAATTCTTAGTCACACAGAAATTAAATGCGTCGGTATGCAAGTAGTCTGTGTAGGTGTCGCGGCGAGAAGACGGGATTATAATGCTACAAACGACAGGTCACACTCATGACCTGGATGGCTGTAGCCTCCAGGTGTTTTAGATCTTAGAGGGATACAGCGTAGTGACGTATACTGCAGCGGACCAGTATATCTGTTCTGCCTCCTTCAGTTAACCGCTCGGTACGGTGACAAATGTAGTTCGCCATCCGGAAGGCTTCGTCGTACCTGAGGTCGGTCGCTGTCAAGAGGTATATGTCGATCGCATATTGCCCGTGGAAGTGACCTAGTTCCAGCTTCCTGCCTCGGACACCGTCGGCGTTCCAGGTGGCCAACCGCAAGGCTTTAGTCCGTGTTGTCCGTCTATGCTGTACTGTCACACTCAGCTACAAAGGGGACAAGGGTTTTGAGGACAGCCCACGAGCGAGCTGGCATAGAAGGGAGTGTGGGGACGGATGTGAGGATTCTGCGACTAAGCTTCACACGTGTTAATGGGGAGGTTGTCTAGAAGATCGGAGATCTCCTCAATGGGTGACTGGTAGGGTTGGGGTGGGACCACGAGTTTCTTGGGTTTGGGTTGCGAAGGCTTTGCAGGATTCGCGGGTTTCTTTGTTTTAGTCACCGGGGCCTACCGTGACTTTGCAGTCTTGTCCTTCTTACTGGTGTTTGTCACTGCACTCCGTGCAGGAGTTTCAGTGACCGGGGCGGGAGTGGGTTGGGAGAGTAGCCCAAACAACGCGGCCCAAGCGGACGACGTAGTTCCAACCAGGTTCTAGGCTCTCCTGCTTGGCGGATGGCCCCGCTCGGTTCGCCTTCGGCGCGGTATGAAGGCTTGTGCGACTGTCGGGAGCCTGGACAGGCCGATTTTTGTCCAGCGTTATCGCTGGACTGCCTGCTGTGTGACTGGTTGGCAGGTAGAGCTTGCAGCAGTGGTAGGGCGAACATCTACCGTTTCATTCTTACTGACGTTGCGTGAAAAGTGCCGTTTCCCACGGGTTTTCCACATATTTTATTCACTCCAGTGCTTGCGAGATGGATCACGTAACAATTACAGTAGTTTTCTCCATATCAGCACCTACATATTTCTTGAGTTTTTGCATATCTACAAAATGAACTTACCTAAGAAGAAAACAAGTCATATTTCCAAATGTCAAATAATTGAGCATCATATTTTACGAATTAATGAGACAAAATTCGTCCACAGAAGAGCATGACGCCCTATGTTGCAACAGAAGGAATCTCAGCTCCCTCTTAGAATGTTGCATTCTTTTAAACTTCATTTTACTTGGCAATGTATTGTATAATTTAATTACTATGTTCAGTACACATTTTGACACTAGTTATGCACAACTGAATATGGAGATCTAAGCTCTGGTGCTGAAAATTAACTTTCAGCTCACTGGCTTCCTGTTACCATATGCTATAGGTCATTATTACTACTGCTGCTGACACAAATGCAAACTTTCCTTCTCACCTCCACTTCTTGCCAACGGAAAAAGAATGCTGTTAGGTGCACTGTGTAAATTAGTGATAGTGGTGGCACAAGATTTCTACTCAGGGGCTTAACAGGATGCACTCCAGCAGTTCACGCTGATGGCGGTGAAAGAAAAGAACACAAAACTCAATAGCACACAAGGAAATATTACTGATTTATTGTACATTTCACTTCACAAGCTTACATGTTCACAAAATAAAATTTCACCACCTCTGGCAAATTTTTACATATACTTGCAGAACATGGTGAATACTGTCCTATTTTTCTGCCCATCATTCTTGACAAAGAAGTCTCTCCCATCACCTCGAATAGTTTTGTGTTCCCTGAGTAACATTTTTGGCAGACTTCTTCACCTTGTGTCTGATTGGTCAGGCAATGAAACAGGGCTGTCCATCATTGCTTACTAGTATGCCTTACAAGACACTGCACCCATGGTTAATTTTCCTTTTTTAAAATCAAGTTCTCTGGGAACGAAATGTCCCCTGCAGAAAACACTGGAAAAATCACGCATCATTTTGGTTCAAAACATTGGCATCCCTGCCTACTCTAAAATTACAGCCCACAAATTTGTCAAAGTAAAACTTTTTGATTATACATGTGGTATGTCCAAATGGCCTAGTTTTGTGCAACAAATGCCATGTTACAAGTGGATACAAACAAGTGAAACTTGAGAAGTTACAGGTTTGTTCCAATTAGGATGAAAACACAGCAGTGTTGAAAAACACCTGCACTTCCAATCTGGTGAAATTTATGATGCCCAGAATATTTCCTTGTTCATATACACTAGGGGTGGTTTGTCTTGGATATGAGCCAGATATTTGACTATAATATAAACCACTGAGCAGTCACTCCAATAGTATATGCCCCTACATAAACCTAATTGCACCTGTCCATCCAACCTACAATTACCTTTTTATATGTCTCAGATTTATCTCTAATGCTCTCTTTGAAATTATAATAAGCATCTGCCACTCCCTACACAAAATAGACTTGCATATACTTATTAATTCAATCCAGTTTTGTTTAATGTTGCTGTCAATTGCTGAGATTATACAGCACTGAATGATTGGATGTTCAGTGAATATTGAATATAAAAGCATTTGGAAGGAAATGGTCACAGTAGAATTTGAGATATTAAACTGGTATTGAGATTGACTAAGGAAAACCACAATAGATTCTCACCAGGAACCTTTCCTCAAGTCAGGAATTAAATCCACAATGTCCTGAATATAAAGAATGGGACCATAACTTTAGTGCCTGGGGTCTATCACAGGATAAAGGTGGGGGATTCAGGAGCCAAGATATAGAATTCCAACATACCACTTTTTAATAACTTAATAAATGCAAAACATCAGAATATCAAAGTCCCATGAAATAAACACACTACTAATAATGCTGTCCAGAGAAACTCAAAAGATGCAAACTTCCACTGCCATTGTGCATTATACAGACTACTGCCTTGTTCAACTCATCACAATAACCACAACAAGTTATAAACTAACACTATAGTAAAATTCCTTTAATCTGGCTGCTAATTCAGAAATCCTGACAGTTCAGGGCTTGAGGAAAATATTCCCAAGACTGGATATGTATGACTTGTGACCAGAAGTATTGCCATTGATAACTGATTCCATGATTTTCTGCATGTCATCTGGACATTACTGAGTGCATCAGGGTTTCATAATAGCTTCAGAATATCCCAAGATGAGTAAACAGGGTACAGCTGGAAAGAGGAAACATAACTTTAATGATTCCTAAGAAATTTGAAATAATTAGGCTTAAATGTTGTGAAAGCTCGAGCATGGTTCAGGCTGCACACAACACTGGACTGTCAACTATTTATGACATAAAGGAACATACAGAACAATTATGATTGTGACATCAAATGGAAGTGTGAAGGGCCTTATCAAGTGACAGACATTTGAAACTGATTAAATTAGTACAGCTGGACAAGGTGCTACATAAGTGGTTTACAGCAATGTATTCTGAAGGAATACTGTGACTCCAACCACAATTATTGAAAAAGCTGTCTTTTTATGATGAAATGAAAACAATTGACAAGTGCACGCTCTCTGGAGGGCTGGCTGCAAAATTTTGGTACTGTCTGATAATCCAGAATATTGATAATCCAGCACCTGCTTGATGTAATGGATGCCTGATTACAGGAATTCCACTGTATATTATTTATAATGATGTCTTCTTAACAGTCAATTTTCTTCAGGGAAGGTCTATGTTACAGCATAACTGACTGTACGGGTAACAGTTCCAAGCGATTACAGTGCAAATTATTTCAAAATCCTTCTCTAATCGAAAAACATAACTCTTACATTTTACTGAACTCCGCATTTCAATATATTCTAATACTAACATTTTTTACCTTGTCATCTAACAAAGCAGGGCTCAAAAGTTTGCCATTCTAGTGACCATCAAGGCTGTGATCACAATCTAGGAAGTGTGTCATCCCCGTTGTGTGTGTGTAACTAGGAGAGGTACGTAGTCAAACACAACTTAATCACTGAGGTGCATAGTCATTAAATACACCTCAGTGATTAAGTTGTGTTTGACTACATACCTTTCCTAGTGTGATCACAATGATAATTCAGTCATTAACACAGATTCATAAAGTGTCACACATACAAATCCAAAGTTCTGTAAGATAGATTTTGTGTGTGGAGGATGTTACACTGCACAGGAAATTAGGAGTATTAACCACTGTTCAAGCCATCAGCAGTCAACTCCCCTGAAAATGTGCAGTACTGCAAATCTGTATTCTGCACATAACTCACCACACAGGAGATTACTTCTAATGGCAAACCCAAACCCTGCAGCAAGATACTAAAAACAGCAATTTACAAATTCTCCTCTAATGATTCAGTTGCAATAGAGTTTCACAACTCATTGTGCCTTGTCCATACACCAATGGTCAATTGCCAAACTTCCAATGGAAGAACTGAAGATCATGTAATGTAGATAGCCACTACTGCAAACATAAAATATCAGTCTGCAAATTTCTTGGTTTTTCTTCTCTTGTACACCAGCCTGCATCAAGCAGTTAGAACTGTGTATGCAGACGGTAGTAGTCAGTAAGCTTAAAGCCTGATCTCTTCTTACAAATCCAAATTTCCAATAAACATAAAAATAAGTAGCATATGTTAACCAGTAGTAACCACCACGTTCACAAAGACCATAGTCATACATTTTCAAACTGTCAACTAAAACTTGCCTGTAACAACAGATGGACCCCATGGCAACTTAATATTTAATAATATAAATGTGAATCCCCTGTAAGCTTCAATTGGGTTATAGAACTGATGTTTATGAGGTACTTTTATAACAGGATTATGTGTACTGTAGTGTATGGTTACAGTGTAGTTTGCAACCTATGATCATGAATACAAATTAAACTTATGCTTGAAATGGCAGATTTTTTAGGCCAGCAACAGTAACCTTGCACTGATCACTATAATTAAAAATGTAAAAACAAGACATTTATAAAAAAGTCCCTATTGTTAATGTCTTCACCAAGCCTCTTTCTTTAAATTACAACACACACACAAAAGAACAAGACACTACACTGCTTGGTGCTGGTTACGACATACAACCACAATTTTCTGCAAGCTGCAGCCCACTCAGTTATGTCGGGCACTGGTTATGATGTCCAAACCTGTTATGAACAAGTACAAAGGCTTTCTAATGCCTTGAAGTAAGGATGCCAGTCCCATACAATATTTGCTTGCGGTTTCCCCTCCATGTTCACCTTTCCAAAACACAAATTTACCTTCAATGGCATTTGGTAAAATGGAAAACTTTAAACAGGAAACACTTGTGGCAAACTTACTGTCAAAATCTGAACTCCAGAGCCTCAAAAATGATCAAACAACATAAATTATTTTAGCTCTTAACCCTTAGCATACCATATTAAATCCCATCTGTAAATCCCAGCTCGCCGAATTACTCTGCGGGGTATTTAAATTCTGCACATGCTTTTCAAAAAACTTGAATATTTCGAGAACTAAGCAAGATAAATTTGTGAAACAAAAAGCAACTTGTGGGGAAAGTATCAGACATTGCTCAAGGTGCCTTAAAAATGCTGTAATGTCCTTATTGGATAATGCAGAACACGCGTTTCTAAAAAAGTTGTAAATATCCATGTTTTTTTACTTACATTGTGGTCTAGGCTCCAACAGTTTGCATGGAGAACGAACGAAAAGATGTCTTATAAGTCATTTTTTGTGTGGTAATCTTCAAAAGAACTTCGGTCCACACAAAGCGCCACATCACACTTCACACATTTGCACAACACGGTTCGCGTCACGCCCCTCGCTGAACACACGCAACAAAGCCGCTGCTTAGTGTTGCGGCCAGGCCAGTGCTTATTGTGATGTGTGTCCTGTCTTCCAATGTTAGTAGAAGATGGGGCTGGTCTCCCTACAGGCATGGATGGTCATGTCTCATGCTCAGACTGTGCCAGCATCTCTCTGATAAGGGTGAGATGAAAATCTCTGTGTGAAATTTTCTCCTCACCACATGAAGATAAAAGGATGTCACTTTTGACAATGGCCAGGTCTAACAGGTGGAAAAAAAAAGCTTTTTTGTCCACTTCCATGTTCAGCGGCTGGCCATGTAGGTATTGGCCAACCTATCCAAATTGTCAACAAACCCTATGTGACAGTTATAATCCGCCACAATTGCCGGCTTTATCGCATTCCTGTGTTCATCGCAATAATTGCCTTCTCTGCGTGGATCGTGAATGTTTGTCAGGAGGCACACATCTCTCTTGTCCTTCCACACCATAGCCATCAAGTCACCCTTGTCCTTACTCGAATGTCACCGCATTTCTATCTCAGTGTCTGGGGTCTGAGGTCCTTGGGCATGCCCTTTCTATGTAGCCTAACGATCCCACAACAGAAAATTTTCTTCTGGGCCAAGTCGTCATATAGGTCAGGGGAGGAAAAAAAGTTGTCCATGTACAGTTTATGGCCAAATCCTTCTACACCCCTTGTCAGATTAGCCACTGTATTGTGTGTTGCTGTCAGGTGTTGTGCCGCCCTTTGTCTGTCTTTACCGAGGTAAACATTCATGTTATATGTATATCCTGTACAGTCACACAGTTTGAACATTTTGATGCCAAAACATTTGCTTTTTTTCAGGATGTACTACTTGAAAACTATCCTTCCCTTGAATTTCACAATGACTTCGTCTACTGCCAAATACTCAGATGGGTTGTAAAATTTTGAAAAGTCCGTCCTTATAATTTCAAATAAGTCTCATAATTTCCACAGTCTGTCATCTGATCTGTCAACTCCATTCCTATTACTCTCCGTGAAATGTAGAAAGCGTAGTATGTGATAGTACCTAGCACGTGCCATCATTTGTCCATAGAATGGAGTGCAAAGCTGTTCCACTCTTGTCCAGTAGTCCTTTAGTCTGCCTTGAACTGTATGTCCCATCTGTAATGTCAGAGCCAAAAATGCAAACATTTTGGCTTCTGTCACCTCACGTTCGTGAGAAGGTCCGTCGTCCGAATTTTCTAAGAACTGGTGATAGTAGCGATTTTTCTCCACAACCAGCAAAGTAATAATTTCTGCGAAGAACAGCAGCAGAACGCTATGTGGAGTGGACTCGCTCGTTATGTGTGCAGCTTCCCTGCTTTAACCTTTGGAAGCCCCAGTAAAGGTGTGAACTACATGCTTTCAAGGTTGAGGGGGCAGTGTCCACAGGCAGGGTTGCGGCTGTTGACCTGCCACATTACCAACAACATCATCATCATCTTCAGAGCTGCTGGCGAAAAAATCTGGGCTTGGAGTCTCTGATATTGAAGACCTTTGCGAAGGTGGGTGTGGCTCGTCGTTCTCCGTGTCCTCAGAAGCGTAATATTTCTCCTCGTCGCTGTCTGAATCCATTACAATTTCTCATATTTGATTCTGAGACAGCAGACGAGCCCGTTTTACGTGAGAAATCTCACGTTCCATTGATGAAAACTCTAGTGCAACTGCTGGGTGGAACAACAAACTCTCAAGCGACATTAGTCGCTTCTTCTGCAAATCACTTGGGGAAAAGCTCCTTCTCCCTACCTAACAACTGTTACCCAGCTGCATGTTACTAAAATAACATAGTTTTATAACCCAGCATTCCATTCCACTAACTAAATGCCAGACTGAACTAACTGCGCAATACACTTTCAAGACTTGTGACACTTTTGCATACATGGCTAATTAGGGTAACCTAGCTAGCTGGCAAAGTGTTTACACACAACTGTGACACAGGAACTACTCTGCATCGATTCAGTGTTGAAACATTGTCCAGCAAACAGAAAGAGATGGCTTTCAGCATTGCCAAATGTAGGTCCACATATATATATATATATATATAGACGTTAAAATTTCTGGCTTTACGTGGAGCTCCATATATATACGACATTAGTAGGTTAATAAGCTTACCCATCTCACTGATGAAAAAAAAAATATATATTCCAACACATTTGCCATACAAGATGGTGGGACACAGCTGTGGTCAACAAAAATAGTTCTCAGTGTTTGAAAAATAAAATAAAAGGAAACAGTGTAAGTAAATGTAAGTGTTGTACCAATATGAAACTGGAGCTCTCAGTGAATAAGGAACATACAGTTATCCTTATAGGAGACAATCATGCAAGACAATTTGCAGAAAAACTAGCAAGTAATCTTGGATACTCTTATGAACTGACAGGTATGTGAAACCAGGAATGGGTTTGGAAAGAAAGACTACAGATTCAAGCATCAGCACTAGCAGAGAGATGATATCCATTTTGTAGTATATGGAATTTATTACAGAACTCTGTAGCAGAAATGTGGAGGTGGAAGAAAACAGCAACACAGACTGATGAAAGCCCCGTCTCCAGTGCATTTCCATGTTCTCTTAATTATTAACATGTATGACAACAAAGGGAAAACCAACAGCCTAAAACTTGGTATTCTATATATTCTGTTTTCTTCATTGTTTCATCTGAGCTTATTACAACTAACAGCCTAACCTTGGAGCCTTACATAATGATGCTACAAATTTTCAGAACTATTATCTTACAAAACATAACATCATTCTTTTACACACTGTACTACACATAACAAAATCTTCATTTGAGGGGACCATCTGGCTGTGAGCAAGGATTCAAAATAAGAGTGAACCCATTTATTATAACAATTCATGCCCTTTTCTGAGCCAGCATGTATAAAATTTTGGATTGTATCCAGGGCCAAGATTTAATAAACATCAAAATGAATATGAGTCAAAGTCTGTACAATTACTAGCAACAAAACGATCACCATGACAAATGCTTACGGGTATCTCACACAGTTTCTGAACACATGATACTCAACAGGCTGACTGCAGCACAATATAAGAAATGCAATGAGGGGCAAAAAAAAATGCAATTTTAAAGTTTGAACACAACTGCTGTTCTCATTAGTTCCCATACATATAAGAATCCCACTATAACCTTCACAACATTTTACATTCGTCACTTATTTCATTGAAATCCACTCTGGAAGTAGACACAACCCTGACCTCCATTTAAAATATTTTAAAGGTTGTCACTGTGGTGTTTCAAATTCAAAATCAGACTCTTGGACCACATTAATAAATAAATAATTTAATAAAAAGTACCTTATTCTCAACTGCATGAGTTAAAAAAGTTGGCAAGTAAATGAATTAATTCCAAATGTATGTTTTATGTAATACACAATATGATTGGAAAAAATGCTCATTAAACACAAAAGTGGACTTGCTGGCAATAATCTGGAATAGACCTCAATTTTTATGTACATTGACAGTACACTTCAACAAGCTCTATGCATAAGATGATGGGGGTAAAAGCCCGAAAAAGCAACTTGTCATTTTACAGGTTGGTTATGTTCACAGATCCCTACAAGAAAATGAATTACTCATTTTTCCCCACATCTGTTTTTTTGTATCTTTAACCTTCTGGCACATCAGTATTAAACATGTAACTCAGCAGTTGATACCAATTTCTTGTAAATAAAACCAACTTGGTGCACAATTTAGTCTTAGTATATTTAAATTTATCAATCTCTGCATGTTTCAGGCGACTATAGGCCCATCACCAGGAGAAAGAACTGTGTTTATGCATCACTTGGCAGTTGTTATTGTAAAATAGTAGGTTGAATTTTTCTTGGTAACTAAGTGAAGGCCTGCTGCGACCTTCCTACACAATGCAGTGCGTACAAAGGTTGGAGCAGGCGTTCACTAGTTACCAAGAAAAATTCAACCTACTATTTTACAATAACAAGTACCAAGTGTCGCATAAACACAGTTGTTTCTCCTGATGATGGGCCTATAGTCACCCGAAACATGTAGAGACTGATAAGCATAAATATACTAAGAACAAATTGTGCACCAAGTTGGTTTTATTTACAAGATTATGCAGAGATGCACGGTCAACAAAACATAAAAAATACCAATTTCTGTACAGCTGTGATATATCAAAGTAATTAAACTGTGTCTCATGTAATCTGTGATATGTGAAAGGTAGGATAAGTTCTAGTGATCCTGAAAATGTTTTATTACAAATGACATGTGCTCTGTGTTAAGGCATTCTCTGTCCCAGTTATTACAACAGCAAACAGTTCTATTTCTTAACTAACTCGGACAATATTATTTCACTTGCCAACTGTATGTCCACACTGTTTGAATACGAACTTCAATCATTCCACAAGTAAATACAGTCTGCAGCAATGAAACTTGCCATTTTCCAGCAGAACTTGGCCTTTCATTCCCCTAACGATAGATAGGGCTAGAGTTCCTGGTGTGTCATGTACTGGGGCTTAAGCTCCTCTATCCTTGAAATGAAGTCCAGCTTCTCAATGCAACCCTCACATGTCTCATCCCAGTCACTCAGGATCTTCCTCAGGTCTCGAACTTTCAGCTTCTTCAAGTCTACTGTTCGCAGGTCTATTGTTTTGTCTACAAAATTGCAAATCACAATGTAAATGGCTCTTAATATCAGCAATCATTATACAATGCAAGCCTATTATTATAGTAAACCTGGATACATATGAGAATCTCCATCTTAAACAAATACATTTTCACTGCGTTCAGCACACTTAATTTTGGTTCACAGCATTAGTAATCACATTACATGAAATCCAAACACCGCAGTAACAGAATTTTCGAATAAAATATTCATTTTTTTTACCAATACCATAATACCCAAATGACCTTACATGGCAGATTTTCTGTGCTTCCTTTACAACATTTCAAGCACTGTTTGAGCAACTGATACCTAATGCAAGTCTCCGGTGTGTAGGGAAAACCTGCAGTCCTATACTAACTCTGAAGACCGATAGCAAAATCACTGCATATTAATAGAAACACAGTTTCTCTTTATTACTACTCAACTAATTTTTTGCTTCTTACTGAGGCCAACTTGTCAGCTTTAAATCTGACGACTCCTGCCAAAGATCTTCCTTAGTTTACTGCTAAAATCCTATGTCCCTCAGAGAAATAATGAAACAGTGTTTCACTACAAACAGCTCACACTTCAGGACATGTAAGCTAATAACAGGAACTTACCGTAGCGTAAATCACAGACCTGAGAGTCTTTCTTTTTTAGTTTCACACATACTTTATCGGCAGGCATGGACCATGAAAGTGGTTTTGACAGCTCTCCAAGAATGCCTGTAGCAGAGTCTTCCAGACCTCCCAGATAATAGCACTGTAAAATGAGTTTCTAATTATATAACAATAATTTAAGGAAGATATTGTGTGTCTGTCTTAGAGAAATCCTTTTAAATGTGCATACTGAACACATGGGTTACAACTTTTCCTACACTCAACAAGAATGCACAATCTAATCCTTTCCAATTCATTTTAAACTTTCTGGAGACAAAAAAATTTTCGGCATGATACAAAATGACCAAGCACTATAACCCCACATTCAGAACCTGCAGACAAAATTGAATGTGAAATTTTCCATCATTCATAATGCGACTAGTATTCAACAATAACCAATTTAGACATCCCATATCAGGTGGCTTAGGGGTTGAGGTAAAATTGGATATGTGAAAGACTGCTGGTTTCAGTCTCAAGCTAACATATTTTTGCCCTATTTATTCCTTTATTTTATTCCTACATACTCATTTCATAATTCTTACTAGCCATTTTACTTTCAGTTATTTCAGTGCTAATTTACTGTAAACATATAACCTTTAAAGAAAACTGATTCTAAGCATAGTGTTGAAAATATCTCTTTGTTTATAATATTTAGAATGCAATTTGTCGTAAAAAATTGCACAAGTTTTCACCGCATACGAGGGGGTGCTGATAAGCCCTTAGCCCGACCTATTTCCTGATGTAGGATGGAATCAATAGTGCTGTTGGAAAGAGGGGCCTGTTCATGTACCGAATTGCAAGTCTTTTCTTGTTACAGGGGCTGAAAGGAAGCATGTCTGGCGACGTGCATGATTTCAACATGGAGATGTGAGCTGTCATCAAGTTTTATTTTTTCCTGCAAGGCAAGGTGCCGAAGGAAATTCATGCCATTCTGACAGAAACATTAAGGGAACATACACCATCGTATGCCACCATCAAAAACTGGGTGGCCGAGTTTAAATGCTTACTTAACATCAAAGTTAGAAGGTGGGGAACCTTGCCCATTGAACATGCTTTCTATATTGACATTTTTTGTGTGATACTTACAAACCTATTCTCCTTGCCCTTTGTGGTCTTGCAGAACTTTCGGAACTCATCTTCTATCTTTTTTGTGTTCGACTTGACATCTGGTGACAGTGTGTTGGCAAACTTCTCCACTACTGTCATACACACTGCAACACAGCACAAATAGTACGGTCAAAACATATTCAACTGCACAAATTCAAGGGCAAAATTTTGAAGAGGTGAATTCTTTTGGCTATGGACCATTATATGTAGGCAAGTCATTATTCTTCAAAGACATCACTATCAATCTTTCATTCCACAGCATTTCAAAATATTAATATTTGTTATCCAAAGATATGGTAACAACATTAAAATATATACATGTGTCTTCTTGTCTTCAATACCACTCACAATCCGTATGATTTAGGTCACCATTTGTGATTCAACATGGTTGCCTGCACAGCAATCTCAGAAAATGAAGGCATGGCATGGTACAAATTCTTCTTCTTCTTCTTCTTCTTCTTCTTCTTCTTCTTCTT
>Ga0123354_10001689_pt1 | contig 27595 bp, 21 predicted proteins | sample TergutLab28metaG_2_FD_97872 | JGI IMG/M metagenome (GOLD analysis project Ga0123354, IMG submission 97872) | Labiotermes labralis P4 segment gut microbial communities from Petit-Saut dam, French Guiana - Lab288 P4 | ecosystem: Host-associated > Arthropoda: Insects > Digestive system > Gut ... | reverse complement strand
TTCAGACTCGGGGAACAGACGTCAACGCCGTCAAGCGCATTTCTCGGCGGGCCGTGGCCGTCACCACGCTCAGAAACCTGGTCAGGATAGCCATTGGGGTAGCCAACGTTGTGGACTCCTACAGCATGACAAATGCTAAGCAACGAGATAAGGGCACGGGGTCGATCTACCAGAACGATCGCGGGCAATGGGTGGCCGCTCTTGAGGCCGGCTGGACTGAACGCGGAACCCGGCGTCGTATCACCTTGAAAGGTCACACTGAGGCCGAAGTGCGAGCACGACTGCGCGAGAAGCGGACCCAAATAGCAGCGATGGGCTTGCCCGCCGTGACGAGCAATGTGACCGTCAAGCGGTGGGCGGACGGCTGGCTGGCTGGCCGCCAGCGGACTGTTCGTCCGGGCACGTTCATCGCGGATCGTTCGGCCGTCCGTAAGTGGATCATTCCGACCATCGGGCACAGGCGTCTCGATGCCCTAAGCCCGGCAGATATCCGACTTGTCGCCAGCAAGCAGGAGGACGCCGGGCTCGCCCTACCATCGATCCAGCGCACTCACGCAGTGTTGTCCAAGTTGCTTACCGACGCCGTCGCCGAGGGATACCTGGTACCGCAGCGAGTTCGTGAAACGCCGGGGCCAGGTAACGGGAGTCCGACCCGGCAAGCCCTTGGAGCCGAGGCCGCAGCCAAGATACTTGATGTCGCAGCCGCGCATCCCGACTCGTCACGCTGGGTCGCGGCCCTGCTGCAAGGTCTACGGCCGGCTGAAGCTCTCGGTTTGACGTGGGAGATGGTCGATCTTGACGCTGCGACAATGACACTGGCCTGGCAGCTCAAGGCCTTGCCTTACGTGGTAGCACGTCATGAGGACAGCGGGTTTCTGATTCCTAGGGGGTTCGAAGCCCGCCACCTTCAAGGCCCGTACCATCTGGTGCGCCCAAAGACTCGGGCCGGGGTACGCGTGGTGCCGCTCGTCCCCGTCCTTGTGGATGAGTTGGCCAAGTGGCGCGAGGTCATGCCGCCAAGCGCGCTGGGCCTGGTGTGGCCGGGGCCCGACGGCGGGCCGCGCGCGCCAGAGTACGACCGGCAGCAGTGGTACGAGATCGTGAGCGAGGCCAGTGTCCTGGTCAGGCTCCCCGACGGTCGCACACGGCGACCGCTGCTCTATGAGGCTCGGCACACGGCGGCGACCTTGCTGCTGAGCAATGGAGTGGATGAGACGACCATCAAAGCGATACTTGGGCATTCGACCGTTCTGAGCACCCAGGCCTACCTGCACGCCGATCTTTCGAGAAGCCGCGCGGCTTTGGAAGCATCGGCGCGTCTGCTGGGTCTCTCGGGGCGCGGCGGCCTGGTGGCGTGACGCGATGGCTACCCTGATGGCTACCCAGGCTTAGCTAGCGGTCCGATGGGGGCTCCGATCACTAGACTAATGTCCCATGGCAACTCCGACGTTTGAGCAGACCGTCCTGGCGCAGCGCGACCACTGGGCGCAGGTCTCTCGTGAGCAACAGCAGCGGGAGATCGCCAACAACGTCGCCGTCGCGCAGGCTTACGATCTGCTCGACGAGGTGCCAACCGATGTGCCGCTGGAGCGAGTGTCGCTGAGCCGCAACAGCGCGTTCCGCTGGCCGACGAAGACTCCGGCTGAGCGCGACGCGCTGTTCGTCGAGGAGGTCGTCAAGGAGTTCATCAGTTACGCGGTGGGGTGCATGTTTGGGCGGTACTCGTTGGATGCGCCGGGGTTGATCCTGGCCAGTCAGGGCGAGACGATGGCTGACTATCTGGCGAAGGTGCCCAGCCCATCTTTCGCTCCCGACCCCGACGGGGTAATCCCGGTCACGGACCCCATCATTCCCGGCATCGATGGTGCGTGGTTCTCGGATGACGTCGTGGCCCGGTTTCGGATGTTCCTTCGAGTGAGTTTCGGTGAGGAGCACTTTGCCGAGAACCTGCGTTACATCGAGGACAAGTTGGGAAAGCCGTTGCGCCAGTACTTCCTCAAGGACTTCTACAAGGAGCATGTTCAGCGCTACAAAAACCGCCCGATCTATTGGATGTTTTCGTCGCGTACCGATGGTAAGGGTGTGTTCAACGCCCTGATCTACCTGCACCGCTACACCCAGGCAACGCCGAACCTGGTTCTGAACGAGTACCTCCGGGAGTTCCAGGCAAAGCTCCGCGCCGAGATCACAACCCTGGAGAGAGATGGGGGCAATGCGGCGGCGAAGCAGGCCGACAGTCTCCGCAAGGCACTCACGGAATGTGAGGACTACGAGCGCGACATTCTGTTCCCGCTGGCGTCCCGCAACCTTACGATGGACCTCGATGACGGTGTGCTGGTGAACTACCTTCGCTTCGACCGGGCACTCGTGGCTATCCCCGCCATCGAGAAGAAGCGCAAGGACGTGGAAGGCTGGACTTGGCCGAAGAACCCGCTGAGGCCAGAGGACGCTAGATGATCCCCGAGTTCTTCACGCCGCAAGACGCCTGGCTTGATCAGGTGGGCCGGATTTACGTCCTGTTGCACACCATCGAGCAAGCGCCGGCTGCGCGACAGGTTGAGTTGCGACGGAAGAACCGGATTGACGCGGTGCATTCCTCAACCGCAATCGAAGGCAACCGGCTGACCATTGACGAGGTGACAGCCGTCATCGACGGGCACACCGTTTGGGGACCGGAAAAAGACGTGCTGGAAGTGAGCAACGCTTGGGCTGCCTATGAGGCGCTCGACAGCTTCGACCCGTACTCGGTGGACGATCTGCTTGGGGCACATGCCCTGATGACCAAAGGTCTGATTGCGCAGTCCGGCCGTTTCCGTGATGTGGATGTCGAGATCGTCAACGCTGACGGTGAGGTGCTGCACACCGGTTCTCGGGTCGATAAGGTGCCCAGGCTGGTGGGCGAGTTGCTGGAGTGGGCGTCGACCACCACGGCACATCCGCTGGTGGCCTCCAGCGCGGTCCATTTCATGCTGGAGTGCATCCACCCGTTCCAGGACGGCAACGGCCGTATTGGCCGGCTGTGGCAGACGCTTCTGCTGAGCCGTTGGGAGCCGTTGTTCGCTTGGATGCCGACGGAGACCTTGATCGCCCGTAATCAGCTCGGTTACTACACGGCCTTGCATGAGTCACAGCATCCGGACCTTGATGGCACACCGTTCATCACCTACATGCTGGGCATCATTGAAGCGTCCTTGGAGGACTACCAGACCAATGTCGGGATAAATGGCGGGGTAAATGTCGGGATAAGTGAGCGGGTGCTGGAGTCGATCCGTCGCGACGGGCACACGACTGCGGCTCATCTGGCCGAGCAGTTGGGGGTTTCGGTCAGGCAGGTGGAGCGTGCGATCAAGTCGTGGCGAGAGATTGGTGTGCTGACGCGGGATGGTTCGAACAAGTCAGGTCGCTGGATCGTGCGGGATGAACTCGGCGAGAGAGGTGCCCAATGAGCCCTTTGGATTCCATTGAACGTCAACTCCAAAGCCGCTTCGCTGAGCCCGGCGAGAGCGGACGGGTAGTGATCTGGTCCGACCCAGAAGGCGAATATGACTCGCAGGTCGACTTGCTGGCCCTGCCAGGCGTGACGGTCCTTCGTGTGCAAAACAACGAGTTCGCGGTCAAGAGGCAGGTGCTCCTCGCTGAACCGAAGTCGAAGTTCCTCATCTACAGGGCTGCCGCCGTGCCAAGCAACCCGACGAAGAACTGGCTTCTGGACCTCGACCTGGCCTACGAACCATTCACGACTGACGCGACGTCTTTGGTGGTGCAGGAGTTCGGCGCAGGTGAGGCTCTTCGTCAGGTGGTTGAGCAATACCCGGCCTACTTCAAGGCTGCCAAGCGCAACGAGGCGCTCAAGGGCCGCCTCAGCAAGGACGACGACCCAACTGATGTCGCCGCCAAGATGATTGCGGTCATCATCGGCAGCGAAGACCATTCTCTCGACGTCATCTGGCGCTACTTGCTGACCGAGCATGCCGCGGGCAAGTCAGCGTGGATCGACGAGATCACCAAGCTGGGCCTAGCTGATTTCCATTGGGATGGCACGCGGCGAATCTATGGCTACGGCAGCACCGAGCCATCGGTCGACGACTTCGCTTTGTGGGTGTTCGGCAGGGCCTGGGAGAGATTCGCCTCAACGACACCAAACGAGTACCGCAACATTCAGCGGGACTTCTCGACGTGGGCGAACGACATGCGCTTTGCTCAAGCCTTCCCGGTCCTGGCTGACCAGGCCGCCGATAGGCTGGATATTGCCGACCAGGCCTCCCACCTCGACCTGGCCGCCCTCATGCCTCGGTTCACCTTCCGTGAGGTGGATCAACAGATCGTCGTCCGCCTGGTCCATGGCGTCGAGACGCGGACTATGCTCGACAAGGAGGTACAGGACGCGGTCCGTCGCCGGGGAGCGGGAACGTGGTATCCCGAGTTCACCCACCACTACGAGGCGGTGGCGGCAGCATCGACGCTGCTGACCAGGATCGACTCACTGAAGCTCGGACTTGCTTCGCCTGCTGAGGGCGTGCGCCGCTACGCGGAGGACTGGTTTGCCATCGACCAGGCATACCGTCTGTTCACCTGGAACGCCGACCGAGCCGAACCGAACAATCCGTTGGAACCGTTGAAGGCCAAGGTCGAGGCGTTCTACACCACCAAGTTCCTCAAGCCTCTGGGAGACGAATGGCAGCGCCAAGTAGACACGATGGGGCAGTGGTGGATCACTGGCGTTCCCGCGCAATCGGCGTTCTTCGTCGATCAGGTGAAGAGACCGTTCCTCGACAAGGGCCAGAAAGTCGCGGTCGTGATCTCGGATGCACTGCGCTACGAGGTGGCAGAGGAACTGGGCCGTCGGATTCGCCAAGAAGACCGCTTCGAGGCCGTCCTGACCCCCGTGTTGAGTACGTTCCCGTCCTACACACAGTTGGGGATGGCCGCGCTTCTGCCACATGAAACCCTTTCGTTCACCGAGGGTGACAAGAGTTTGGTTGAGATCGACGGTGAACCGTCGGACGGCACCGAACGGCGAGCTAAAGTGCTGGCGTCTTTCCAGGGAACGGCGATCCAAGCCAACCGTTTCCTGTCGATGAACCAGGAGCAGACTCGTGACTTGGTGAAGGCCAACCAAGTCGTCTACATCTACCACAATCAGATCGATATGGCCGGAGACAAGCTCGCCACAGAAGGCACGGTCTTCCGTGAGGCCGAGAGCACCATCGTCGAACTCATCAAGCTGCTCAAGAAACTGGCCGCCGCGAACGTCTCCAACATTCTCGTCACCGCCGACCACGGTTTCCTCTACCAGGAGACACCTCTGGAGGAATCGGAGTATCTGTCGGTCAAACCCCACGCCGACAAACTGCTGTTCACCAACCACCGGTTCGTGCTTGGCCATGGCTTGAAGCAAGACCCTGCCTTCACATCCTTCACCGCTGCTCAACTGAGCATGATTGGCGAAGTGGAGGCCCAGGTGCCAAAGTCAATTCATCGACTGCGGATGCCAGGCTCCGGTGTGCGCTACGTCCATGGTGGGGCTGCATTGCAGGAGACCGTGGTGCCGGTGCTGGCGGTGAACAAGAAACGTAGCTCGGACACACGCCAGGTCGCGGTCAAGGTGATCGCCGAGACCGACCGCATCACGACCGGGCAAGTGACGATCATGCTGTATCAGGAAGAGGCAGTCACCGAGAAGATCAAGCCCAGGACCCTGATCGCTGGACTGTACGCCGGAGACACTCTGATTTCGAACGAGGTGACCATAGCCTGTTCCCAGACCTCGCTGGAGAAGCGAGACAGGTTCTTCTCCGTGAACCTGGTGCTATCCAGGGAGGCCGACGAGTTCAACGGCCAAGCGGTCGAGCTGCGGTTGTACGAGCCGGTTGGCACCTCGCAACGCCGCCCCTATCCAGACAAGGCTCGGTTCACTTTGGTGCGAACCTTCACTTCGGACTTTGACTTCTAGGAGGTCTGCATGGACGACTCGATTACTACCGAAACAGGTGCCGCATGGCAGGACCAAGAAACTGAGCCTGACGCGACCAGCCCTGCCCCGGAGGCGGCTGCCGCAACGCCCCTGGATCGCAAAGTCTCTGCCGCGTTCCCTGGTGTCGTGGTCCGCAAAGACCTCGTGCAGGCCGTCAAAGGCAATGCCATCGTGCCGACCTATGTGCTGGAGTACCTGCTGGGCCAGTACGCCGCGACTGATGACGAGGCCACAATCCGCACCGGCATCGAATCTGTGCGCACTGTGCTGCGCGATCACTATGTCCATCGTGGCGACAATCGGCTAGTGCAGTCGAAGATCAGGGAGAAGGGACGCTACCGGGTCATCGACAAAGTGTCCGTCGCTCTAAACGAGAAACAAGACATCTACGAAGCCGAATTTTCTAACCTCGGCATCAGCCGTGTTGAGGTCGGCGCTACTACGGTCAAAGAGCACGAGAAGTTGCTGACCGGTGGTGTGTGGTGCATCTGTGACATCGTGTACGCCCATTCCGGTGATCCGAAAGATGTTCCGTGGCGGTTGCAGTCACTCAAGCCGATCCAGCTTTCCCACCTCGACCTAGACGAGTACAAGAACAAGCGAGCAGGATTCACTACCGATGAGTGGATCGACTTGCTGATCCAATCCATCGGTTTCAACCCGGAAATGTTCGGCACGAGGACCAAGCTCCTGCACTTGGTGCGGTTGATCCCCTTCGTCGAGCGCAACTACAACTTGGTCGAGCTGGGGCCGAAGGGCACTGGAAAGTCGCACATCTACTCTGAGTTCTCGCCGCACGGCATGTTGATCTCGGGCGGCGAGGTTACGGTGGCGAAACTGTTCGTCAACAACGCAAACCGACAGATCGGCTTGGTTGGCTACTGGGACTGTGTGGCTTTCGACGAGTTCGCGGGTAAGAAGAAGCGGGCCGACCGGGCACTGGTCGACATCATGAAGAACTACATGGCGAACAAGTCGTTCTCTCGCGGTGTCGAGACGCTGGGGGCGGAAGCCTCGATGGTGTTCATCGGCAACACCGCCCACACCGTCGCATATATGTTGAAGAACTCTGACCTGTTCGACGAGTTGCCCGAGCAGTACCACGACCCAGCATTCCTTGACCGTATCCACTTTTACATTGCTGGCTGGGAGTTCGAGCAGATACGCGGAGAGATGTTCTCCGCTGGATACGGTTTCGTCGTCGACTACTTGGCCGAAGTGCTGAAGTCGATGCGCGACCTCGACTACTCCGACAATTACCAGCAGTACTTCACTTTGTCGGACACCATCTCCACCCGCGACCGTGACGGTATCCACAAGACCTTCTCAGGCCTGATGAAGCTCGTCCACCCAGACGGCAACGCCACTGCCAGCGAGATCGAAACACTGTTGCGTGTCGCCATCGAGGGTCGCAAACGAGTCAAAGACCAACTCATCCGCATCGACACCACCATGACCCCCGTGAAGTTCGGATACGAGGGAACCGATAAAGAATGGCATTCGGTTTCTGCGCTGGAAGAAGACGAGTATCCCGAACTCTATGACCGCAATGCCGGAGAAGCCGAGCCGAGCGGCGAGGACACGGAGGACGCACTGCCCGATGAGCCGTCCCGGCCAGTGCAAGTTCATGAGCCAACCGAGGCTACAAAGCCCGAGCTGAAGGAGCAACACGTCAGCTTGTCTGAAGGTAGGCGAGGGTTCAGCTTCGACCGTTTCTTCGGCCCGTATTTGCGCGGTGCGACTGAGATCACGATCAAAGACCCGTTCATCAGAATGCCGCACCAGACCCGAAATCTGATGGAGTTGATAGAGACAATTACCAAGGCCACCGACAGCGCCACTGAGACCAAGGTCCACCTGATAACCAAAGCGGACGAGACACCTGAGTTGGCCCGCAAACAGATCGAGGCTTTGGAGACCATCCGCACGAGTGCGCTGATTGCCGGCATTGACTTTGACTACGAGTTCAGCGACACCTTGCACGACCGATCCATCCAAACCGACACCGGCTGGCTGATCATCCTTGGCCGTGGCCTAGACGTGTTCCAGCCATTCGATACGAACTGGCTGGATCTCCGTTTGCGCCAACAGAGCTACCGCCAAGTGAAAGAGTTCGAGATCACGTACGTTCGTCAGCAGATTGGCGCAAGGGAAACTGAATGACTGAGCCAACGAAACTCGACGATGACTTCGTGGTGCCGGCATCTGGTGCAAATCGACGGGGTCAAGATGATGACAAGCTGGTGCACGTCGGCCAGCGAGAGCTACATCGCGTCGGGTTGCCTGACAATAATGAAATTGATGCGCGTGTCGTAGCTGGCATCGCAGAAGAACTGTTCGGCGGCAAGGCTCAGGTGTGGGATTGTCAAGGTCGACAAAAGGCTCCCGACGTGCGCCTGGACTTTGATGATGAACGGGTTGGCATGCTTGAACACACCCGGTGCGTCTCATCGGCTTCGATGGCACTTGAGTCGGCGATTGGTCGATCTGAGTGGTCGTTTGACGGCCGATTCAACTGGATCGTCACCGTCCGCACCGCCGAAGCGTGTGATCGATTTCGCGTGTCATATCAGAAAACCCTGCATGCTTGCGAGAACGCTGGACTGACTTCCGTTAGGCGGGCGGCCGAATTGGACATGATCAGCGACACCGTTCTTCTCAGGGCCATAGCGGAGGGTGACTTGGTGGCGACTAGTTGGTCGTCAAGCTCAGACTCGGCCGACAATTCGTATCTGTTGGTGCAGCCGCCAGGTCATTCCGTCGCGATGGCTGCTGACTGGTCCACGCTCAATGAAATGCTGGCGGCCGCCTTCGCGACTCCCCTGATCAGCGAACACGTTGAGAAGTTACGAGCGGCCCCCGAGACCGACTGGCGATGCTTGATGATCGAGTTCGACCTGGAAGCGTTTGACCAGGGCATTGCAGCCAAACTGACCTACGACGACGAAACCCCGGTTGACCCACCACCGCTACCTGAGGGCATTGATGCTCTCGTGCTAATGCCTGTGTGGAGCAGACAAGTCACGTATTGGAGCGACAACAGGTGGACGACGCGCATCATTGATTATCCCGTTGTGGAGATATGACCCCTTCCAGGACGTCGTCACCTCTTATTGACAGTCCACGCAAACGCCGTCGGTAACGAGGTTGCGGTTTTTCCGCATGTGACATTTTGTGCAGGTCACTTCGCGATCTGCTTGGCGATCGCAGCCGCATTTGTGGCAGATGGGACAGTCGGGTTCGCCGCATTTGGGGCAGGGCCAGCCTCGGACGGCTCTGGTTTGGCCGCAGCAGGTGATGGTGTGGACAGGGCGCGGATCAGCTTCGACAGTGGGGCGCAGATGGAGCGGCTCGCTGGCCCAAAGGTCGATTTCGGCCATGATGAGGTGGATGCGGTTCTCTGTGGCGTAGGCGTCGGCGAAGTAGCCAGCGGTGCGGTCGAAGCCGTCAGTCCATTCAAGGAAGCCTTTGGCGTCGGCTCGACCGAGCGGCATACTGAACCGGCCCGGCGGTACCCTTTCGCCTTTCCACGGGTAGACGCTGGGCCACTCATCGGCGGGGCCGGGGCGGATCGAGGCGTGCCGGACGATGTGGGTTTGCCTGTCGGCGATGACGACCGCACCCATCACTTTGAGCCGGTTGGCCAAAGCGATGGCGCAACACGGTTCGGAAGCGTTGCTCAACTCGTACAGGGCGGCCAGGTCGGCAGCTCTGGGTATGCCGCTTTGTACGACGTTGTCGATCAAGGATTTGGGCAGCAGTAGCTCTGAGGCGATCCGGTCACAGACGGTCTCTAGGGCTCGGTGGGAGTCGGTCAAGTCACCCAGCCAGTCGAGGATATCTTCCTGTTCGGCAACGAGGAAATGACCGTACTCGTGGGCGAGGGTGAAGTTCTCCCGCCGCGAATAGGGGCTGGGCGAATACAAGATGACTCCGCCATCGAGGAAACTCATGCCATCACAGGAACCGCCGTCCCCGCGTTCATCGTCTCCACCGAGTTTCTGGACTGGTTTGGCGGTGATGCCCAGGTCTTGTAGCGTGGCCAACGGGTCCAGGGCGAACGCTGAACGGCCCTCGGACTCAATGCTCGCCAGGGCCAGAGCGACGGCTTGATCGAAGTTCATGGCCGCCTACCGGATGATTGGCCGGGCGCATGGGGCGGCAGTTGCTCCAAAACGTCCCGCCACTGCTCCTCGGTCAAGTCACTGCCACGGTTGGCGGTGACCGACATTTGAGTGAGCAGTGCAGTCCTGGCTGAACTGAATGTGATCTCCAGACTGTTCGCCCACGTCTGGCACAGGTCAATGAACCACTGCGTCCGCGACACTTGGTCGATGACGGTGTCCTGTGCTACCTGTTGACGCCGCATAAGCAACTCGACTTCGATGCCAAGCTCGTCGGCTATGGCGCGGACCAGAGCCGGGGCTAAGCCGGTGACGCTCTTGGTCTCCCAAGCGAACACGTCTTTCGTGGCGACATCCCAGCCGCGCTCAGCCAGCCGGGTAGCGAGTTCGCTCTGCTTCAACCCCGCTCGGAGCCGGTACTGCTTGAATGCTGCCATGGTCCATGTGCCCGATGGTGCGGGTACCAAGCCGAGCATCAGCGCGGTCGGGTCTTCCTCCAGGGGTGGTGCTCCGGCATCGGCAGACTCCCACAGAAGGTCGGCAACGTCGAGGAGTGAGTTGACTTCGGCCTGTTCATCTGGGCTCAGGGGCACGGTCGGGACGGCGCTGTCGCCTCGTCCTGCTCTGCGCTCCAGTTCGGTATCAAGTGCGGCGGTGATTCGCTCATCGGTCATGCAATTGGCCCCTTTCCTAACCTGTCCCTCAAGGTGAGCAGGGCCGCCTTCTGTAACTGGCTAACTCTGCTCTTGGACAGGCCCATTTCGGTGGCGACCTGGGTGGCTGTTCGTTCTTTGATGATGACTTCTTCGATCACGCGGCGCTGCATGTCGGGCAGGGCCGCTACTTCCTGGTGGAGGTGTTGATACAAGCGTGCACGGTCGAGACGCTGCACGGCGTCGGCCTCGAAGCCGTCACTCGGATGCTCGTCCTCGTCCCATGGCGCACCACGACAGTTGCCGTGCAGCTTCGCGATGGCGAGTGCCCGCAGGCGTGCAGCTTTGACGAGGTAGGCTTCCGGGTTCGCGATCACGCGGTCGGGGTCGGCGATGATCGAGGTCATCACGTCGTGCACGGCGTCTTCTGCCAGGTCGGGACGCCCGATGCTGCGTAGTGCGCTGCGCGCCACGCGGTACATGGAGTCCCGGTGCCGGACGTAGAGCGCGGGCCAGTCCGGCTTGGTCAGTGTCATCGTGCCCACTTTCCCGCCTTCCCTGCACTGTGCCCGCACGGCCTCCCTGCTGAGCCTTCCACCGCGTAGTCTGCTGACGCCGCTGAATGTTTAGCCTGCATCTGATACCAAGCCTAGGATCAGCGGCTTCCCCACCCGCGCCGCCACTCCTGAACTGCTACACCTCTTGCTGACGAGGTGGTGGGTGCGCACCTTCCGTTCGGAAGGGAGCACCGAGATGACGGTTTCGATGAGGTTGATGACGGCGGGCGACGGCTACAAGTATCTGCTGGCGTCGGTGGCGGCGGGTGATGGTGATCGCAGTCTGTCAACGCCGTTGACGCGCTACTACACGGAGGCGGGTTGCCCGCCGGGCAGGTGGATGGGATCGGGCATCGGTTCGTTGCAGGTTGACTCGTTGCACGCGGGTGATCGGGTGAGCGAGGTGCAGTTGCAGCTTCTGGTCGGGCAGGGTTGCAACCCGGTGACCGGTGAGGTGTTGGGCCGCCCGTACCTGAATCATCGCAACGTGCAGCAGCGCATCGCTGAACGTGCAGCCGTCCTCGACCCTGTACTGCATGATGATGAGCGGGCATCTGCCGTGCAGCAGATCACCGAGGAGGAGACGGCGCGCGGCAATCGGCGCACGATTGCCGGATACGACTACACATTCAGCGTGCCGAAGTCGGTGTCGGTGTTATGGGGTGTGGCGGACGCGGGCACGCAGGAGTTGATCGTGCAGGCCCACCACAACGCGGTCGCGGAGGTGCTCGGTTTCATGGAGCGTGAGGTGGTTGCCACCCGGATCGGTGCATCGACCCGTGGCGGCCCGGCAACCCAGGCTGATGTGACGGGCGTGCTGGCCACCGCGTTCGACCATTGGGACTCGCGTGCAGGTGATCCGCAGTTGCACACGCATGTTGTCATCGCCAACAAGGTGTGCACCGCGCAGGACGGTAGGTGGCGGGCCATTGACGGACGGCCGATGCACGCTGCGACGGTTGCGCTGTCGGAGTTGTTCAACGCAGCTTTGGCGGACCAGTTGGCGCGCATGTTCGGCTTGTCGTGGGACACCCGTGACCGGGGACGGGACCGCAACCCGGCCTGGGAGATCGTGGGCGTCAGCGAGGCGCTGATCCATGAGTTTTCGGCTCGTTCCGCCGACATCGAGGTCGAGGCAGATCGTCTGATTGCCGTCTACACCGCCGAGCATGGCCGCCGCCCGTCGAAGCAGACGATCACCCGGCTACGCCAGCAGGCCACGCTCGCCACCAGGCCAGCGAAACAGTTGCACTCACTGGCTGAGCTAACCGACGAGTGGCGGCAGCGAGCCACCAGGATTCTCGGACAGGATGCGACCGGTTGGGCACGTCAGATAGTGGTTTCGGGTGACGCGTTGGTGATCCGTGCCGATGATGTGCCGCTGGATGTGATCGACCATCTTGGCCAGACGGTGATGCAGCAAGTCGCCGAAAAGCGCTCGACATGGACCCGCTGGAACCTGCACGCCGAGGCGTCACGGCAAACGATGGGCTGGCGGTTCGCCAGCATCACCGACCGACAAACCGTTACCGGCATGATCGTCGACGCCGCCGAAGCCACATCATTGAGACTCACCCCCGAAGAACTGTCGGTACCCGCAGAGTTCCAGCGCACCGACGGCACCAGCCGCTTCCGGCCACGCCACCTGACGCTGTACTCATCCCAAGACCTCCTCGACGCCGAGACCGCACTGCTCACCCTGGCCCACGACACCAACGGGCCGACGCTACCGGTCGATGTCATTGAAGCAGCCACGACAACACCTGACAGCGACGGGCGGCTGTTATCGGAGGATCAGGCGGTGGCGTTGACGACCATCGCCACGTCCGGGCGGGTGGTGGATGTGCTGGTCGGCCCTGCCGGGGCGGGCAAGACGACAGCACTGGCTGTGCTGCGTCGAACGTGGGAACAAACCCACGGCGCAGATTCCGTCGTCGGACTGGCCCCATCGGCGACCGCCGCCGCCGTTCTCGGCCAAGACCTCGACATCACAACCGAAAACACCGCCAAATGGCTGACCAACCACAATCTGAAAGGCACCACCTTCAGTGCCGGGCAACTCGTCATTGTCGACGAAGCATCGTTGGCAGGCACCTTTACGCTGGAACAGATCGCCAACCTGGCCGCCGACGCTGGGGCGAAGATGTTGCTCGTCGGCGACTGGGCGCAACTTCAGGCCATCGACGCGGGCGGCGCATTCAACCTTTTGGTCACCGACCGACATGATGTCCCCGAACTGACCGACATCCACCGCTTCCGCCACGACTGGGAGAAAACCGCCTCCCTCGAACTCCGGTACGGACGCCTAGACGCCATCGGTGTCTACGAAGAACACGGCAGGATCATCGGCGGCGACCAAGACCAGATCACCGAAGACGCCTACCAAGCCTGGCGCGCCGACACCGCCACCGGACTGGCCAGCCTGTTGATCGCCGACAGCCACGACACCGTACGCGACCTCAACCAACGCGCCCACAACGAACGCATCATCGCCGGACTGGTCGACCACGACCACACCGTCACATTGAGCGACGGCAGCCGCGCATCCAGAGGCGACCAAGTGATCACCCGACACAACGACCGGCGGCTGGTCGCAGGCCGCACCGGCTGGGTCCGCAACGGCGACCGCTGGACCATCACCCACATCTACCAGGACGGAGCTGTCACCATCCGCCGCGCCGGAATGACCACCGGCGGCACCGTCACCCTGCCCGCCGACTACGTGGCCGACCAACTCGATCTCGGATATGCGACAACCGCGTTTCGCGCACAGGGCGTCACGGTGGATACTGCTCATGTTGTCGTCACGCCGACGACCACCAGGGAGAACCTGTACGTTGCGATGACCAGAGGCCGCGACGTGAACACCGCCTATGTCGCCACCGACCGGCCCGACGACACCCACGACGAGCCCCACCCATCCGACGCCGAACCGCGCACCGCCAGCGACGTGCTCGCCGGAGTGCTCGGCAACGTCGGAGCCGAACAGTCGGCGCACCAAGCCATCCAGACCGAAGCTGAACAGTGGGGTTCCATCACCCAGCTTGGAGCCGAATACGAGACCCTGGCCGCAGCAGCCCTCGAAGACCGCTGGGCTCGGCTCATCCACACCACCCTGCCTGACCAGCAGGCCGAACAGGTGCTCGCTTCCGAAGCATTCGGCCCGCTGGCAGCCGAGCTACATCGTGCCGTCGCCGCCGGATGGAACCCCGAACAGGAGTTCCCGCGCCTCGTCTCGGCGAGAAGCTTGGACGATGCCGCCGATGTGGCAGCCGTCCTCCACGGTCGGCTTACCCGCGTCATCGACCAGGTGGAAACCCAGCCGCGCCGACCACAACTCAACTACATCCTCGGCATGTTCCCCGAGGTGGTCGAGACAGCCAGCCCGGCCATGCGGCGCGCGCTGGACGAGCGAAAGACGGCGATGGAGGCCCGTGCCGCCGACCAGCTACAACGGGCCGTCGCCAACATGGAGCCGTGGGTGGCGTCACTCGGCCCGCGCTCCGGTGCCCAGCAAGCAGTCCGTCGCTGGACCCGAGCCGCCCTGGCTATCGCCGCTTACCGTGACCGGTATCAAGTCGAAACGCCCGCACCATTAGGCACGCCAGCCACATATGTGCAACGCCGGGACGCTGGCAGGATAAGGAGAATGGTCATCGATCTGCGGTGGCCCGTGCTGGAGTCCGTAGCACGGGCCACGCCAGACATTAGGAGAACTCTATGACAAAGAACGAGAGGCATTCTCCGCTTGTCCAGTCATTCAGTCGTCGGTGCTATTAGGCCGGTAAACCAGCCCTTTGTGCGGTTGGCGATGTGGACCAGTCCGAGCATGACGGGCACTTCGACGAGAACGCCGACGGTGGTGGCCAGCGCGACGGGGCTGGTGGCCCCGAACACGGCGACCGCGACAGCGACGGCCAACTCGAAGAAGTTCGACCCGCCGATCATGGCGGCGGGCGCGGCAATGGTGTGCGGCAGACGCAGCAGCTTTCCGGCGCCGTAGGTGAGGGTGAACATCAGGCCGGTCTGGATGACCAGCGGCACGGCGATCAGGACGATGTGCAGCGGATTGTCCAAGATGACGTGGGCTTGGAACGAGAAGATCAGCACCAGGGTCAGCAGCAGGCCGACGATGGTGGCCTTGGAAAACTTCGGCACGAACCCGTTCTGGAAGTAGGCGTCGCCTTTGCGGGCGACGACGGCGCGGCGAGTGATGACCCCGGCAGCAATCGGCACGACGACGAACAGGACCACCGATAGCAGCAGGGTCGCCCAGGGGATGGCGATGCCACTGACGCCGAGCAGCAGCCCGACGATGGGTGTGAAGGCGATCAGGATGATCAGGTCGTTGGTGGCGACTTGGACGACGGTGTAGCCGGGGTCGCCGTGGGTGAGGTGGCTCCAGACGAACACCATCGCGGTGCAGGGGGCAGCACCGAGGATGACGGCCCCGGCGACATATTCGCGGGCCAGGTCGTGCGGGATCAGCCCAGCGAATACCACGTAGAAGAACAGGCTGGTCAGCGCGAACATGGTGAACGGTTTGACCAGCCAGTTGACGACCCAGGTGAGGAACAGGCCCTTCGGGTTCCGCCCGACGTTTCTGATGGATGCGAAGTCAACCTTCAGCATCATCGGGTAGATCATCACCCAGATCAGCACCGCGATAGGGATTGACACATTGGCGTAGATCAGCTTGCCGAGGAAGTCCGGGACCGCGGGGATGAACTTGCCGATCAGGATGCCCAGCGCCATGCACAAGATGACCCACACCGTCAGGAACCGGTCAAAAAAGCCGATACCTGGCGCTGGGTTGTCGGACATGGCACGCCTTCCGCTGGACAATGACTGTTGCACACTCCAGCATACATATCGACGCCCGACGATACGACAAGGCGGGCTGGCCCGCCGCCCGTGACGAGATCACATGCTCAGGCGACGGTGCCTTGCAGGGCTTGGATGAGGCGTTCCACGACGGGGGCGTTGAGGCGGTAGTGCGCCCATTTGCCGCGCTGTTCGCGGATGACGAGCTGGGCGTCGGTCAGCCGTTTGAGGTGGTGGGACAAGGTCGGTTGGGTGATGCCGAGGGCCGCCGGGAGGTGGCAGGCGCACACGGTGGTGTCGGGCGCGGCGGCGATGTGGTGCAGCAGCCGCAGCCGCACCGGGTCGGCCACCGCTTTGAGGATGTCGGCCAGGTCGACAGCCTCGGCGGGGTCCATCAGCGCCAGCGAGGCTGGGCAGCATTCGCCGAGCGGCGTCTCCATGATGGCGGTCATGGACACCATCATAGCGTTACATTGACATGAGTCGATACGTCGTCTAGGCTCATAACCACATCCGTCGATATGAGGCGGGTTCTGTGTTTCGCGAAAGAAGACGCCATGGACACCATCACCGACCAGGTTTCCTGCTGCGGCACGTCAGTCCAGGAGACCTCGTGCTGTGCCGCACCGGCCACCGGCCTGCATCCAGATGGCAGCAAGCTGCTGAACGTCGAATATCTGTACTTGGACTTGACGACGTGCCGCCGCTGCCAGGCGACCGACGCGACGACCAAGGAAGCCTTGTCGATCTTGTCCGGCGTGTTCGACACGCTGGGGTACCAGGTCCATTTGGACGAGGTTGAGATCGCCACCCGCGAGTTGGCCCAGCAGTACCGGTTCTTGTCGTCGCCGACGATCCGCCTTAATGGCATCGACATCGAGCAAGTCGTCAAGGAGTCCGACTGCGCCGACTGCGGCTCACTGTCGGGCGGCTCCACGGACTGCCGGGTGTTCACCTACGACGGGAAGGACTATGAGCAGCCGCCCGCCGCGATGATCGTCGACGGCATCCTGCGCGCCCTGTTTTCCGGACGCACCCCGGACGAGACACCCTACGTGCTGCCGGAGAACCTGGAGCGGTTCTTCTCCGGCGTCGAGACCACCAGCAGCTGCGGCGACAGCACATGCGGCTGCGACACCCCTCAAGTCAACGTCACCTACTCGAAAGGAACCCAAATGACGACTATCCATGTGTACGAACCCGCCATGTGCTGCAACACCGGGGTGTGCGGCCCCGACCCCGACCAGGCGCTGGTGCAGTTCACCGCCGACCTGGCCGCACTGACAAGTGAGGGTGCGCAGATCGCCCGCCACAACCTGGCCAACGACGCGCTCGCGTTCACCCAGGCTGAGCCGGTCAAGGCGTTTATGCAGGCGGCGGGTTCGGCTGGTCTGCCGTTGACCACGGTCGACGACGCGGTCGTGCTGACAGGCCGGTACCCGTCCCGCGACGAGCTGGCCCGCTACGCCGGGCTCCAGGCCGTGGCCGAACCCGCTTCTGGCTGCTGCGGGTCGAGTTACCAAGAGTCCTCATCCTGCGGCTGCGGATCGCAGACATCCGAGTCGTCGGGTTGCTGCTGAGGGATGTCGATGTTTCTGACGGATGGGGCGACGCCCCGGTTTGTGTTCTTCACGGGCAAAGGCGGTGTCGGCAAGACGTCCCTGGCCTGCGCCACCGCCGTCGGCCTGGCCGACCAGGGCAAGCGCGTGCTGCTGGTCAGCACCGATCCGGCGTCGAACGTCGGCCAAGTCTTCGACACCATCATCGGCAACCAGATCACCCCAATCACCACGGTGCCAGGGCTGGATGGCTTGGAGATCGACCCGCATGCCGCCGCTGAAGAGTACCGGCAGCGGATCATCGGCCCGATCCGTGACCTGTTGCCGCCCGCCGAGATCGCCTCGATCACCGAGCAACTGTCCGGCTCGTGTACCACGGAGATCGCCGCGTTCGACGAGTTCACCTCGCTGCTGGCCGACCCCGAGGCCACCAAGGGTTATGACCATGTGGTTTTCGACACCGCCCCGACCGGCCACACGCTGCGGATGTTGTCTCTGCCCGGCGACTGGACCCGTTTCCTGGACGACGGGAAAGGTGACGCCTCCTGTCTGGGGCCGCTGTCGGGGTTGCAGAAGCATCACGAGATCTACGCCGCCGCCGTGGCCGCCCTGACCGACCCGGCGCACACCGCGCTGGTGCTGGTGGCCCGCCCGCAGCCGGGCGCTTTGGACGAGGCCGCCCGTACCGCGCAGGAACTGGCCGACATCGGCATCCACGCCACCCATCTGATCGTCAACGCCGTCCTGCCCGACACCGAGACCAGCGAGCCGCTGGCGGTGGCGATCCGGCAACGTGAACAAGCCGCCATCGCCGCGATCCCACCAGTCCTGACGGCGCTGGACACGCTCCAGATACCGCTCAACCCGGTCAACATGGTCGGGGTCGACGCGTTGCGCTCCCTGCTCGCCATAGCAGAGGGGCAGCCCACCCCAGTCCGTCCAGCCGCGATACCGGCGTCTGCCAGGAGCGTATGGCCGGGTTTGTCCAGCCTGGTCGACGAGTTGTCCAGCCTGGATCGCGGGCTGATCATGTGTATGGGAAAGGGCGGTGTCGGCAAGACCGCTGTCGCCACCGCCCTGGCACTCGCCCTGGCCGAGCAGGGCAAGGACGTGCATCTGACCACGACTGACCCCGCCGGACGTTTCGACGACGCCGACCTGGCGGCCCACGGGTTGACGGTCTCGCGCATCGACCCCGCCCAGGCGGTGACCGACTATCGGGAACGGGTCATGGCGACCAAGGGCGCGAGTCTCGACGAGGCGGGCCGGGCTGTGCTGGCCGAAGACTTGATGAGCCCGTGCACCGAGGAAATCGCCGTGTTCGAGCGCTTCGCCGACGCGGTCGCCGAGTCCGACCGCCGGGTCGTGGTGATGGACACCGCCCCGACCGGTCACACGGTGCTGCTGATGGACGCGACCGGCTCCTACCACCGCGAAATGGTTCGCCACCTAGCCGAAGGCGACCATGCGATCACCCCGCTGAGACGCCTGCAAGACCCCGACGCCACTCGGATCATCATCGTGACCCTGCCCGAAACCACCCCCGTGCTGGAGGCCGAAGGGTTGGCCGCCGACCTGGCCTGCGCTGACATCCACCCCTGGGGCTGGGTCGTCAACCAGTCGCTGACGGTCGCCCGCCCGGCCACCGGGCTGTTGGCGACGCGGGCCGCCGTCGAGCCGCCTCTGATCCAGCGGGTCGCCGCCCAGGCCACCCGCCTGGCAGTCGTGGCGATGCTCGCCGATGACCCCACGGCTCAGCCGTTCGCCGCACTGGATGACGGGCCACGATGAGCCAGCCGGCCAACACTGACACGCCCACCGGGCGGCGACCGTCGGTGATGTTCGTCTGCGTGCACAACGCTGGACGCTCACAAATGGCAGCCGGATTCCTCCGCCACCTGGCAGGCGACACCGTGGAGGTACGTTCCGCCGGGTCGATCCCCGCCGACCAAATCAACCCCATCGCCGTCGCCGCGATGGCCGAGGTCGGCATCGACATCACCGACCAGCACCCCCGCATCATCGCCCCTGCCGATGTCCGGTCCTCCGACGTCGTCGTCACGATGGGCTGCGGCGACACCTGCCCCTTCTTCTCTGGTGTCCGCTACGAAGAATGGGAACTCGACGACCCCGCAGGCCAAGACATCGAGGCGGTCCGCCGCATCCGAGATCAGATCAAGGTCAATATCGAGGAGCTTCTCCACCAGTTGCTGCCCGCGTAAACGAGACAGGGGCCAGCCGTTCGGCTGGCCCCTGCTTTTCAGGACGGAACAATTACTTGGCTGGTCCGCGTCGGCGTCGCCAGTAGACGACGAGGATGGTTCCGCCTGCCAGCAATGCAATGCCCGAGAGCATCATCCATGGGGTGATGTTCGCGCCGGTGTTGGCCAGGACGGTGCCACCGGTCTCAGCGGTCAGCGTGGTTGGCGGGGTGGTCCAAATGGTTGTCTCGTTGGCCGCACCGAAGTAGCCCTGTGCCAGCGTCGTCGCCTTGCCGGTGTCGCCGCCGGGCCGGGTGGCGATTTCTTTGATGAAGGTGCAGTCGGGTTTGCTGGTAGCGAACTGCGGCGACGTGATCGTTTCGACGGTTCCCGCCGCGATGTCGTGATCCAGGGTGACGGTGCCGATGTGGGTTGCGCCGGTCATGTCGTCCGGGTTCGGTTTCGCGCACACCAGTTGATCGGCAGCCTCGCCAGGGTCGATGAACTTACCAGTTTGGTACCAGAAGTCCACTTGGTCACCCTTGCTGTAGGGGCCGACGAGCTTGGCCTGGTCAGTGATCTTGTCACCCATGGGGGCCGTGGCCGGGGCTTGGGTGGTGATCTGCGGTTGCGGTGTCGGCTGAGGAATGACCGCCGATTCGGCCACCAGCCCGCACACACCCCGTTCGACAGTCACCGGCGTTTTCGCGTCGCTGTTATTGGTAACGGTTTCGACCACAAAGATCATGCCGGGCTTGTCCGGCGCAGTGAACGTCGGCGACGTGAACGTCCCAGCCTGTTCGACTTTGACTGGCTCCGATACGGATGTCAGCAGAGTGTCAGGGGTGCAGGTGGCGTTCTCGTACACTTTCTGGCCGCCTGCTCCGGTGATGATGTTCGGCGTGGTTGTACTGTCGCCGGTCGGCGTGTAGTACACGCCCCAGGTGGCCTGCCAGCCGGTCATGTCCGCTTTCGGCGTCGTCATGTTGTCGGGATACCAGGCGTTGAGTACATCGACCAGGCTGCCACCCGGCTGAACGGTTGTTGCCGTCTGTTGCGCTTGCGCGGTGGCGACAGTCGCAGTAGCAGCATCGGCTGTGGTGACGAGTTGGGTGATGAAACTGGGCGGGGTGGGGACGATGGTGATCGTCTCGGATGGTTCCCCGCAGACAGTGCGGAACGCTTCGGTGCGGGCATCCCCCGGTGAGGAGACGACGAACGTGTAGGTCGCCTGCCCGCCGGACGCCTTGAACTTCGACCCGGACACTGTGGCTGCTGCCGCCCAAGTGTTCTGTGCCGGGGTCAGCGTGTTCGTCGCCACGAGTGTCGCATCCGGATTACTGGCAGTACACGAGTCCGGGGTGACGGTGCCGTCAATGCGCCACAGTTCGACGGTCACGGTTTTCACGTCGCTCGTCCACGAGTCCAGCCCGGCCCATTGGCCATGCTGAACAGCCCCATAGTTGTCGGTGTCGGCGGGGCCGTCAGGCCAGTCGTCGGCCCACAGGTCGTCTTGGAAGTACACGACGCCCTGCCCGTTGTCGGTGGTGTTCCACTGGCTGGCTGAGGTATGGATGACGGGAGTCCGTTTGACCATCGTCGTTTCGACGGGCAGCCACAGCGGTGTCGTTGTCCCGGCAGCCAGATAGTCCTTGGTTGCGGCGGGCTGGGCGGACGGGTCGATGCTCCATTGGAAGCCGTACGCACCGTAGTCGCCGTAGCTGACCGGGTGGCAGACGGTTTGTGCATGGTCTTGTCCGGCGGAGGTGAACGTCAACGTGTACTGGTCCACGACCGGCGTGCTGGTGTCCAGGCTGGTGACTTCAGCGGCGGGCACAGCAGAATGGTGCAACTGGCCGGTGACGGTGACCTCGACGGGTTTGTTGGTGCCCCACTGGTTCAGCCACAGATCGTCGGTGGAAGCGGTGTTGACCCACACGATGTCGCAGACTTGTGCTGTCGCGTCGCCGGTCGGCTCGGTGATCGTCGCGTCTTTGGTTTGGGATTGGATCGTCAACTCCATTTGGGTGACGCTGGTTTCCATCTGTTGACCGAACTTGTCACTCACCGAGGAAGCGACCAGCGGTTTCGTGGCGGCGGCCTGGTTGTTGACATCGATGCGCCACACCCACACTCCGTATTGGGAGGTCGGGACGGTGAACCCCGCCGGGGCTGGCACCGTCACCGGTGCGCGGCCCGAGGTCGGCAGGGTGACGTTCACACTGGCCGTGCCCAACACGGCCGCGTCGGCTGGCGGCTGGTCGGCCAGCGTGAAGCTGGACGCCGACCCGGCATAATAGGTGCCCTCAACCTTCACAACCACCGGGTTGCCGTCAGCGCCGGGCATCCACTGGTCCACCGCCTCGGGCAGGCTCAGCGTGATCGTGTCGTCGGGTGCGGTGCCTTTCGGCTGGTACTGGACGGGCATCGTCGAGGCGACACCGATCCGCATCGGGACCGTGAACCGTTCATCCGTCGAGAAGTAGTCATCACAGAATGGCCCACCAGTCGGCAGATACTTCGCGTTGTCGCCCTGGTATTTGGCGTCGAGACACCAGTGCAACGCGTAATAGCCGGACCCCGGATCAGCGGGCAGCGGCACATCGGTGGTCGCCCACACGCCCGGCCCCGACAAACTGACCAACGTCGGATCACCCGACAGCACCTGGGCACCGGCGGGCAGGCTCGCTGACGGCGCGACTGGACTGTCGGCTTTGACGATCTGCCCGGAGGCGACCATCGGATAGTAGGTTTTCGGCTGTGTCTGGATAGCGTCCGCCCACGTTTGGACAGGCCACTGCGACCCGCCAACAGCCTCAGCCTCCACTTTGTCGGTGACACTGGTCGTGCCAGGCGCGACCGTCGCGGAGCCGATCTGAGTCGTCACTTGCGGCTGCCAAACAGTCTTGGTTTCCGTACCTTGGCCGGTGCCGGTCACCGTTGTGGTCAACGGCGTCAACACCCGCTGGGTGGCCGTGCCCGTGGTGTACATCAGGAAGCAGGTCGACGGCACACCGGTGATCGTGATGCTGGCCGTCACGGTTTCACCAGCGATCAGGTTATGCCGGAAGGCCAGGTCGAGGGAGGCCGCAGCGCTTGGCGTCGTCACCGTCTTCTGGGTGGTGCCGTCGCTGAACGTCACGTTCGGCGAAGTCAGCGTGATCGTCGCCTGATAGCCCGCCAGATAATGCGCGGTGGCCGGATCGGTCTGGCCTTGGAGCACCAGCCCGTACCGCAGCTTGCCTGTGTCCACGTCGATGCTGACCAGGCCACTCTTCGGCCCCGCATTCGCCTCGGCTTCCGTCTTGAGCTGGTTGTAACGGTCGGGATATTGGACAGGAATGTTGTCGTGATACTGGGTACGCCCGAACTCCGACAGCGATACCGCTGTTTGCGTGTCGGTCGTGTCCAGATACTTGGCCAGCAGATACGCCAACTGCTCCGTCTGATCCGGTTGCCCGTTGGTGTCGGTGCCACAGACCTTTGTCGCATCAGCAGCGTTGAGGCTGGCTGGCGGGTCGATGACGGGATCGATGCACAGCGTGTTCGTGCCGCCCACAATCATCGGACCCCACCAGGTCGTGCCACCGTTATAGGTGCCCCACTCGCCCACCTGATAGTCGGCAGCCTGAGCCGGGGCAGCCATAGCCAGGCCGCCGATCACCGCAATGGCCAAGCCGGTGATGATAGTGACAACGGCTCGTGCCTGCCGTCCAAGTTTCGCTCCACCAGGGAGCCGCGAATCTAGCCGCATCATGATCGTGTTCTGTTCCTTCTCCAAGCCCCAAGGCCCGGCATCCGAGGGCTCCCGGACGGGAACCACACTCAGACGGAAGGTGCGCGCAACGCCCCGCCGGTGATTGCTGCGCATACCGACGCGGGGTGAGAGGAAAGGCAGCTTGCTGGCTTTCCCGAAGCCAAGGAAGGTGTTGATGAGGGAAACGAAGAACACCTGCATGTCATGGAGGAACGACTGGCGCGGATAGAAAAGGACATCGCTAAAGCGCTCAATGACGGCGATCTGGCGCGGGTTCGCAGACTATCGAAACAATGGAGCCGTCTGTGGCTGACGCAAAAGGTGAAGCAGCATGGCTGAGATCACCCAGACACAGGTTCATGACCTGCTCGTGGGTACCCACGAGTTCCTCACCAGCGCCGAGGCCGCCACCAAAGCCCGCGACCAACTCGGGCACCTGTTCCTCGATGTCGCACGGCAAGCCAAAGTCGGCTTGCGTGACCTATCAGCTGTCTCCGGGCTGCATCACTCCACCGTTCGCGCCATGATCCAACGAGCCATCGGCCCCGGACTACCCGACGGTTTCGAGCAACCTGAACTGCCCATCTACGCTGACCTTGCGGCGACGCCTGTTTCGTCGTCATTGATGCCGACGGAGCACTTCCGGTCTGTGTCATCGCCATCGAGTTCCGGCCGCGTCACGCGGGTCATCCCATCGTCAAGTCAAGCGCCGATAGCAGCGGCTAGGCCAGGCGGCATGGCATTATGAGAGTAAGGGTCCGTCAGGAACCGCATGTCTGAAGGGTCGGGAATGGGCCCCGAGGGTATGAATTCGCGCCGCTGTAATACGCCGTAGTCCAACCCAACGTGGGGCTGCTCCCGTATTCCACTAGCACCGCCTTACCGCCGCATGTCACATAGGCGATGGACGTGAATCCACACGACGCAGAAGCCAGTGAACACCAGGCCGACCAACCATTGTGCTGGGTGTAGCTGAGATTGGTCGTCTTCGTCACCGAAATAGTGCTCGGATTTGGCGCATATCCCGCCGCCTGAATAATCGCGTCAAAAGAGTCCAAATCTGTGGGGGCGCTAGTCGCATTGCTGCCACCAGTCGGTTGCACAGTCGTAGAAGGGGCGAGCGTCGCTGGCGCGGTGTTCTGAGGTGCCGAAGGGGCGGCAGGCGTGGTCGCGCAACCGGCGACAGCGAATAGAACGCTGCTGACGACAAGCACAGCCGAAATGACTCGGGTGCCCGTGCTGCAATGAATTCCCCTCACGGCAGATACTCCCAAATTGTCCGACAGGTGGTGAGGTTCATAGCTGGAGGGCCTCTTGCATGGCTGGCACGTCAGATCGTGCGAGAACCCGAAGAATCGACTCGGCTGGCTTCCCCGTCTCGGTGATGAGCAGCGCGACTGGTGGATTGTCTTGCGTCAGAAAATGAATCGCGTCTACTGCGCTGACACCTCGCGGGACGAAGCGGGCAACTTCGTGAGATTCTAGGAAAGACACCACGTCGGCCACCCGGACATTCTCCACGAGAACATCGCCACGCTCATCGAGCCGGTCAGCCAACCAACGGGCCACAGCGTTTGTTGTCAATATGCACCGATAGCCCCCTTCCCGATCTCGCACCGGCACTTGAGAGATGTCCTTTTCACTCATGCGAACAAGACAGTCCCTCAGCGCATCATCCTCATCAGCAACCAGGGGAACCGACGAAAAGCCGAAGGCAGGTGTTGGCGTGTTGAGTTCATGGAGAACCTTGCGGGCTTCCTGGATTGTCTCCGGCAAGGGGACAGCGATCGGCGTTCCGTCGCGATACCGTTCATGCGCGATGGCGTTCCGCAACGTTGCGAAACTCGACAATGCCGACCGATATCTGGCGACGATCCGATTGTTGCCAAGCAGGCGAACCGCGTCACCCAGCCCTTGGGCATCCTTCGCGCCGAGATGTTTCAGCGCAGCTTCCAGGTCAGTGCACAGTCCGATGAACTCGTTCGCGGACTCTATTGCAGGTTCAGTCACTTCGATTGCCTCTCACTGCTACGACCACCTCCAAGTTTACGAATCGACGCAGCCGTGCCGCGTGCATGGCATCGCTGGTGCCGGTGGCATACTTGGTGGCAGGTCAAGAGTAGTGGCCGTCAACCCTGTGGAGTTGGCCACTCGGCAACCGGACCCGCTCCGGTGCCTTCCATGGAAGACCTGGCCGCAGGCAACCGTCATGCGGTCAAGCGGGATCAGCCCCCCAGTCAGGGCGATCCCTGACTGGAAGGAGCCGCTATGTCGGCTAAACACCCAAACAAAACCACATCTCAACGTGCCTTTGCTGTGCCCGCGCCCACGTTCGCCGCGTATGACCGTGAGACGGACCCGACCTCGCGGCCCCGGCCGACCAAGCCGGGCGTCCAGGGATTCGGATACGCGTCACGACCGCTTTCTGAAAGCCGCGAGGCTGTTCATGCTTTCGATTTGTGGCAGCAATACCAGGTCACCGACGATGACTTCAGCAGGGGTGGCGGCAAGCTCGCACCGATGTATTCCCACATGTCCGGCCGTGAGGTGCGGGCGAATTTGGACGAGCACATACGGCAAGCCGTTTTGCACGAGGTGCAGGTCACACCTGAGCAAATCGATGCCTTCGTGAACTCCAAGATGTTTGCTCACGACTGGCTCGACACCAGTCTTTGGGCCCGACTGGCCGGTAGGTTCAGCGAGATCGGTGCGGGCGAGGCGGTGATCCACAAGGCAGTCTTGCCCGACGGGGCGACCGTTCTCAGCTCATCTGACTGGCACCCGAAAACAGACGGGATGTCTCGCTTGGCTCGGGCAGGGTGGTTGCGCAACGATTCGATGTTTCACCAGTGCCGACCTCAGCCGCAGGGTGGCTCGCTGATCTGTCTGCAAGTCAACGGCAGTTGGTGTGGCCGGTGGCTGACCGAAGGCGAGTCTGACTACACGGCGGCGCTTGCCAAGTACGGGTTCACCTTCGCCAACGGCTGGTTGCACACACCACGCCTGATACCTCTGTGGCCCGCTGCCACCGCCGTCTGCTTGAACGAGCACAATAGACACATCGGTGGATGTGACGACCGTGACGCACAATCCACCAGCAAGGAGCAGAAATGAAACCGTTGACGAAAACCCCGGACGGCCAATGGGTTCCCGGCACCGCACCCCAACGAATGCCTGACGGCACCTGGGCCGGTAACCTCGGCACGCCACAGAAGACCGCCGACAGCACCTGGGTCGTTGGCGGCCCGCAACGTAGCCCAGACGGTTCCTGGGTTGGCACCGGTGCCGGGCCGCTGCAAAAGACGCCCGACGGCCAGTGGGTCTCGGGTGATCCGACACGAACGCCCGACGGCAGATGGGTCTAGTCAACTCAGTTCGACGAGGCGCATTCGGGCGAAGGTGAGACGGCTGTTCTAAGCCTTTCTCAAGAGGTTGCGGACAGCGGTCTCGCTGACGCCGAAGCGTTCGCCAATCCGCACGTAGCTCATGCCCTCCTGATGCAATTGGAAGACCTCGGCGAAGTGCTCCTCGCCCAATCTTTGTCGTCGCATCGGCACGCCGTGGCGTTTGAGAATGATGCTGACGGTGGCACGGTGGATGCCGAACTCCCGACCCAGCTCATACACCGTTTTGCCCGACAGATAGGCCTCGGCCAGCCGCTCGATCTCGGCACCCTTCAATACCTTGATCTGACGCTGGAACCCCTCCGGTGGGGCGAAGTCCTCAACCCTGTCTCGAATCGTGGACTCTTCGGCAGCATCCAAACAATGTCTGACTAGCGCTTTCGGTAGGCGCGGGAGTGTTCGGATAGTGTTCCATAGGGTCCACGGACGGAATTCCCCTCCTTAGGAGGGGTGTCGGCGGAGCCGACGGGGTGGTCATGGACGCCAACCCGTGAGGGATAGCGCACAAAGGAAACACCCCGGCGAGGCGTTTGTAGCGCCAG
>Ga0123354_10001685_pt1 | contig 27609 bp, 37 predicted proteins | sample TergutLab28metaG_2_FD_97872 | JGI IMG/M metagenome (GOLD analysis project Ga0123354, IMG submission 97872) | Labiotermes labralis P4 segment gut microbial communities from Petit-Saut dam, French Guiana - Lab288 P4 | ecosystem: Host-associated > Arthropoda: Insects > Digestive system > Gut ... | reverse complement strand
GGTTTCCCCCCCCCCCCCCGTCTAGTAACTAATTGTTGTATATTGCTTTTTTGCCTGTCTTTGGCCGTCTCCTCACCTACTTTTGCGCGCACAACTGCAACCCTTGGGCAGAAATCTGTCGGCCAGCCTTGCGGAAATCTGGCGAGTTCTTTGGATTTTGATACTTCGGCGCAGTGTAATTCTTCTGCGGCGGGGGCCAGTGGGACAATGCAGACGGGGCCTTTTATTCTTGGGTCTGTGACGGTGCCGCCTTATGCGGCGACTGTTTGCGATTCAAGTAAGGCAGGGATGTTGCAGTGGACGGGAAGCGCCTTTCAAGGCTGCGATGGACAAACTTGGCTTACGCTGGGCGGGACGGTGAATACGGCTTCGAACCCCTTCAGCTTCATAGATCAGACGGGTGTGGCGTTTGATACGACCATTATCAGCAATGCGATAACACTAGGCGGTTTTACGGGGCAGCTGCTTGCCACCTGTAACCCGAGCTGCACGGGGATGTATCGCAATGGTGTCTTGGTGGGGATGTCGGCAAATTTCTCGGCTGGGGATACGATTGCGATTCAGTTGACATCGGCCTCAACCGGTTTGACGCCTGTAACAGCCAGCGTCACGGTGGGGACGACGACTTCTGCCACTTGGACAGTCACAACCGCGCCGAATGCTTGTATCGGGACGCCACCTGCAGGTACGCGGTGCGATGATGGGACGATTTATGCTGGTCTATCGCCGGATGGGTTTGTCCCGATGTATGCCGCGCCTTGCGATATAGGCCAGAGCTGGAACGGAACAAGCTGCACTGGCGTGCGACAGGTCTTTACATGGAATGATGGTACGGACAATAATGTCTTTAGAGGATTCACATCCAAATTCACAGGCAAGGCCAATACAGCGGGGCTTGTCGCGCTCGGCACCTCGCCATCGCCTGCGCCCTATCAGGCGGCGCGGGCTTGTCATAATCTGAATGTAAGCGGATTTAGTGACTGGTACCTGCCGGCCAGAAATGAATGGGATGTGCTTTTCGCCATCAGCAATAATGGTACGGCTTTCGGTTTTACAACAGCACAGGTTAATTATGTAAACGCCTACTGGTCGTCTACTGAGGTGGGCAGTGATAGTGCGAATCAGATAAATCTTACTGCTGGCGGATGGAACAACCACGAAAAAAGTGTTAGCGGGTATATCCGCTGTGTCCGGCGATAAATCTTCAAAGGATGTTGGCCCTCCAACTTGTTGGAATGACTATATTTCGGGAAAAAGGCCTATTCGTTAACGCATTTAATACTTTTCCTGTTGCATGACAGAAGGGGAGCGGCAGGATAGGCGAATCGTCTGTTCAGCAGCTTTCAGGCAGATGGAATAAAGGCCGTGTTGAAAAAGCTTCATGCAAAATGGTTTAACAAGCTTGTCCGTTGGATGACTCCGCGCGTTCTTCCTGCCGCGAGTCACGGCAAGCTTGCGCGCATGCGCCACATGTTCCAAGGCGTTGCGGTGATGGTGGCTTTGGGGCTGGTTGCCGTGCTGGCGCCGTATTTTGCAGGCGAGCAGGGCAGCATGATTGTCGGTGGCCTTGTTTGTCTGGCGCTTTTGGGAATGGCGGCGGCTGTATGGTGGCAGATCAAGCACAGCCATGACGAAGCGGCTGAGGAGATTTTGCTGCGCGAGGCCTTCCATTCAATGCTGACCCCGCAGCTGATTACAGACCGGCAGGGCGATGTTGTTTTGGCAAGCCGCGCTTTTCGCGGCTGGATGGATTGGGGCAATCGTCCTGTTTTAAAGGCTCTGGCGGATCGCTTCGGTGCAACGGCTGAAGGTGCGGGCAAGTTTGCCCAGCTGCTTGAGGATGTGTCCAAGGGCCAATCCGTCATTGCGGATCTTCCTGTTCAGCGCAACAACAGGATTGTGGAATGGCGGCGCGTGATTGCGCGGCCTATTGACGGGCACAGCCGCTTTTGCCATTGGCGCTTTGAAGATATCAGCGAGCGCCGCCGCATGGAACGCGCCATGCAGGACGAACAGACCAAGCTTGTCGATTTTATGGCTCATGCGCCCGTTGGCATTTATGCGGTCGATCAGCATGGGCGCTTTCGCTTTGTGAATGAAACGCTGGCCGGATGGCTTCAGGTCACGCCGGATGATCTGATCCGTGGCGATGTGCGCATTCATGATATTCTTGCCGATCCGCCTCCTCATGTGGCGGCTTACGCCATCACGGGCGGCGTGCAAGGGGAATTGCGCGGCGAGGTTGTGCTGCGCCGCCGTGACGGCAGCGTGTTTCCTGTGGCCATCACGCAGACTATTGTCAGCCATGATGACGGCAAGACCATCCGCACGCGCTCGATTGTGCGCGACTTGTCGCCGGAACGTGAATGGCAGATGGCTTTGTCGCTGTCGGAATATCGCTTCCAGCGTTTGTTTGCCGAAGCGCCTATCGGAATCCTTCTTCTGGATTCAAGCTTTGTGGTGATGGAATGCAATCAGGCTTTCCTTCATATCGCAAGGCGCAGCCGTCAGGACGTCATCAGTCGTCCCGCCGCCCAGCTTCTTCGTCAGGGGCAGGCGGTTTTGGAGGAGCTGGCGCCCGTTTTGGCCGGTAATGATCTTCACACGCCTTTGGAAGCGCAGATTTCCGGTGAGGGCGAACATATCGTTCATGTTTTTGCCAAGCGTTTCAGCGGCGGCGATCAGGAAGGCGATACGGGCGGGCTGATGCTCTATTTTATTGATGTGACCGAGCAAAAGCGGCTTGAAATACAATTCTCGCAGTCACAGAAAATGCAGGCGATCGGGCAGCTTGCCGGTGGCGTTGCGCATGACTTCAACAATCTTTTGACGGCGATGATCGGGTTTTGCGATCTTCTTTTGCAACGCCACAAGCCGGGCGACCAGAGTTTTTCCGATATTATGCAGATCAAGCAGAACGGCAATCGCGCGGCGGATCTTGTGCGCCAGCTTTTGGCGTTTTCGCGCCAGCAGACCTTGCAGCCTCGCGTCATCAATGTTGTCGATGTGGTGTCCGAGCTTACCACGCTGCTGCGCCGACTTATCGGCGCGGACATCAATCTTGAAATGTCGCATGGCCGTGATATAGGCCTTGTCAAAGTCGATCGCGGCCAGCTTGAGCAGGTGATTATCAATCTGGTTGTCAATGCGCGTGATGCCATGACTTCAGGCGGGGATGTGACCATCACAACGGCCAATCATATTCAGGACTATCCCGTCCGGCACGGGCAGGATGAAATGCCTGCCGGCCGTTATGTGTCGATTGAGGTTGTGGATACCGGCAGCGGTATTTCTCCGGAGATTGTCCAGCGTATTTTTGAGCCTTTCTTCTCGACCAAAGAAGTAGGGGCGGGGACGGGGCTTGGTCTTTCGACCGTATATGGCGTTGTGCGCCAGACGGGCGGCTTTGTTGAAGTGGAAAGTGCGGTCGGGCACGGCACCAAGTTCACGGTCTATCTGCCTGTTTTGGCGGAGCGCGATAAGGTTCAAAGCGCGAGCATGGCGCAGGATGATCTTGCGGATGACAAGCCCGGGCCGGATCTGACGGGCGCAGGAACCATACTTTTGGTTGAGGATGAGGATGCCGTCAGAGTCTTTGGCGCGCGCGCTTTAAAGAACAAGGGCTATCATGTTTTTGAAGCGCGCAGCGGGGAAGAGGCTTTGCTGGTTTTGGATGAATATGGAGATCAGGTTGATTTGACCATTACGGATGTCGTCATGCCGCAGATGGATGGGCCGACACTTTACAAGCATATTCAGGATCGCTGGCCTCGGATGAAGGTTGTTTTTGTTTCAGGCTATACGGAAGACCGTTTGCGCGAGCAATTTAAATCCGGCGAGGAAATCCATTTCCTCGGCAAGCCTTTTACGCTGAAACAGCTTGCCGGCAAAGTCAAAGAAATATTGAGCGCGAGGTGATGGTCATGGATTTTCTTGCGCAGACGGATTCTCTTTTCTTTGAGAAAACCCAGCTTTCGTTGGACGTAACGCAAAAGCTGGTGAATGATATTTTGCGCGGCGCGGATGATGGCGAGCTTTATCTGGAATATATGCGCTCCGAAGTGCTTGTATGGGATGACGGCAAGCTCAAGACTGCCAATGATGATACATCCACCGGTTTCGGGTTAAGGCTTGTGTGCGGTGACAGCGTAGGCTTTGCGCATGCAGGGCTTTTGGATGATGACGCGCTGCGTCAGGCTTCTGCGTCTTTGATGGCTGTGAAAAGCGGCTATCAGGGTGTTTTAAGCGCGCCGCCCGCGCGGGCGGGCAAAGCTCTTTATGACGGCGCCAATCCTCTTTTGGGGCAGCGTTTTGAAGAGCGCGCCCAGCTTTTGCAAAAAATAGATTCTTATATCCGCGCCAAAGATCCGCGCGTGATTCAGGTCAGTCTTTCGATGGCGGCAAACTGGAAGGCCGTTCAGATACTCAAAGCCGATAACTGGCGCGCGGCTGATATAAGGCCGCTGACGCGGCTGCATGTTTCGGCGGTGGTGGCGCAGGGTGACCGCATGGAAGTCGGCAGCCATGGCGGAGGCGGAAGATGCGGGTATGAAAGCGTCTTTGATCCTTCGGTGTGGCAGGATTATGCGGATGAAGCGCTGCGGCAGGCGCTTGTTAATCTTGACTCTGTCGATGGGCAGGCGGGGGAGATGACGGTGGTGCTGGGTTCAGGCTGGCCTGCGGTTTTGCTCCATGAAGCGATCGGGCATGGTCTGGAAGGTGATTTTAATCGCAAGCAGACGTCCGTGTTTTCCTCGTTAATGGGGCAGCAGATCGCGGCCAAGGGCATTACGATTGTGGATGATGGCACGATCATGGGCCGGCGCGGCTCTTTGACTATTGATGATGAAGGCACGCCCACGCAATGCACAAAGCTTGTCGAGGACGGGGTGCTTGTGGGGCTGATGCAGGATCGCATGAATGCGCGTTTGATGGGTACTGTGTCCACAGGCAACGGAAGGCGCGAAAGTTTTGCGCATCAGCCTTATCCGCGCATGACCAACACGATGATGCTGTCCGGCGCTTATGATCCCAAGGAGATTATTGCGTCTGTTGACAAGGGCCTTTACGCCGTGGGTCTTGGCGGCGGGCAGGTTGATATTACATCAGGCAAGTTTGTGTTTTCAACAAGCGAGGCTTACGAGATTGAAAAGGGACAGATCAAAAGACCCGTTAAGGATGCTTCTTTGGTGGGGACGGGGTTTGAGATTCTTAAAAGCATCTCGATGGTCGGCAATGACGGTCGTTTAGACCCGGGCATGGGCACTTGCGGCAAAAACGGCCAAAGCGTTCCGGTCGGTGTTGGTCAGCCAACTTTGCGGCTTGATAACATCACTGTGGGCGGTGCGAAGGTTTAGCTATAGAAGCCGTGGGATTTTTTGGCTTGATCGGCTCTACAGGTTTGGGGATGAGCTTTTGCAAAGCCTCGGGCGTTGTGTAGGGTGTGCCGTCAGGAAGAACGTAAATGATCTGTATTGTTTTGAGGCATGAATCAGAAACATTATTTCTGATGCTGGTGTCAATGGCCGCGCTAATGTCTTTAAGCTTTATTGCGGAATATGTAGAAAGCAGCGCGCTTGCAGCACAAAAACCAGCCGCCAGATAAAATGCTTTTTTGGGGTTTGTGTTGTCTATGACTGTGTGAAGTAAGGTTTGGGTGTCTTGGCTGTCTCGGTTGGTTTGTTTGACTCCATCCTCGATGTGGTCGAGCTGGGATTGCCGCGCGGTAGCGGTTTCTTTATAAGCTTCAATTGTGAAGTTTAGAGTAAGATCCTTATCCTCTAAAACATCTCTAATTTCTTTATCGGAAAAGTTCTTTGTAAAATCAAAAAAGCTTTGTATGGCAATACTACGCTCTTCTTCCGGCAGCAGGGAAAAGTTGTTTTCAACAGTAGAGTAAAGCTTTGTAAGGCTATAGGGATCTTGCTCGTTCATAAGAACATCCGTGTAAAAACAACGAAAAACGCCTTGGAACGAGCAGAACAAAAATCAACTGTTATTCAACTCGGCCCCGTAGCATATTTTTGGGCCATTCTGGCTTTGTGTTGCTCCATTGCGCGGGTCAATCTTTCTTTTTTCCCCGCTTGGTACTCCTCAGGTGTCTGGTTTGGAAAACTTTTTCTAAGTTCTGCTATTGCCCGCAGAACGTGTTCACGCCGCTCATCCTGCTTCTGAAAATGTTGATCCACTGCCGCTAACAACTCCTTGCGGGTTGGCCCCCACATTTCTTTAACCTTGGCTTTTATCGTCTTCCACATGTCGCACCCCCTTGGTTTCTTTGGGGGGATTATGGCGGTTTTTAAAGCCTTTCGCAATTAGTTGCAGATGTGGGGATCATTATAGCAGAGTTTGGTTAGAAATATCCTAATATGTGGCCCTTTTTGACGATAACCTCTTGAAAAATGCATGAAATTATTAATCTTCGTTGCTTTAAAGAGGGATTTTATAGCATAAAACAGGTGCTATGCTTAGAGATTTTGCTCACTATCAATTTCCTCCTTTGATCGCGCTTGTTTGCCGTGATGATTTACCTTATCCGAACAAACTTGCGAATGAGCTTACAGATCAAGAATGGCTTGCGCGCAAAAACGCGGTTTTGGATCAGCTGCCCTCAAGGGACAGGATCTATTGGGAAAAGAGTTATTCCTTCATCTGGGCCTGTTACGCGCAGCAGATTGAACGAGGCGCCAGTTTATCTTTAACCGAGCACGGTCGGCCTCCTGGTTCTGTGGTGCATAAGACCCTCAAGAATCTTGAAGATTTTAGCGGCCAGCCTTTTGCGCATTATGCGCAGCATGAGTTTAAACGCATATCTTCGTCCATTGTTTTTTATGGTGTTGCTCCTGAAACGCCTGAAACCTACAAGCATAAAGGATTGCCTTCTGCTCTAAAGCCGGAAAGGGCGATCGTTTCCGACCGCGATCATTTAACGCTTTTGCATGAGCTTGCCCATACGATTTTCAGCTTTTCAGACAAGGCACGCGAGAAAGACAATATTTATTATGCGTATGAAATGCTGCCGGATCTTTATGCCATCATGCGTCACCGTCAACGTGGCGGACAGAAAGAGGTTGTGCAGGATTTTATAGATATGAGGGCGCTGATGGCATTTGCGACATCTGGCTTCAGTTCTTATTTTACAGCGCCGATTTGTGAGGCTTTTTTGAAGAGAAAGCCTATCCCTTCCTATAAACAGGTGCTGACGGCTTATCGTGAACTTCAGATGCGCAGTCTTGGCGCTGGTATGTTTGCCAATTCTTATCATATGAATTGTAGTGAGCTTTGCGCGAAGATGAAAAATGTCGTTGTCGATAAAAATGGTCAATCTTCGTTGCAAAAGGCGGCAACCTTTATGAAGCACCGTAGAGGCACGTTTGGTCTTCTTCAAGGCCCCTATGGTATGGCTATCCTTTATCATATTGTCGCTAACTGCGCGCGTTTAGATCCTTTCACGCGCGATGTTGGCGAAGGTGTTTTAAAGGCCTTTGACTCTTTTTGTCCCCGAAAAGCCGCTGAGGCGCGGAGAATGGCTGGGGTGGCGGATGATTTTTGTGTGCGGGCTGCGGCCTTATATCGCCGAGATTGCCGCGTCAGGCCTGAAGGCCTTCCGCGCAATGACATTTAAGAGCGCGTCCAATCGCCGCACAGAGCTTGCCATAAAGCGATGCAAGACAAGGCGGCGGTTTCGGCGCGTAGGATGCGCCGGCCTAGGCGTAAAGGTAGGACTTCGGGCAAAGCGCGGATCTGTTTGATCTCTTGCTCTGTCCAGCCGCCTTCGGGGCCGGTGAGGATGGTGGCGGGTTTTTGTGTTTGGGTTTGCAGGGCTGTGGCGATGGGGGTGGCGTTGCCGAACTCCGCGCATAAAAGGGCGAGCCTTTGCGCATCCCAGTTTGCCAGAAGATCTTCAAGTAAAAGCGGGGCGCGGATGTCGGGGATGGTGAGGCGTTCGCTTTGTTCGGCAGCTTCGATGGCGATGGTTAAGAGGCGGGCGGTGTTGGCCTGCCGCACCTGCGTGCGCGATGTTAAAAGCGGCTGGATTACGCTTGCGCCAAGCTCGGTTGCTTTCATCACGAGAAAATCAAAAGGCCCTTTTTTCAAAAGCGCCGGACAGACCCATAGATCGCCCGCTTTATCCTGCCCTCGGCTTTGTTCAAGAAGCTGGAGCGTGACGGTGTTTTTAGGCCCTGCCGTCAGAGTGGCCAGCCACTCACCATCGCGGCCATTGAACAGGCGAACTTTATCCCCCTCGCGGCACCTTAAAACCCTTGTCAGATAATGGCTTTGCGTGGAGTTAAGTGTCACAAAAGCCTTGGGATTTAAGTTATCCACAAGAAAAAGGCGCGGGAGGAGGGCAGGGGTGTCATTCATGAAAATTGCTCGTAAAGACGTGAAAATACCGGCCTCCTTTGCGGTGGCCAGGGTCATTATGGCGCAAAAAGCGTGAAAAGCCTATGAAAAGCTTTAATCAGGGCTTGACGTGGCGCTTGGTTTTCCTTAAGTATGCGCCTGCCTTCATGGAATCGGTGGTAGTCCCGTTTTTTACGCGGCCTAAACGAGGTTTCGGATCAGGTAAAAAAGGAACATAGCTTGTGGCGATGAACGACTGGGAAGCCAGTAGGTCGCGCGGCTTCAGGTTAAGTCCCTCGCGGCAGAGTAAGAAATTCTGTCGGCGTGGGCGTTGTTTTGTTAGAGAAGAAAGGTTTTTTAATGCCCACCATCAATCAACTCGTGCATGGCCCGCGTAAAAAAGGCGTCAAGCATAATGCCGTGCCTGCTCTTGCGCGTTGTCCGCAAAAGCGCGGCGTGTGCACGCGCGTCTATACGACAACGCCGAAAAAACCGAACTCGGCTTTGCGCAAAGTTGCGCGCGTCCGCCTGACCAACGGGCATGAAGTGATTTGTTACATCCCGGGTGAAGGGCATAATCTTCAGGAGCACAGCGTTGTGATGATCCGTGGCGGTCGCGTCAAGGATCTCCCCGGTGTGCGTTATCATATCATCCGTGGCACGCTTGATACGCAAGGCGTGAAAGACCGCAAAAAGCGCCGCTCGCATTACGGCGCGAAAAGACCGAAATAAGGGGTAAAGATCATGGCACGTCGTCGCCGCGCAGAAAAAAGACAAGTTCTTGCTGATCCTAAGTTCGGCGAGATTTTGATTTCAAAGTTTATGAACGTCCTGATGCAGGATGGGAAAAAGTCTGTGGCCGAGCGCATCGTCTATGGCGCTTTGGAAAAGATTCAACTCAAATCCAAGACAGGCGCTTTGGAAGTGTTCAAGCAGGCTTTGGACAAGGTTCGTCCTCATCTTGAAGTGCGCTCCCGCCGTGTGGGCGGCGCGACCTATCAGGTTCCTGTTGAAGTGCGGCCCGAGCGCGGCGTTGCGCTTGCCATGCGCTGGATCATCCGCGCTGCGCGCGCGCGTTCTGAAACAACGATGATCGACCGTTTGGCGGCTGAGCTTTTGGCGGCGTCCAATGACAATGGCGCGGCCATCAAGAAACGTGAAGATACGCATCGCATGGCTGAAGCCAACAAAGCCTTCTCTCACTATCGCTGGTAAGGAAAGAGAAAGATCATGCCCCGCAACCATCCTATCGAACATTATCGGAATATCGGTATTATGGCGCATATCGACGCCGGTAAAACGACGACGACTGAGCGCATCCTTTATTATACGGGCAAGTCTTACAAGATCGGCGAAACGCACGAAGGCACCGCCACCATGGACTGGATGGAGCAGGAGCAGGAGCGCGGAATCACCATCACCTCGGCGGCGACAACGACATTCTGGCGCGATCATCGCATCAACATCATCGACACCCCCGGGCACGTTGATTTTACCATTGAGGTTGAACGCAGCCTTCGCGTGCTTGACGGTGCGGTGTGCGTTCTGGACGCTGTTTCGGGCGTAGAACCGCAGACGGAAACGGTCTGGCGCCAAGGCGACAAATATCACGTTCCGCGTATGGTGTTTGTCAACAAGATGGATCGCACGGGCGCGAACTTTTTCCGCTGTGTTGAGATGGTGCGGGATCGTCTTGGGGCGACTCCTTTGGTTTTGCAGATCCCTATCGGCAGTGAATCGGAGTTTGCCGGCATTGTTGATCTGCGCCGCATGAAGGCTGTGATCTGGGAAAATGAAGCGCTCGGCGCCAAGTTCCATGATGAAGAAATCCCCGCCGATCTTCTCGAAAAGGCCAAGGAATATCGTCACATTCTGCTTGAAACGGCTGTTGAGACGGATGACGCAGCGATGGAGGCCTATCTTGAGGGGAAAGAGCCTTCTTTGGAAGTGCTGGATCGCTGCATTCGCAAAGGCACTGTCAGCATGAAGTTTGTGCCTATTCTTGCGGGATCGTCCTTTAAGAATAAGGGCGTGCAGCCGATGCTGGATGCGGTTGTTGATTATCTGCCTTCTCCCCTTGATGTCGGCGTTGTAAGCGGCTTTGATGTGAGCGGCAAGGAGCCGCTGGCGCGCTCCCCTTCGGATAATGAGCCTTTGGCCGCTTTGGCGTTCAAGATCATGACGGATCCTTTTGTGGGCTCGCTGACCTTTACGCGCATTTACGCAGGCAAGATGACGGCGGGCAGCTATGTGCTGAACTCGGTGAATGACACGCGCGAGCGCGTGGGCCGCATGCTTTTGATGCATGCCAATTCGCGCGAAGAAATCAAGGAAGCCTATGCGGGCGATATTCTGGCGCTGGCCTCGCTTAAAGACACAAGAACGGGCGATACGCTTTGCGATCCCGTCAAGCCTATCGTGCTTGAGCGCATGGAGTTCCCCGATCCCGTGATCGAAATGGCTGTAGAGCCGAAATCCAAGGCCGATCAGGATAAGATGACCAATGCGCTTTTGCGTCTGGCGCAGGAAGATCCTTCTTTTCGCCTCGCGGTCAATCATGAGACAGGACAGACGGTCATCAAGGGCATGGGCGAGCTTCACCTTGACATTAAGGTCGATATTCTGCGCCGCGCGCCCTACAATGTCGAAGTGATTGTCGGTGATCCCCAAGTGGCTTACCGCGAGACGATCACACGCAAATCAACGGTTGATTACACGCATAAAAAGCAATCCGGCGGTTCGGGGCAGTTTGCGCGTGTTATTATCGAGTTTGAGCCGCAGGAACCCGGGCAAGGCTATACATTTGAATCCAAGATTGTCGGTGGCTCGGTACCTAAGGAATATATCCCGGGCGTTGAAAAGGGGCTGAATGCTTCGCTCGACAATGGTGTGATTGCGGGCTTCCCGACGATTGATTTTAGGGCCACGCTGACTGACGGCGCTTATCATGATGTTGACTCATCAGCTCTGGCTTTTGAAATCGCGGCGCGCGCGGCCTTTAAAGAGGGCATCGCCAAAGCGGGGCCCGTGCTTTTAGAGCCTGTGATGAAAGTTGAGGTTGTAACGCCGGAAGCTCATATGGGCGATGTGATCGGCGATCTCAACAGCCGTCGCGGGCAGGTGACGGGCATGGATACGCGCGGCAACGCCAGTGTTGTCAATGCGATGGTGCCTTTGGCCACTATGTTCGGTTATGTTAACCGTTTGCGTTCAATGACGCAGGGTCGCGCTCTGTTTACGATGGAGTTCGATCATTATGAGCAGGTTCCGCGTCAGGTTGCGGATGAAGTCAAGGCGAAGCTTGGCGGCTAAGCCTTTGGATGGTGAGTTTTTGGCAATAGCTTCAACGAATGGAGAGTGAAAAATGGCGAAGGCAAAATTTGAAAGAACAAAACCGCACGTTAACATCGGCACCATCGGTCACGTTGACCATGGCAAGACATCCTTGACGGCGGCGATCACAAAGGTTTTGGCTGAGAAGGGCGGCGCCAGTTTCACAGCCTATGACCAGATCGACAAAGCTCCTGAAGAGCGCGCGCGCGGTATCACGATCTCGACAGCGCATGTTGAATATGAAACAGACAAGCGTCACTACGCGCATGTGGACTGCCCGGGACACGCGGACTATGTCAAGAACATGATTACGGGTGCCGCGCAGATGGACGGCGCCATTCTGGTTGTGTCGGCGGCGGACGGCCCCATGCCTCAGACACGCGAGCATATCCTGCTTGCACGTCAGGTCGGTGTGCCCTCGATCGTCGTCTTCATGAACAAGATGGACATGGCCGATCCCGAACTGGCTGAGCTGGTCGAGATGGAAATCCGTGACTTGCTGAATAAATATGACTTCCCGGGTGACGAAACGCCTATCATTCGCGGCTCGGCTCTGTGTGCTTTGGAAGACAAGCAGCCTGAACTCGGCCATGATGCGGTGTTGAAGCTGATGGAAGCTGTTGACAGTTTTATCCCCACGCCGCAACGTCCGATTGACGGTGCGTTCATTATGCCGATTGAAGATGTGTTCTCGATCTCTGGCCGTGGCACAGTGGTCACGGGTCGTGTCGAGCGCGGCGTCGTCAAGGTCAACGAAGAAGTCGAAATTGTCGGTCTGCGTCCCACCACCAAGACGGTTGTTACGGGTGTTGAGATGTTCCGCAAGCTTCTTGACCAAGGTCAGGCGGGCGACAATATCGGCGCCCTGCTTCGCGGCACCAAGCGTGAAGAAGTCGAGCGCGGCCAAGTTCTGGCCAAGCCGGGTTCGATCATGCCGCACACCAAGTTCAAGGCCGAATGCTACATTCTCACCAAGGATGAAGGTGGCCGTCATACGCCGTTCTTCTCCAACTATCGTCCGCAGTTCTACTTCCGTACAACGGACGTGACGGGTGAGGTTGTTCTTCCCGCAGGGACTGAGATGGTTATGCCCGGGGATAATATCTCGGTCGATATCACGCTGATTGCGCCGATTGCCATGGATGAAGGTCTGCGCTTTGCGATCCGCGAAGGCGGCCGCACGGTTGGCGCCGGTGTTGTGGCAAAGATTGTTGAATAAGAAAAACGGGAAATAAGGGGTGGGTTTGATGATAAAACCCACCCCCTCTTCCTAAAGAAACGAGGATATAAATGGATACGGCAAAGATACGCATTCGCTTTAAATCGTTCGACCACCGCATGCTTGATGAAGCGGTAAGCGCGATTATCAGCACAGCCAAGCGCACCGGCGCGCGCGTTTGCGGCCCTATCCCGCTGCCGACATGGCGCGAGCAATTTACGGTCAACCGTGGCCCCCACGTTGACAAGAAATCGCGCGACCAGTTCGAAGTGCGTACGCATCGCCGCTTGCTTGATATTCTGGACCCAACGCCTCAGACGATTGACGCGCTGTCCAAGATTGATCTCGCCGCTGGTGTTGATGTTGAGATCAGGGTTTAGGACATTATCGCAGCTCTTTGATAAAAAAGAAAAATCATACCTGCGGCAGGAAAGAGAAAGAGAGAAAGACAATGACACAACAGGCAAGCACAAGACGTACCGGTCTTTTGGCCGTAAAGCTTGGCATGACGCGCTTGTTCAATGAGTCGGGCAAGCATGTACCGATCACGCTTTTGAAGCTTGAAGATTGTCAGGTTGTGGGCGTGCGCACGGCGGAAAAAGATGGCTACACGGCTGTTGTCGTGGGCTCCGGCAAGGCCAAGACGAAAAATGTCAGCAAGGCCGCGCGCGGACATTTTGCCAAAGCGCAGATTGAACCCAAGAAAAAAATTGTTGAGTTCCGCACCTCTTCAGATGCTCTTCCCGCGCCTGGTGCCGTGCTTGCGGCGGATCACTTTGTGGTCGGTCAATATGTGGATGTGGCAGCTATCACGATCGGCAAGGGTTTTGCGGGCAGCATGAAGCGGCATAATTTCCACGGTCTTCGCGCTTCGCATGGTGTTTCGATCACGCATCGCAGTCAGGGCTCGACAGGCCAGCGTCAGGACCCGGGTCGCGTTTTCAAAAACAAAAAAATGGCCGGCCATATGGGGCAGACCCGCGTGACAACCCAAAACCTCAAGGTTTACGGCGTTGATGTCGCGCAAGATTTGATTTTGGTTGTGGGTGCGGTTCCGGGCGCCAAAGGCACTTATGTTGAAATCACGGATGCCGTGAAATGCAAGCTTCCCGAAGCTGTGCCGATGCCTGCGGGTGTCAAGGCGCAAGCCGGTGAACAGTAAGAGATGGTGGTAAAGATGAAAGTCGTCATTAAAAACCTTGATAACAAAGAAGTCGGCGAAGTCGATCTTTCGGAAGTTGTCTTTGCGCAGGAACCGCATCGGGATATTCTGGCGCGCGCCGTCAACTGGCAGCTTGCCAAGCGCCGCGCGGGGACGCACGCGACCAAGGGTATCAGCCAGATTTCCGGCACAACGCGCAAGCCTTTCGCCCAAAAAGGCGGCGGTCGCGCGCGTCAGGGCAGTCTGCGCTCACCCCAATTCCGCAAGGGCGCTGTTATTTTCGGGCCGATTCCGCGCGATCATACGCACAGCCTTCCTAAAAAGGTTCGCGCTCTGGCGCTTAAAATGGCGCTTTCGAGCAAGCAGATGAGCGGCAAGCTGATCGTTATTGATGAAGCGAAGGTCGAAGCGCGCAAGACCAAAGTTCTGGCCGGCAAGCTTGCGGCGATGGGGCTTTCCTCGGTTTTGTTCATTGACGGCGCTAATTTGGATGAAAACTTTGCTTTGGCGGTGCGGAACATTCCTTCGGTTGATGTTTTGCCCGAGCAAGGGGCCAATGTGTATGACATTCTGCGCCGCGATTTTCTGGTGCTGACCAAAAACGCGGTTGAGCAGCTGCAAGAGAGGCTTAAATGAGTAAAGCAAAAGACGCCAAAATCAGAAAAACTGATGACAAGCTCATAGCCGGTCATTATCAGGTTATTCTTTCGCCGGTGATTACGGAAAAGTCTACGACTGTTTCCGAACATAATCAGGTGATGTTCAAGGTGCGAGCCGAGGCCAGCAAGCCTTTAATCCGCCGCGCGATTGAAAAGCTTTTTGATGTCAAAGTTGAAGCCGTCAACACGCATAACCGCAAGGGCAAAACCAAACGCTTTCGCGGGCGCCCGGGGCAGCGCAGTGATGTGAAATACGCCATTGTGACACTGGCCGAGGGCGACAAAATTGATGTTTCAACGGGCGTTTCGTAAGGTTTTGAGGATAAGAACATGGCACTGAAAAAATACAAACCCGTAACCTCAAGCCTGCGTCAGGTCACGCAGACTGACCGCGCGGAGCTTTGGAAGGGCAAGCCCGTCAAGAAACTGACGGAAGGCCTTACCAAATCAGGCGGACGCAACAACACCGGACGCATCACCACGCGCCATATCGGCGGCGGTCATGCGCGGCGCTATCGTCTGGTTGATTTCAAGCGGCGCAAGTTTGATGTCGTGGGCACTGTTGAACGCATGGAATATGATCCCAACCGTTCGGCCTTTATTGCGCTTATTACCTATAAGGATGGGGAGCAGGCCTATATTCTCGCCCCGCAGCGCCTTAATGTCGGCGACAGCGTGGTTGCGGGTGAAAAGGTTGATGTGAAGCCGGGCAATGCCATGCTTCTTAAAAATATTCCTGTCGGTACGATTGTTCACAATGTGGAACTTCGCCCCGGCAAAGGCGGGCAGATTGCGCGCGCTGCGGGGACTTATGTGCAGCTTGTCGGGCGCGATGCCGGTCATGCTCTTATCAAGCTCAGCTCGGGTGAGCTTCGCATGGTGCCGCAGGATTGCATGGCCACGGTGGGGTCGGTTTCCAATCCCGATCACGGCAATGTCAAGCTCGGCAAGGCCGGACGCAAGCGTTGGCTTGGGGTTCGTCCTACGGTGCGCGGCGTTGTGATGAATCCTGTCGATCACCCCCATGGCGGTGGTGAAGGCCGCACCTCGGGCGGACGTCATCCCGTTTCGCCTTGGGGCAAGGGTGCCAAGGGAACCAAGACTCGCAAAAACAAGCGTACAGATCACATGATTGTTCGCCGCGCCAACAAGCGCCGTGATCGTCAGTCGTAAAGAGGGAGTGCAAAGAAAGTGACACGTTCAGTTTGGAAAGGCCCGTTTGTTGACGGCTACATGCTTAAAAAGGCGGATAAGGCACGCGGCAGCGGGCGTAACGACATCATCAAGACATGGTCGCGCCGCTCGACGATTTTGCCGCAGTTTGTCGGTCTGACGTTCGGCGTTTACAACGGCAACAAGTTTCTGCCGGTGTCGGTGACGGAAAACATGATCGGCCACAAGTTCGGTGAGTTTGCGCCTACGCGCACATTCAGAGGCCACACAGCGGCTGACAAAAAAGGGAAGAAGTAAGATATGAGCAAGCCCAAAAACGAAAGACGAGTCAGCGAAGATCGGGCCATGGCGCGGGCAAGCACCATCCGCTCGAGCGCGCGCAAGCTCAATCTGGTTGCGGCCAGCATTCGCGGCAAAAGCGCGGCGGCGGCTTTGACACAACTGACTTTTGAAAAGCGCCGCGTGGCCGGTGAAGTGCGCAAGGTTTTGCAAGCTGCCATTGCGAATGCTGAAAACAACCATGCGCTGAATGTTGATAAGCTGATTGTGGATGAAGCTTATTGCGGGCGCGCTTTTGTGATGAAGCGTTTTCAGCCGCGCGGCCGTGGCCGCAGCTCGGGCATTGAAAAGCCCTTCAGCAATTTGACGATTATCGTGCGTGAGAACAAGGAAGAATCCAAAAAACGCGAAAAGCGCGTTTCAAAGAAGGAAACAACAAGCAAGGCGCCTAAAAAGGCCGCTGCGGGAGCGTAAATCATGGGCCAGAAAGTCAATCCGATCGGAATGCGCGTTGGTGTCAACCGGACTTGGACAAGTCGCTGGTATGCAGGCCGCGATTACGCCGACAAGCTGCATGAGGATTTGAAAATCCGCCAGTTTCTGATGAAGAAGCTCGGCCCCGCCGCTTCGGTTGCGCAGATCACGATTGAGCGTCCTTCGGGCAAGTGCCGCGTGACGATCCATTCGGCGCGTCCGGGCGTGGTGATCGGCAAGAAAGGCGCGGATATTGAAAAGCTCCGCAAAGATATCGCCAAGGTGACAACGGATGAGGTTTCCCTGAATATCGTTGAAATCCGCAAGCCTGAAATTGACGCGCAGCTTGTGGCCGACAATATCGCCGCGCAGCTTGAACGCCGCGTGGCTTTCCGCCGCGCCATGAAGCGGGCGGTGCAATCGGCATTGCGGCTTGGGGCGCAGGGCATTCGTATCAACTGCTCGGGCCGTCTGGGTGGCGCTGAGATTGCACGCATGGAATGGTATCGTGAGGGGCGCGTGCCGCTTCACACTTTGCGTGCGGATATTGATTACGGCGTTTCGACCGCGCACACCACGATGGGGTCTTGCGGGGTCAAGGTCTGGATCTTTAAGGGCGAGATTCTCGACCATGATCCGATGGCGCAGGATAAGAGGGCTTTGGAAAACGCGCCGGTGCGCTCGTAAACAAAAAGATAGGATTTGAAGGCAGGTTAACATGTTGTCACCCAAACGCACAAAATACCGCAAGGCTCATAAGGGGCGGATTCACGGCGCTGCCAAAGGCGGTTTTCGTCTGAACTTCGGCGCCTTCGGCCTCAAGGCTTTGGAGCCCGAGCGCGTCACAGCGCGTCAGATTGAAGCCGCGCGCCGCGCGATCACGCGCGCGATCAAAAGGCAGGGGCGTCTTTGGATTTTGGTTTTTCCGGATGTTCCGGTCTCCAAAAAGCCAGCCGAGGTTCGTATGGGTTCGGGTAAAGGCTCGCCTGAGTTTTGGGCATGCCGCGTGCATCCCGGGCGAGTGATGTTCGAGCTTGACGGGGTACCCGCTGCAGTGGCGCGTCAGGCTTTTGCACTGGCTGCCGCCAAGCTGCCGATCAAAACCAAGTTTATCCAGCGTGAAAGCGCTTAATAGGGAGTCGCCAACATGGCACAGAATGATAAAAAAGCCGCTGCGGTGCGGATGCAAACAGATCAGGAACTTGCGGAGCGTTTGATGTTCCTGCGCAAGGAGCAGCTTAATCTGCGCTTCCAGCAGGCTACGGGACAGCTTGCCAATACAGCCCGCGTTAATGTTGTGCGCAAGGAAATCGCTCGCATCCTGCATGTTTTGAATGAGCGTCAACGTCAAGCCGCGCAGACGGCTCAGTAAGGAGAGAAGACTATGCCTCGCCGTGTACTACAAGGAACCGTCGTTAGCGATAAGGGGGACAAGACCGTGACCGTGCTCGTTGAGCGCCGCGTGATGCACCCTATTTATAAGAAATACATCCGCACGTCCAAAAAGTACGCTGCGCATGATGAAGAAAACCTCTGCAAGGTTGGGCAGAATGTTTCAATCATTGAATGCCGCCCCATCAGCAAGCGCAAGCGCTGGAGCGTAATGGAAGAAGGCGCATAAGGGTAACTTTTAGTTGGGAAGAAGTGGATTTGAACAATGATCCAGATGGAAAGCGTTCTTGATGTGGCCGATAACAGCGGCGCCAAAGAGGTTTTGTGCGTCAAGGTTCTTGGCGGCTCGCACCGCATGTCGGCGCATGTCGGCGACATTATTGTCGTCTCTATTCGCAAAGCCATTCCGCGTGGCCGCGTCAAAAAAGGTCAGGTGGCCAAGGCCGTGATTGTGCGCCAGAGCTATCCTATTAAACGCGAAGACGGCTCGGTGATCCGCTTTGATCGCAACGCTGCGGTTCTTATCAACAAGGACAAAGAGCCGATCGGAACTCGCATTTTTGGCCCCGTCACGCGCGAGCTGCGTAATCTGGGCTTTATGAAAATTATATCGCTCGCGGAAGAGGTGCTGTAATGCCTATCAAATGCAAGATCAAAAAGAATGACAATGTTGTCGTTCTGACGGGCAAGGACAAGGGTAAAACCGGCATGGTTCGCAAGGTTATGCCCAAAGAAAGCCGCGTGATTGTTGTGGGCGTCAACCGCGTGACGCGGCATGTCAAGCCATCACAAGCGGATCCGCAGGGCGGACGGAAACTTGTTGAAGCGCCTATACACATCTCGAACGTGGCGCTTATAGACCCCAAGGATGGTGTCAAGCCCACCCGCGCGGGTTATCGCCTCGAAAAGGACGGTATCAAGGTTCGTTATGCCAAGCGCTCGGGCGAAGTGATCGGGTAAGGGAACAAAGAAATGACAGCAAGAGCAAAAAACAAATACACGCCGCGTCTTGAGCAGCACTACAACGAGGTTGTTCTGCCTGCATTGATGGAAAAGTTCGGCTATAAAAACCGCCTTGAAGCGGGACGTCTTGACAAGATCGTCATCAATATGGGCGTGGGCGAAGCCGTCTCCGACAGCAAAAAGGCCAAAAACGCGGCCGAGCAGCTGGCGCTGATCGCGGGGCAAAAGCCTGTGATTACGCGCGCGCGCAAGGCGATTGCGACCTTCAAACTGCGCGGCGGCCTTGGTATCGGCTGTAAAGTCACGCTGCGCAGCGCCAAGATGTATGAGTTTCTTGATCGCCTTATCAACATCGCCATGCCGCGCGTGCGCGACTTTCGTGGGATTTCGACCAAAAGCTTTGATGGCCACGGTAATTATGCTTTGGGCCTGAAAGAGCAGATCGTGTTCCCCGAGATTGATTACGACAAAATCGATGAGATTCGGGGCATGGATGTTGTGATTTGCACCACGTCCAAAACGGACAAAGAGGCGCTTGAGCTTCTGCGCGGCTTCAACATGCCGTTTCAAAGCTAAAAGAAGGGAAAACCGTTATGGCAAAAAAAGGTATGATTGAGAAAAATAACCGCCGCCGCCGCGCCAGCAAGAACAAGGCGCCCGCGCGCAAGGCTTTGAAGACTCTTATCATGAATAAGGATACGTCCATGGAAGAGCGTTTTGCCGCTGTGATGAAGCTGGCCGAAGTGCCGCGCAATTCCGCCAAGGTGCGCGTGCGCAACCGTTGCGAGCTGACGGGGCGTCCACGGGGCTTTTATCGTAAGTTTAAACTTTCGCGTATTGCGCTGCGTGATCTGGCCTCTGCCGGTCAGATCCCGGGCGTGATTAAGTCGAGCTGGTAAGAAGAAGGGGAGGGCATCCTTATGTCAATGAGTGATCCGTTGGGCGATATGCTGACACGTATTCGGAATGGTCAGGTGGCCAAAATGGCCTCGGTGGAATGTCCGGCGTCGCATTTCCGTAAACGTGTTTTGGAAGTTTTACAGCGCGAAGGCTATATTCGCGGCTTTAGCGAAACGCAGAAAAAAGGCGGCCATCCCGTGCTTGATATTGAGCTGAAATATCATGACGGCGTCGGCTGTATCCGCAAGATTGATCGCGTATCCAAACCCGGGCGCCGCGTTTATGCCGGCATCAAGGATTTCGGGCGCGTGTTTAACGGGCTTGGGATTTCCATTCTCTCGACACCCAACGGCGTGCTTTCGGATAACGAAGCGCGCACGCAGAATGTCGGTGGTGAAGTCCTTTGCCGCGTATTCTAAAGGAAGTGATGAGGTGAAAAATTATGTCGCGCGTAGGAAAACATCCCGTCCCTTTGGCGGACGGCGTTAAGGCGGAAGTCAAGGATGGCGCTTTGATCGTTTCGGGCAAGCTCGGAACGCTTAATATGCCTGTTCATCCTGATGTCGAGGTCAAGGTTGAAGCCGGTCAAATTTCCGTCAATCCCCGCACAAAATCCATACGTGGGCGGATGCTGTGGGGCACAACGCGCAACAACATCGCCAATATGGTCAAGGGTGTCAGCGAAGGTTTCAAGCGCGTGCTTGAGATTGAAGGCGTCGGTTTCCGCGCTGCCATGCAGGGCAAGGAACTTGTGCTTCAACTCGGCTTTAGTCACGAAGTGCGCTATGCCGCGCCTGCGGGGATTGAGATCAAGGCGGAAAAGCCTACTTTGATTTCCATCTCGGGCTTTGACCGTCAGAAAGTCGGTCAGGTTGCGGCTGAAATCCGTGGCATGCGCAAGCCCGAGCCTTACAAGGGCAAAGGCATTCGCTATGCGGGTGAATGGATCCGCCGCAAGGAAGGCAAGAAGAAGTAAGATCGTATCAATAAGGCCCTGTCTGGCCATTGCGTGGGCAGGGTTTTAAGGAGAATAAAAAGATGATGAACCCAAAGAAACTGTTTGAACGCCGCGCTGTGCGCACACGTTTTCAAATCCGGCGCAAAAGCACGGGCCGTCCGCGCCTTAGCGTGCATCGCACCGGCAAAAACATTTATGCGCAGATTATTGATGACGCGCAGGGACGTACTTTGGCCGCCGCTTCAACGCTTGAAGAAGCCTTGCTCAAAAGTTTAAAGACCGGCGCCGACAAGGCTGCGGCTTCTGCTGTCGGCAAGCTTGTGGCTGAGCGCGCTTTGGCGGCGGGCATCAAGGAAGTTGTTTTTGACCGTGGCGGTTTTGCCTATCACGGTCGCGTGAAAGAAGTTGCCGAGGCGGCGCGTCAAGCCGGCCTTGTGTTCTAAGAGGGAGAGACATCAAATCATGGCAAAGCCAAAGAAAAATGAATCTGCTGAAACCCGCGAAGAACGCGAGGGCAGCGATCTGATTGAAAAGCTGGTCGGCATCAACCGTGTCGCCAAAGTCGTCAAAGGCGGTAAACGTTTTGCGATGGCGGCTTTGGTTGTGATCGGTGACGGCAAGGGACGCATCGGCCTTGGCACAGGCAAAGCGCGTGAAGTTCCCGAAGCCATCCGCAAGGCGACAGACGCGGCCAAGCGCAATATGCGCCGGATTCCTTTGCGCGAAGGGCGCACGCTTCATCATGATGTGCGCGGACTTTACGGCGCGGGCAAGGTTGTTTTGCGCTCGGCCCCTGCGGGTACGGGCATTATTGCCGGCGGCCCGATGCGCGCGGTTTTCGAAGCTTTGGGCGTTCAGGATGTGGTGGCCAAGTCCGTGGGAACATCGAATCCGCACAATATGATAAAAGCGACTTTTAACGCTTTGGATCAGATTGTCAGCCCGCGCGCCGTGGCGATGCGCCGTGGTAAAAAAGTCAGCGAGATTTTGGGCCGCAAGCCCGCTGAATATGCAGAAAAAGGTTAAACGATAAGAGGCAAAGATGACTGTGAAAGCGAAAAAAGTTGCGGGCAAGGGGACGAAAAAGACTCTTGTTGTCGTACAGGACGGCAGTGTGACCGGTCTTAAACCCGGCATGGCGGCAACGCTTAAAGGGCTTGGCCTTGGCAAGCCGCGCGCGCGGCGGGAGCTTGAGGATACGCCAGCCGTGCGCGGCATGATCCAAAAGGTTCGTCATCTTGTGCATGTTGAAGGGGAATAACATGAAACTTAATCAAATACGCGATAACGCAGGCGCGCGGAAAAAATCGAAAGCTTTAGGGCGCGGCATCGGCTCGGGCAAAGGCAAAACATGCGGCAAGGGCCACAAAGGTCAAAAAGCGCGTACAGGCGTTTCCATTCGCGGGTTTGAAGGCGGCCAAATGCCGCTTCACCGCCGCTTGCCCAAGCGCGGCTTTAAGCCGCTTTTTCCCAAAGATTACGCTGTTCTCAATGTGGGCCGTCTGCAGGAAGCTCTTGATGATGGCCGTCTTGACGGCAAGGCAACCATTACAGAAACTTTGCTTTTCGAAAACGGCCTTGTTTCGAAGGCGCGCGATGGCGTGCGTCTTTTGGGTAAGGGCGTTTTTAAAGCCAAAGTAACGATTGAAGTCTCCGGCGCTTCGGCGGGCGCGGTGGCGTCTGTTGAAAAAGCAGGCGGCAAAGTCGTTGTACTTGAAAACAGCGTGCAGGAAGAAAAACAAGATTAATTTTGAAAGGAGTGTAATATGGCTGACGATCGAAATTTAAAATTACGGGCCTTTAACCAAGAAAAACACGCGCATATTTTAGGAAAAGCGGTGCGACCTAAGAAGCGTGTTTTGAGTAGGCTCAGTGAACAAGGGCAAAAAGAAGTTCAGCTGCTTTTGAAGGGCATTAACTTCGGCCTTGGCTAGGATTTTCCTTACCCCTTAAACCGATCTTTTGCCATGCGCAGCGCGCCGAAAAGCGCGGCGGCGTCAGCATCAGTCGGCAGACCGGCACCGGCCAGGATTTTTTGAAAGGCCGGTTCATCCACGCGCAGAAAAGGATTGGTGGCTTTTTCCTTGGCCAGCGAAACCGGCAAGGTGGGAAGTCCTTTTTCGCGCAGGCGCAGCACTTCGTTGGCGCGGTCGCGCAAGACGGCATTTTCGCTATCCAGCATCAAAGCAAAAGGCATATTGTGCGCGGTATATTCATGGCCCGCATATATTTGTGTGTCATCCGGCAAAGCGCGCAGCTTTAAAAGCGAATACCAAAGCTGCGCGGCTGTTCCTTCGAAAACGCGCCCGCAGCCTAAAGAGAAAAGCGTATCGCCGCAAAACAAGGCTTTGATATCAGGAAAATAGTAAGAAATGCTGCCGGACGTATGCCCGGGCGTTTCAATCACATGCCCGCGCAGATCGGAAAAAGTAATCACGTCGCCATCTTCAACCCCGCGCGAGAGGTTTTCAATCATGGTTTTTTCCTTGGCGGGCCCGATAATGGGCGCGCCGTAATCGCGCTGGAGCTTGTTGTTGCCCGCTATGTGGTCACTGTGATGATGCGTGTTCAGGATCAAGGCCAGCTGAAGATCTTTTTTATATAAAGCTTCTTCCACGATATTGGCATCGCTCGGGTCAACGACCATCGCAAGGCCCAGCGCAACGTCGCTGACCAGATAAATATAGTTGTCGGCCTTGGCAGGCAGAAGATCGATCGAAAAACCCATAGCCCTCCTATCCTGCCAAAATGGTGCTAACAGGCGGTTAATAAAGCAAAATTATAAAAAAACAAAAAAGAAAACAACGTCTTAAAAATGAAAGTATTTGCCTTATTGATTCAGGGGGCATTTTTTATGGTAAAATATGTTTGGGCTTATCCGGATAGGAGATCACATGCGTATTGATAATATTGATGAAAATACACCCGTTCTTGTTGTCGATGACCTTGTCATGATGCGCGAGATGCATACCCTGATACTTGAGCGCTTTGGCTTTACGAAGATCGGGCAAGCCGTGAATGGTTCCGAGGCACTTAAAATGCTGCGGGAAGATTCATCTTACAAGCTTGTCGTTTCAGATCTGGAGATGCCGAAGATGACAGGATTAGATCTTGTGCGCGCGATGCGGGCAGATGACGGGTTGAAAAACACGCCTTTCATCATGATCTCGGGTCGGGATGATTTGGCGCAAGAGGCCAAGGATGCCGGTGCCAACGCCTTTTTCGCAAAGGGGTCGAATTTTGATGTTCTTGATCTTAGGAACGCAATTTCGAAGATTTTTAACCCCACCAGAGAGCCTGCAAAGCCTCACATACCTCTCCCGCAAAACACCCTTTAAAGATTTTACTTGGGATTTTAGGGGTTTGTGGTGTAAAATGGTTGTTCCATTGAAAGAACAGGCCTTGAAAACATGCCTTTAAAACCATCCGCGCCCTCACTTGATGCACAGGCTCTGGCTGATCTGCGCGCGCAGATCGATCAGGTCGATGGCGTTATGCACGACATGTTGCGTGAACGCGCGCGGATTGTCGAACAGATCCGCAAAATAAAAGGCCGGCAATCCCTTTACACCCGCCCGGGGCGCGAGGCGCAGCTTTTGCGCGCGCTGACGGGGCGTGAACGCGGCTGTATTCCCGATGGTCTTGTGGTGCGGATGTGGCGCGAGATGTTCGGCGCCTTTACGCTGGCCGAGGGGCCGATGAAAGTCGGCGTTTATGCGCCTGCCAAGGGCGATGATCTTTGGGATGTGGCGCGGGATCATTTCGGGTCTTTTATGCCTTTGGTTGAATACACATCTGCGGTTGAAGCGATCAAGGCTTTGCAGGATGACAAGATTTCCGTGGCTTTTGTTCCCCCGCCTGCGGCGGATGAGAAGGAGTCTTGGTGGCCTTTGCTGGCTTCCGATAAAAGCAACAGCGTCACGATCTTTCAGGCGGCGCCCATGGAAGTTCTTAAAGCAGGGCGCAGCAATGCGCGTCGTGCTTTGCCGATGGGTCTTTTGGTCGGCAGGCTTTATCCCGAGCTGACCGGCGATGACCGCAGCTATCTTGCCCTGCAATCCACCCATGTGCCCGAGGATGAGATGAAGCGTCTTCTCGGCAAAGCGGGATATAAGGTGCGCTCTTTGATGGCGCAGACAACGGGGCGCGGCTCCAAGGCTTCAACTTTGTTTTTGGTGTTTGTGGATGGTTTTATCGGACGCAATGATACGCGCCTTGGCCGGATCAAAGCGATGCTCGGCTCGCGTCTTCAACGCCTGATGCCTTTGGGCGGTTATCCTGCCTGCCTTAAAGCCGGCGGGCGCAGGTAATGAGCGCGCCTAAAACAAAGCTTGGCCTTTTCGGCTTTGGCGCGTTTGGTCATCTTACGGCGCAGCATTTGAAAGATCATTTTGATCTTGTGATTTACGATCCCGATTCTTACGCCCGCGCCAAAGGAAACAGTCTTGGCTTTACGATGACTTCGCTGGAAGAGGCCGCCGGTGCGGACATTGTCGTGCTGGCCGCGCCCCTTTGCCGTATGCGTGAAACAGCTGTTATGATAAAGCCGCACTTGAAAGAGGGCGCGATTGTTGCGGATGTGTGCTCCGTCAAGGCGCCGGTGGCGCAGATTTTGTCCGAGGTGCTTCCTCCTTTTGTTTCCATTGTGGGGACTCATCCCTTGTTCGGGCCACGGACGGTGAAAGACTCGCTTGAAGGCGCCAAAGTAGCTTTATGTCCCGTGCGCGGCTATGAATCCGCCAAGGCGGTCGCGCGGTTTCTGCGCATGGTTTTGAAGCTTGAGGTTATTGAAACAACGGCGGACGATCATGACCGTGAGATCGCCTTTGTTCAGGGCATTACACATATGGTTGTAAGAATCCTGCGCAATCTGGAGCCTCTGCCCCAGCGGCTTACGACAAAATCGTTTGACCAGCTGGCCGCGCTTGTCAAGGCGCTTGCCGCTACGCCGGATGAGCTTTTTTTCACGATTGAGCGCGAAAACCCCTATGCGCGTGATATTCAAAAAGCCTTTTTCACGGAAGTGGAGGCTTTACGCCGCCTTTTGGGTGAAGTAGAGTAATTCATTGTCATTGCGAGGAAAGCCAACGAAGTCGGCTTGACGCGGCAATCTCGGCGATGTTGCAGAGATTGCCGCGTCAGGCCTGAAGGCCTTCCTCGCAATGACAGTGGACTCTTTGAAAGGATTTATGGCCATGGATTTTACCCGCGCGAAGCGTTTGCAGGCGTTGCCGCCTTATCTGTTTGCCGAAATAGATCGTCTGAAAGCCGCGCAAATCGCGCGCGGCGTGGATGTCGTCAATCTCGGCGTTGGCGATCCTGACCTGCCGACCCCGTCTTTCGTGGTTGAGGCGCTCCAAAAAGCGGCGCAAAATCCGGCTTATCATCAATATCCATCTTATTCGGGCATGAACAGCTTTCGCGCCAGCGCGGCAAACTGGTGCAAGAAGCGTTTTAACCTTGATCTTGATCCTTCAACGGAAGTGATGACGTTGATCGGCTCCAAAGAAGGCATTGCGCTTTTTCCTTTGGCTTTTGTCAATCCCGGGGATGTGACGCTTGTTCCTTCGCCGGCTTATCCTGTTTATCAGGCCGGTACGATTTTTGCCGGTGGGCAGGTTCATGCCATGCCTCTTTTAAAAGAGAATGGTTTTCTGCCGGATCTTGACGCGATTGATCCTGCGGTCGCGCAAAAGGCGAAGATTCTTTATATCAACTATCCCAACAACCCAACAGGCGCGGTGGCGGATGGTGCTTTCTTTGAAAAAATTGTCGCCTTTGCCAAACACTATAACATCATCGTGGCGCATGACGCGGCCTATAGTGAGATGAGCTTTGACGGCTATCGCGCGCCCAGTTTTCTTGAAACCGAAGGGGCAAAGGATGTGGGAATTGAGTTTCACTCCCTTTCCAAAAGCTTCAACATGACGGGCTGGCGGCTTGGTTTTGCCATCGGCAATGCCGAGATCCTTGCCGGACTTGGGCAGGTCAAGGCCAATGTGGATTCCGGCGCGTTTAATGCTATTCAAGAGGCCGGTACGGTCGCGCTGGAGCATGGCGATCCTTTTATCAAAACCATGCGGTCTGTTTATGCCGAGCGGCGCGATATTCTAATCAAAGGCCTGCAAGAAGCGGGTCTTGATGTTGAACCTCAGCGCGCGACTTTTTATGTGTGGTGCGGCGTGCCCAAAGGGATGACGTCAAGCGCCTTTACAACGCTCCTTCTTGAGCAAGGCGGTATTGTCACAACCCCGGGCAGCGGCTTCGGCGCAGCGGGCGAAGGCTATGTTCGTTTTGCGCTGAGTGTCAGCAAGGAGCGGATAGTCGAGGCCGTGGCACGGATTAAGAAAATGGATTTTTAGGGCCCGCCTGTCATTGGCAGGCGGGCCGCGCCCCCTAGTGTCATTGCGAGGAAAGCCGCCGTAGGCGGATTGACGTGGCAATCGCTGCAACATCGCCGAGATTGCTGCGTCGGGCCTGAAGGCCCTCCTCGCAATGACAAGTGGAGGCTATTGACGCGACTCATCGCGTGGGCAAAAATGGGCGCGTGAACCGCCAGAGAAGGGGCTCTTTTCTTATGAAACCGACTTTACCCCCCCCCCCCCCCCCCCCCACAATCACTTTCTTTTTTTTTTTTTTTTTTTCTTTTTTTTTTTTTTTTTTTCTTCCTTTTTTAATTTTTTTTTTTTCTCTTTTTTTTCTTTTTTTTTCCCCTCTTTTTTTTTTTTACACTCCCATTTTTTCTTTTTCT
>Ga0123354_10001684_pt1 | contig 27609 bp, 11 predicted proteins | sample TergutLab28metaG_2_FD_97872 | JGI IMG/M metagenome (GOLD analysis project Ga0123354, IMG submission 97872) | Labiotermes labralis P4 segment gut microbial communities from Petit-Saut dam, French Guiana - Lab288 P4 | ecosystem: Host-associated > Arthropoda: Insects > Digestive system > Gut ... | reverse complement strand
TTCCGCCCCTTGTCAATAATCTTAACCCGCAGTGCCGCGCGCTTCATCAAAAAGAGACGTCCCACAGGCAGAAAGTGTAATCACAGTTTTCGTGACATCTGACCAGTACCCTGCAAGCCACGACTCGATCATGAATACAGTTACCTGATACGTTACCATGGTTACGGCAGTGGTGTATTACCAGTACGCACAGCTGTGAGGTTACATTGCTAATTAACAATTTACAATATTATTGCAGTGATCTGACATGCTGCGCAATGACATACCACCCTTGCTGAAATCCATAACGAAATACAGCGGAATATGAATGCTATTAATGTCATGTATATATGTATGACTGCTGTGAAATACAGCTGTAAATATAACACCTTTTTGTGCCGCAACGCGATATAATTATTTCAAAAGTTCCTGATCTTTCAACATATGGAAGAAAAACCACTGAATTAAAGCTAGGGTAAAGTTGACCGTGTGTATACCATGCATGCGTAGGGAGGAGTGGATGTAAAGCTCCTAACTTTCCTTACCTCGCCATTAGATGGACACGACTCGTCAGCCTCAGACCCCAACACCTTTATATTCTCAGGAAATGCAGTTCTGAATACTCTGGAAAAAGGAAAAAAACTCTTATGTCTAGCCGGAACGGAACCACATTGCCTGCATCGCTTATCCATCCCGTTGCAATATAGAATGTGCTGTACATATTTATTAATTCTATCACTACCGTTCTTTATATTTCTTTACATTTGGAAACGCAGAAGTATAATGCGATGTCTAGGTGACCATGAAGTGGTACAGAAGCACAGGACACCAAGTCTAAAATGTCAAGCTTCCTTCCATGCAAGTTCCGAAATTAACCCTCGTCCCAGATAGCAAAAAAATTTTCTGCTAAATTCAGATTGTTGTCAGTTCCATGAAAGAGAATAAGGGAACATGGATGAAGACACAGACAAATTTAAAAATGAATTAACAACTAGATGCTTATGAAGGAAATGTTGATATTAGTTACATCTACAGATCTGCTGAATTCACTTTCCATTTTCGTGATTTTTCAAAATTATATTCAACAAACACAACGCTACGCGTTTTGATACTACCGTTCCACCATCAGGCCTGCGACCGTTGTTAGCTGCTTCCTCAACATTGTAGAGTTAGTTACGTTCATGCAAAAATTGCAGCTAAGTCTAAAGATAAAAGAAACACAGAAATTGATATTAATGTTTATGATGGTCCCACATTTAACGTTGTGCTTCTGGAATTTTATAAGGTATCTTAGAATGCAATGTTTAATATGTTTTTGTTCCCTGAGGTTAAAAGTGGTTGTCTTTAAACACAGGTACAATTTTTATACGAACATAATCAGCGCCATAATGACACGGTAGCAGCTATGGTTGCCCAACTGCTCATGGAACAGCCGTATCTAAACCCACGGCGTTAAGTTTGTGTCTGCTGACAAACAAAGTAATGAAGTTGTTCAGACGCACAAAAGAAACAGAACTACATGAACTACAGCATGATGAACACATTTTTGATTGGTCACTTCACTTCCCAAGTAATCAACAAGGCCTTTTGAACTTTATACTTTATTTTACATTTCGTTTCTGTTTTTGTACAGGAAATAACGCTCACTGTGAACTAAATTGAGTTTCGTGCAGCAAATCGTTCAACGAATGGTCTTCTATAATTCGTGAAAAGGTGACAACTGTATCTTCAAGTATTTGGATGCAACAGCCCAACCTTCCAGTACTTTGGGCTGGTTCTGATATATCAGACTTGGCGCCAATATAAGGGAAGAATCATTTTCTCGAACTCGGGATTCCGGGGACCTGATCCGTTAGCGTGCCGCCATCTCTCGTATTTCTAATAACGACAGTCCCTAGAACTGCCCTTTACTGAGCTCGGATGCATGGGGTCCAGAGGGAAAGACAGCAGCCGTGTATCAGCTAATTCTCAAACATAAATATATTACTAAAAATGTTACACTGATTACAATATGGAGCGAGGTTACCTACTGCTCCCAATCTGACAATTCCCTGGTTTCTGATCACATGACTATCCAGAACCACCATAGACTTTGGTCAATTCAAAAGCAAACCTTCCTACCTCGTAGGTAAAGCAAAATGGCGCAGACTGTCAGCACAAAGTCGGGCCTAATGACTGTGGCGTCTCTCTTGTCATCTCGAAGATATTAGAGTACTTGACAGTTTTCCCCCAGTTCCCCTGTGTCTAACCTTTTTACCACAGTTGTTGCGTTTTTCTGTCCGACTTCATTACATCAGTTTACTGTTTCTAAATGAAACAGTAACTATACGTCTTGATTTTATGTCATGCTATTTGTTTGTCTGGCCTCTGTCTATGTGTGCTAACTTAATAGTATCTTTCCATCAGCAAATACGTAACTTTCATTCCAGTTACTTCACAAAGGTCACATTTCAACAAACAATGTCCACCTTATGATATAGGTCTGGAATTCCATAACATAAGAATTCTCACATCATTCGTCCAAATGCCAAAAATCTTAATTTGAAAAGTATTTTCAGAATCTTATAACTGAACAGTTTTTTTCCCCCAAGAATTCACTATATTACACCAAGAATAGCGAAGACAGGTGGGGAACATCCCTACCTCTGAAAGTATTTGTCACATGCAAAACGGTACCACCTTCCGGCTTCTGCTGTAAAATTTTTGTACAAAATACAGGCGATTTATATCTGTTACAGAAATTTCGCTACACGTCAGTATGTGGCATTTAATATCTCTTGCCTTCACTTATATTACTTATATCAATTATTATTATAATTAATTATTACTTACATTAACGCAAATGCTCTCATTGTAAAAAGTGGACCTGCTTGCTGACACAAACGAAACATTTTCTGCTGCCCTGTGGAAAGTGAAATCCTTGTTTCTAAGATGTCCAGTAGTTCGGGATGTTTTCATTTCAACAAATATGATTTTATCATTATGTAAAACAACGTTACTCAGGAACAACATTTTTCCTAATAGGCCTATGCAGTCAAACAAGATTACCTGAATTATCATTTTAAAAAAACTAAAATATAAGATGCTTATTTTTTACGATTTTTCAGTCTCGGCCGATAGACCTGGTGCATAACAAAAAGATTCATTCTAATCAGTCAGTATTAGCTCAAGCTCACATAACGAACTGACAAAAGTTGCATACTTAGTTATTAGCAAGTACTGCAAAATCCAGCATCATTTTAACAGCGCAGTCTCTACGTCAGAAACACTGAATCCATTCCTCAGTGTATGTCTATTAACCAACCTTGCAGAATGGTTTCCATTTTTGCTCAGCCGCGGCTCTCCCTCCCAATCACAGTTTCTTCTCACTTCTTCTTTATTTTCATTTTTGTTTTCTTCTCGAAATCAGTCTAGAAAAGAGTCGGAAGTTTTGCACTTTTCGCACTACCTCTTCTTCCTCAAGTTATTCTCTGCCGTCTTCCGTCAGAGATTGGTGATGTTTCTTTCAAGACTTACGGCATGTGACGTAATCAGATACGAATGTACTTCACTTCATCTCCTGCATTGTTGATGCTTACTGGCTGGAGGAATGTCCACTAGTTGAGAAAGCAGCGCCTCTCCTTACAGTTGCGGCATTGCATGCCTGCCCATGAACCGCTGACATGTAAACAATACGCATTTTTATTTTCCGTTAGACTTCTTTCCTTTAAAACGTCTATGAGGAACTCGTAAAAGTTCAGTCTAGTCATACGCCAGGTTCAAGAATTCCCTCCATATCTTCCGAAAAATATTCTCATATTCACCAAACTTCAACTCGTTTTACTTAACAACCTTTAGTTATTCATGTCAACCCATGCCAACGTGAAAGGCTGGGCAAATCATAAAATCGAGGGGTGCCTTGCAGGGACATACTCTTGATATCAACGTTTGTGCAGCTTGTCTCTTGTCCTCATGTGGTCTCCGTAACCCCTTCAATATTTGATCTTTGAATGTTGGCATTTTGAGAATGTGCGACTAAGACCCCTGCCCAGCGTATTACAGCTATGCAGGGGTAAGGGCTCGTACAGATTTTGGAACTGCCAAGTTTAAAAAAATAAGAGCACTTGAAAAAAGCCTAGAAAGATTATCTGCATGCTTAAATGTTACTCCAATTCAGAAAATAGCAAACAGTCAAACGCGTGCACATACTTCGATATTAGAAAGGTCTAAAACTTTAGGCAGGTGTCACCCAAACACAACTGACAACTCGTCAAAAACACTGTATTACAAATGTATACGGTTCAATGCGCGAGAGCTGAGCACTTGACACACACCACACAAGTTGTAGAACAGTGCTAACATACGGCCCACGGGCCACACACGGCCCTCGAGAAAATTATTAGCGACCGTCAACCAACAGAATAGTTTAAATAATACAGTCTAAAATCACAACATGGGCCGATAGGTCTACAGAACTTAACACGGCAACTTTAATACACAACAATAAAGCAAATGTCGTAGTGTAAATAAATGGGTTCTAACTAATGTAATCCCCCTCCCCATATGTACATTACATGCGGCACTCGGGCGAGTCCTTACGAACTGTGTGGACCTCAGGTGGGTTGAAGCTTGCCAGCCGTGTTGTAGAAAATAACGCAATATAAGCGCTTCTGTCTAGAGGCGAAACTTGAATTTCAGATCTGCACGGACTAACGGATTTTCCACTAAGACTTTAGGGAAAACACCAGGTAGTTTTGGTAAACACAAGTCATGTTTATACTGGTAACGATTATAGGATAATATTGGAATTACTTTCAAAATATAAAATGTAACCTTACCTCGAGACAATGCGAGATAATGATAGATATCTTCGTGAATTTTACATGTTTATAATTTGCAACAAGCCGATCTCAGTCGCAGCGAGGTCTAAGGCGTGAGTCTGCGGCCCCTCGTTTGCTGTAATTGTGGGCTCGAATCCCACCGGGGACATGGATGTCTGTCTCTTGTGAGTGTTGTGTGTTGTCAGGTAGAGGTCTCTGCGTTGGACTGATCACTCGCCCAGAGGAGTCCTACTGAGCGTAGTGTGTCTGAGTGTGATCGTGAAGCCTCAGTAATGAGGAGTCCCTGGCCCACCAGGAGCTGTTGTGCCATGAAAATGTTGAAATTAACAACATACACGTTATACAAAGTCACAAGTACATGGTTATGTGCAATCATAAACTGCAACATATGATTTTTTTTTTAATTTTCACTTTATATGGATGTGGAACTTGGTTTCTTGCCCTGACAGGAGAAACACAACTGGACATTGGAAAGAAAATTTGGATCTGACAGACAGCACATACAATTATATAATGAGGAGCTTATTAATTTTTCATCTTCTTTGATTCATTAGGGTTACGACTCAAAGGTAAAAAAAAAATGGATCATGGAAGGGAAATAAACACGATGAGAAGTGTGCGAGTGTACAAGAATGTTTGGGAGCACTTTGGCGGGGCTTGGGATAGGCAGGGGGTTGATCCTGGAATTGGTCTTACTGGTGCAGACTACAAACATGTCGGGTGAGCTGCAGTGAACATGGTAATAATGCCGTGGACAGGAAGAAATGCGGGGAATGTGAGGCACTGCGAGATGTACGAATGGAATGCGGATGCTACAACCGACGGTCAATCTTAAGTTAATGCTTAGGGCTGCAGTTAAGCATTTAGTTTAAAGGCTTCTTGTTGTGACGGCGGCAGATCCAGGCATTGTCCCACCAGAATTGCTAAAAGGGGAGAGAAAAGAAGAAGTGACCCACAACTGGGCAGATGGCGCGGTCTAAACTGAATATCAGCTAAAAAGGCACAGCAAAAAAGGAGGAAGCAGTATGAAGTCAGTTACTAAGTTAGTTAATTGCTTAGTATTTTATTATTCATACCAACAAATGCACAATATATTAACATTAAAGTCTGCATCGTAAAGTACTGCAAAATGTTTCGATGTATTTACACTCTCTTCAGGGAGTCGTTTCTTATATACGCTAAAGTTACAATATCAGTAAAGATTATTTTAATGTACGTACCGTGCATCTTGTACAGTTTATTATCCAGACCAACAAATGCACAACATACGTATATTAAAAATACTGTATACATCGTAGCACTCCAACATGTTTCGATGCATCTGCATCTTCTGCAGGAAGTCTTACACTTCTATTTGCTAAAGTTACAAAATTATACACAAGTTACAAAATTGTTCAAAATTATAATTTTGTAACTTTCGCGAAGTACAATATTAAGACTCCCTGAAGATGATGCAGCTGCAATGAAACATGCAGGAGTGCTTACGATATATATATATATATATATATATATGGATAATAAATCAGTAAAGGTTTTAGCGTATATAAGAAAAGACTCCCTGAAGAGTATGTAAATACATCGAAAATAAAGCAGTACTTTACGATACAGGCTTCATTGATAATATATTGTGCATTTTTGGTCTAAATAATACAGTATAAAAATGCATGGTACATACATCAAGATAATTACTTAGTAAGCTACATGAAATGCTCACTCTTCAGTGTGTTCAATTTTCCAAACGACTTTCAGTAGAGATATCCCAAAGCCATGTAGTCCCGAAGGCCCCTAACATGGAACAAAGATACAAATGAACCGTCCATTTTTTACATTGTCCTTTAAAATCATCAAATTTCTTGCGAGCTTTCTATTTGTTTTAGAAATCAGCCTGCATAAGATTAGGCACGTCTGTATAACAGTTCGTAACATTCTGTGTGACACTGACTGCCTTCCCTCTCGCCTCTCCTCTACAGTATCAGTTATCAGCGGCCTTCTCCAGCTACAAAATGGAAACGTGTCATTTTACAGCAACAAACCTCCGTATTCTATAAATGACGCAAAACGTCATGAGTGTCTAAGCGATTTAATACCCTCTCGAGTAGGACCGTTAATTGCGTTCATATGTGATATTTAAATCATAAGAATTACGCATTAAAGTCTTGAGGATTTGTTGTTTGCATGGTAAATATTAACATTTTGAAGAAAACTGCTGATACTATCTTCCATTCCACTTACCCTGAAGATGGAGGCAGGAAGTAATTGCTAACTACATACAAGACTTTATGGTGTCATCAGAGAGACGAACACTAACCTAGGTGAAGTAATTAATTAATTATTTTGGTATAAATTAGAAAACCATTACAATTCACACACACACACACACACACGAATGAAGGCACGTTTATTCAGCTTCCCTTCACGGCAGCTTAAACATACACCAGTTACAGAAGTGTAAATAGTCGGAACGACACTGTATACTTTCAGTATGATACACCTCATTATACGTAATATTCAGTTTGACTTTGATAGAAACGGTAACAGCAGCTACCTGAACATTCTATCCACACAGAACTCACTTCCGTCAACCGATACGGCCTTGAAAGACATTATTACAGCGCCATATTGAGGCGGAAAATACGGTACGCACTCTCCAGATGGAGTCCTTGCTGCGCCCATAAACATATGAACCGCAAATCAGTGTGCACTGTGTGTGTGTGTGTGTGTGTGTGTGTGTACTGCAGGGTGCTTGGTATAGTGCAAACTTTGACAACGCAACTTAAGAGTACGTAACGAACGATATGCTAGTTCGATACGTTAGTTCGATTTTGCGACAGGCATGTGAAGATTAATTCGACTACCAGGAAAAAAGACAAACACAGTTAAACATAGATAAGTGGCCTAGAATGGTAAAAGAAATATGTAATGACACATACAGCTACAATACGGTGGCAGAATTGAGGGAATGAATTGTATTTGCGATAGGAGATTTTGTATAGAGTGCTGAGGAAGGAAAGAAAGAAATGGGACTCCATGGTTATTAGCAGGAATGTGGAGACTGACACGAAACAGAAAGAAATCAATCGTAGGTATAGAAAAATAGGCGCTATCTTTGGCTAATGTGGATGCCAAACATGTACTGTTCAATTTGACGTTCAGGTGACCGTGCATCGTGATAAATTCTTATAATAAAACCAACTATATGCACTAATTTCTCAAATTTATTTTTGGAATAAAAAAGGATCAGTTCCGTCCTGATCCGGCTCGCAAGCTGTCAGCAAACCTGTATGACATATACCATTGCTGCGTGTACAGTGAAAAACTCCTGATGATGGACAGAGGAACTGTCCGACACATGTAAGTTTTATTCCAAAAATAAATTTGAGAAATTAGTGCATTTAGTTGGTTTTATTATAAGAATGTATTGTTCAATCGTTCAGGGGAAAAAAAAAAAGAAGAATGAGATTTTTAAAGTAAAACGTTGCCAAATATGAAGGAGATGGTGTAAAAATAAAAGCATAAAAGTGATAAAATAAATAAATAACCTATCCAGGAAAACAAAAGGGCAAATATCTACTACAATAAATTTAAGATTTTTGGACAAAATTATGTGAAAAGGAGGAAGATCGGACAGAAAAACAAAATTCTTCTAATATTGTGTGCCTGGAGACTGAAGGTTTGTGGGCTAAGACGCTCTGTCTTTGCCCGAATAGTTCCCGATTTTTCGAAGGGTCCTATTTCCTTCGTATTCGGGATAAAGTTTTCCAAGAAAATCCTATGATTCTTGTCATGCTTTATCCTGAATAAAATATCATTACGATCCTTCAGAAAGTCAGGAACTACGCACATAACTACACGGCGCCACATCCCAGAAATCTTGAATATTCAGCAACTCCTCTGTGAGAAATTCAGATCTTGTACTGTGTGGTCAGTTTTTTAATAAATTTCAAATTTAACACAGTAAGTTCCGAAAATTTTAATCACTTTTCATAAGGTGATTTTGATACCTGGTTTTTATTGCAAGGATTGAAAAACGTAGTGTTCAAAGCGTGGTTTGTGTGTCAAAATTGTTTTTGTTTTACTACCAACGGTTGTTACGAGCCCTAAAAGAGACACTGATGTGGGGCTTAGGCTTACAGGGTATCAGATTATTGCCCCTATTCAATGCTGTAGCGTTGCCATTTGTAAGCGAAACCTACAAAATTCTCAATTCTCTCAGCTGTAACAGTTGAACAGTACTGCTTCCGCAAAAGCAGATGTGGAAGTGAAAAAGAAGATAAAGCATATAGAACACAAGAAAACACGCCACACATAACACTTACTAATCACCGTCCTCAAGTTACTCAAAACGAATAGAAGCTTATGCTTTTTGCCACCACAGTAACGACCATTGCTAGGAAAAAGGTTCAATTTAAGAAGTGGTCCCATATGAACGGCATCACCCGACTATGATGATGGTGATGAAAATGATATATTGATGGATAAAGGTACACGTAACTGAGATATTTTGTTTCCGAACATACAAAATTAGAAACCGCTTGAGAAGAAATCGGAATGATCCCCAAACAAGAGTTTCCTTAACTTTTCATCGAACCAGTCATTTTACCACAAGAACTTAAAATCCTGAAAGAGCAGCCCGATAACGTCTCTTCCCACAAGTGTAAGGCTACACGTGTGGGAAGAGAGAGACAGCAGTATGCGGGCAGACCCCCGACACTGGAGAGGAAAGACTGTGCATCAGATTAATTAATCAGCAAAGAATGAACGTTGATGCAGTACTGTGTACTCAGGCATTAAAGAAAGGTAGAGACGTATCTATAGCCTTTAGTGATTACGGTAAAGCCTTTGATTCTGTTGCTCATTCATGGCTGATCAAAGTTCGTGAAATGTACAAGATCCACCCAACCGTACCAAAGTCCCGTGTTACAGCTTGTGGGCATGTGGAGTACCACCTTGCTTGTAAATAATACTGAAATAGGAGATGTGAATATAAAGCGTGGCAAACTGCAAGGTGACACAAGCAGTCCAAAGGCCTTGTGTTTAGCCATGAAACAGCGTCCGTGCTATTGAATGAAATATCTTTTAGCTTGCAGTAACTAACCCCGTGCAGAAGAATTCTTCATGAGTAGTTAATAGTTTCAGTACGCTGTTACAAAAGCCTGCCACGTGTCCCTATCCCGAGTTAGATGAATCCAATCCGCGCCATCTCACCATAAGTAACCCCCATTTTAATATTATCTTCCCCTCTATACCTCATTCTTCAAAGTGGTCTCTTTCTATAGGTCTCCCCATACATGCCACATGACCACCTCAAGCTCCTTGATTAGATCGGCCGGATATTAATTAAAAACGAGTGTACATCAGAAAGCTCTTCAAAGTGACATTCTCTCGAATCTTCTATTGGGGCTATTTCCTTTTTTCTAAGGCCCTACTATGTCCCTCAGCACCCTATTCTGGACGCACTCTTAGCTTATGTTCTTTTCTTAATTTGTGACACCAAGTTTCACACAAATACAAAACAGCAAACAAATTTACAGATACCTATATTACAATACTTTATTGATTTTAACTGACACTAGAGTCTACAAACATTAAAATCGCCTCCCATTAATGGAGAAGAGCGGAACTCGCAGGCTCTCATTAGTAACAACAGTCAAGGTATGGAAATTAATTTCGGAGTAGAGAAGTGATCTGGTGTACATCTATTGAAATACACCGTAAGAAATAAGGATTAGAAACTTAGTACCGCTACGAAAAAGGGGAACAAACATATGCGTACCGTGACGCACATCAGAATTCGAGCACCAAGCACGAAGAAATGCACAGTACATTGAAAACAACTCAACGCAGAAAAAATATCATTAACAACAGAGGTCAAATCGATAAATAAAAATTTGTCCATAAATACGGGTCTTCACGAAAACGACTCGTTACCTGAGTTTCTTTCAGGCGTGTTTACCTGCTAAGGCCTAGGTAAATTGCTCCCTTCTTGGGCCTCTTGTCACGTAAAGACTCCATCATCGTTAAACAAGTCTCCCTGACATCTAGTGTTGGAGAAATGGATTACGGGCCTCTTCATTGAGGTTATAAATAGTTATTAGAGCAGGTAGAAATTAATATCTGAAATATGGAACTATAATATGAGAAAGAAAAATGTGTAATATTATGCAGTACATAGAATGTCAAGAGGATTAACACTGAAAAACAAGCCAAATTAAAAGTCACGATAATACTGACGGTCAGTCGGTCATTTCGGCTTGGTGCTGAGCCCCAGGAGGGGCAACGTATTGAATCCTTCTTTCTGGAGTCCTTGGGGCGCCCTTCCCTAACAAAAGTCCGGGTCTGTCCCCTGACAGAATTCACGTTCCTTTCGGTCGGGCATGTACGGTACGTTTCAACACACTTATACGTTTTTCAATATTTACAATATACACTATACAAATGGCGACTGTCATTCCAGGCCTTGTTATACAGATGGCCAGGATAGCTGAACTGATATAGCGACTGGGCTACGGAATGGAAGATCCTGGGTTCAAACAAAGGCAGAAGTAAAAAATTTGTTATTCCTTCAAGAGGACTCTACACCGATTCTGGAATCCACCCACCACTCTACACAATAGGCACTGGAATTTTTACATGGGGGAAAAGCGGACGGGGCGTTAAGCTGACCATTCGCCTATATCTAGTGCTGAAGTTAAGAATTAGTGGAGATTTATCTCTGCTACCGCTATACTATAGGGACAACTTCACCCGTTTACCCTTTACGGTCGTGAACTTCACGGCTGCCAAGCGTAAATCCCTTATAGCTCTTTTAGTAGACTTTGCCTTTTACAGTGTTGTCAGTATTTTCATTTTCGTGGCTTCGTGTGGCTTTTGCTTCCTACCTACATTGTGGTGGAAAACCATAGCGTACGTTTAAATAGTAATATTAACCTGAATCATATTTGTTCGTACCGCGCAGTAAACACACTCCGTCTCGTTTATAAAAACCAGTCAGTTTATGCTGTATAGGGAAATAACTGCTGTTTGTTCTGAGATCCATACAAAACACATAAATGCACTGTGTGGGCTGAACGTAGAACTGTAAAGTTTAAACCATGTGTTAACGTGAAGTACCCAATAGGATTTAAACATTTAAGAGAACTGGTTTGGGAAACCTAACAAAATTCAGCGTACATAGGAAGTATGGAGAGGAGAATCTAAATAAATAAATAAATGTAAATTAGCATCCCTGTGACGAAATATACATCGTCACCGATCATTATACCAGTGAACATGGAGAAGAGAAAAGCAAACTGCTGGGTTTACGAGATATTCGCTCTTGTGGGGTGTTCGTTGCGTAGATTGGTAATGTGTTATTGACGTCTACCTGTCCCATCATTAAAGGTCAAGCAATCCATTGCTGCCTGACGCATGCAGATGGGACCGATAGTTTGTACCGAAACGTCCTTAAAAACTACGAATATACGCTGTGTAAAAACCCAGCAGGGCGATGACCTAATTTACACTGCGGAGGAAGCAGATTTAAGCTGCACTGCACAACAGAACACCAGTATATAATGGAGAGTCATACCGAACACGTAAAATGTTCCACTTTCCAACCAGTCAGTCGGTCAGCAAATAAGAAAAACACAACCAGACAATCACATGCAATCTGCCAGACAGTAAAACAATCACTCGTTCTCCCAAGCGTTAAATCACCCAATCAGCAAATCGGAAGGTTTGCAGTGGCAGGTCTGTCAGCTGCCAGCAGAGGGAGCTGTAATTTTCTTGTTCTTCGTTGTGCTCTCATCTTCCTTTCACCAGTTTGTATGCCTCCATTTCATGCGGAACAACAACGCTGCGGGAGGCTTTATGGACCGGTGGCTGAGGGGTGTGGGAAGGGCCCGACTGTCAGCAATAACTGTGTAACTTGCACGTCACAACTTAGATACACGAAGACCGATAAGAGAAACGGCGACTATGCATTTTGCTGCATAAACATTTCGCTGACAAGGCTACGTACGAACTGAAAAGATGGCGTCATTAAGTTACAGTACTTCGCGATACACGCTCTAACGGGCAAACTGTATTACTTGCGACGAACTATCCTACCGTACAACTCAGTCTGTAGTTATCTGATTAAATTACCAATGAAGGAACTACATGGGTATAACAAGACAGGTAATGTACGTATGACGTAACATTGAGGCGCGTTCGTGCATTGTTGCAATGCAAAAGAATTATTATTATATAATATTCGTGTGTTTGTAGCCTGAGATATTCAGCGTTAAATGCGCAAGCGTCCTATTGTCATCTGTGACCTCTCCGGCTATTCCAAAATTTTCCTTATTGTCTCATAAATCAAACGGTTTTTGACATAAATTTACTGAAAATAAAATGTGCGTTTTGATTTTCTCTACAACGTCTGTCTGCAACGTTTCTAATTCTAAGAAAAAGTGAGCGAGATATGATCAAAAATGTATATTGGTCGTCAAGTACCCGTTATTTTTTGTCATTTATTAATGAAACTTAAATTTTCTCAACCTATTTTCAAAAAACACTCAAATATGAAATTTAATGAAAATACGTCCAGTCGGAGCCGAGTTGCTCTACGCGAACGGACGGACAGACAGACATGACGAAGCTCATAGGCGCTCTTCGCAATTTTGCGAAAAGCGCCTAATATCGTGGTCTGTTCAGCCACTTGCTTAACTCATCATCATACAGCTTTCAGGGCGTTTGGCCTCACGACCTGTGCCGGCCACATTAACGGTCCAGAAGTCATTTTTGAGGAGTCTTCTTTGGCTTCGTTTCCCACACGGTTGATATTTCCGTTGATAAACCGCCAACAGCGAGAAGTATCCACCAAAACAAACGCTCTTTTCATTGAGTGAAGACTTCGCCACTGTTTACATGCATCTAACCCAACAACAAAGCAGTCTGTTGGTTTAACCTTTTAAAGCCTACTGGCTTCGTGCACTAACCAGTGTAACACTTAAGAATTATACATTCTGCCCACACTGTCTTTATTTGTTTTGTATTTATCTCAGAACAAACACCGACTTCTGCTCCATATAACATAAACTGATTGGTTTTTATAACCGAGATAAAAAATGTTTACTACTCGGTACGAAATGGGTCTTTAAATAAAGCAGTCTAAGCTTAGTCTTTAAAGGGTCGACTGCTCATACAGTCTACCTAAAACTAAAGAATGAACGGTACGTTAGGAAGTCATTCAACACATCGGTCATATCGGTTCAGCAATTACGCTATGAACCCGCAACCCTGGCACGAAATGACACTGCAGAAAAGGTGACAATGCAACATTCGTTCCAAGTGGCAATACTGGGATGTGGGAGGGCACACTAAGCAGCAACAGTTGTACGATTTTACATAGAAACTTCCGGATTGCCTCCTGCTGCTGACACAGCAGCTCCTGAAACTCGTCCAACGGAAGAATGGATCAATTTCCGTGAGACTCCCCTGTTTGATAATAGAAGGTGACAGGTCACAAGTACCGCAACCTGACCTTGCTCTCGGAGAAAGTACTCAGGATATACTGCTATTTCATCATCGTCATCGCCACTACCACATCGCCAACAACAACAGTATCAGTATTGATGATGATGATGATGATAATAATAATAATAATAATAATAATAATAATAAAGGTAAATCAGTCCCGTTACAGGTTCGGAGTGGCCCAGAGGGTTCCAGGAAGTTAAGGTTCTCAGATTTCATGACATCGGCACAGGATGGTGGTAAGTTGTCAGCCTTCTGTTAGAGGCTGAGTCGACCCCAGGGCCACAGTGCGATCGGAACGATTTTATGTCAATGAAAAATCCAATGACACCAGCTGGGATCGAACCAGTGACTTTCCGATTTGTAGCACAGCACCTTAAGCACTGTGCTACCGCGGTCCCCAATAATAATAGTAATAATAATAAAGTTTGTGAGTGACATTATTTCACTCACAGAAATTAATATTTGACTTCAACAGAGAAATATAAGAGCTTGAATAACGGAAAACCTGCAAGTACTTGGGGTTTGATGAAAGTGAGGGCATACAGCATCAACAAATGAAAGAAAGATTGAAGAAGGAACACACCAGGAGATTAAGAAGGATGCTTAAATCCGTACTGAATGCCTAGAATTAAATTACAGCAATTTGAGCAATAACTGTTCCAGTGTTAATATACAGTTTTGGTATTATTAATTGTAGATTAGGAGAAATAAGAAAAATTGACAGGAAGAGTAGACAGGTATTATCAATGTATAAAATGCATCACCCGAAGGTGACATAGACTATACGAAAAGGAAGGAAGGAAGGAGGAAGAGGCCTGTTACAAAATAAAATCAAACATAAAGTACAGATAATTAATACTGCAGAATATTTAAACACAAAATACATAGAAGGTCGGTTTGAAAACATTGTTAAAAGTCACGAAAGCAATCAACCAAATCTGAATTCAACATTTAAACCGGCAGCAAAGGTTGCAGAAGAATTAAACCACGCAAATGGGAACAGCGACACACAAAAGAGGAAAGCATTCAAAACATAAAAGCAAAATTAGGACAATCCTTAAACAAAAAATGGGAAAGCAAATTAATGCATGGCCAGTATATTAGAAGTATGGATAGACAGCTTATTAGCGAAAAAGACAGATTCCTATGGCTGTCGAGAGGAGAGCTGTAAGGAGAGACTGAAAGTAAAATAATGGCAGCATAAGATCAGGCATTACAAACAAAATATTATGCAACAAAAATATTAAAACAGAAACAGATAGCAAATGCAGACTCTGTAAACAATTTGATGAGACGGTGGAACACATCATATAAGCTTGCCCAATACTGGCAAAATAACAATACATTAAGAGACATGATACAGTGTGTGCTGAACTGCACTATAACATATGCAAGGAAATAGCGGTAAAATTAGACAACAAACACTGGTATGACCATGTATCAAAATCAGTCGAAACAAGTTATGATGGTAAGGTAACCATATTATGGAAACAACAAGTTCGATCCAACACAACTATTCCTAACAATAAACCGAGCATCATAATCCGCGATAACAAACAAGGAACATGCATGCTAATAGATGTTGCAATTCCTGGAGACAGAAATGTGATTAAGAAAGAAGCCGAAAAGATTCTAAAATACAAAGAGCGTACAGATGAAATACGGCGTGTGTGGAATGTGAAAACAAAAGTGATATCAACAATAACAGGGGCAACTGGAACCATCTTAAAGACACTCAAAACCTGAACAACACCCCGGGAAATCACTAAATCAAGGAACTACAGAAATCAGCCATACTTGGCACTGCAAACACACTGCGGATACTATTAATGTGCAGTAATCTACAGAACATTCAACATTGGAAATAACATTACATGTAGCATAAACTGTAGCTGCAGAATAGCTGCAGCAGTACGTACCGTAGAGACATGGTGTGTTTGAGGTACATGACTGTAAATAGGGTTATAACGAACAACAACAATAATAATAATAATAATAATAATAATAATGGCAACTAGTCACGCTTGTGACTCGACCCGACATCAGAAACTCCTTCAGCGTCGTGTTCATCAAATAAAACCAACAGAAAGTGCGCAATCGCTGCACCGACGAGTGACCGAATTCTTTTGTATAGAATCATTAGAGTACCTGAAAGCTCTCGCTATCGACTTCCTTTCGACTAGCTTAACTTACAATTTTCACATGCAACGAACACGCTTTTGTTAGATAAGTTGTTGGTCTGCGGGTCTAAGAAAAAGCTTTTCAAATACCTGGTACAAATAGGCGGGGAAAGTTTTATTGGCCACAATACGCTGAAGTAAACCGTATGGACTCCGACTCACAGCAAAGCGGATTAGCGGCGAGGTAAAGCGCTGCTAGCAGTCACGCTGTGCTAGTTGTCAGGCAAAATTATGTCCCCGTATTACACGACAGACGTAAACTTTCAAAAAGAAGTTTTCTGTGACTTTATTTATTAGGGAACCCTTGAAGTAGTGCAAAAATAATGTGACCTTATTACTTATCTACACTAGTTACCAGTAAGGAAATCCGTGATTCATAACGCGCATCACAAACTGAGACAAGAATACCAACAATCAGAGATACACAACAATATATATTAGATGCTGCTTTTTACCCTTAAAGGTCATTTTACCCGAAAGGATTTGGCGTTTTTTCGACAGGACTTCCTAAATACGTGTTTTTCCTCTGGAACGGTTAATAGATATTTGGGGAGCGAGGACAGGAACGTTACCAAACAATTCTCATACTATTTCTGCATCCTTCCATTTCATTTCAATGCGCTAAGACTGAACCACAGTCTAACGTCAGCCTCTATTTATCGGGAAGCGAAAATAATTATTCTAATGAAGACACTCTCCTATAACTCATTACACTGTATCGGAACACAAAATTTTCAATGTATCTTACTGACAGTAAGGTTTTCTTTATTGGTGAATGGTTTGGTGATGGTGGCCTAAATGGCTCAAATCATAGTGTCAAGGGACGGCGTTATTAGCGAACAGCAAACCGCCACTGACTGATTGGGACTGCTACCCCTGTTCTTGTTTGGAGCGAAAAAGGAAAACCACAGAAAATAAAGAAAGCCCCAGCTTGACTTCGGAACCCCGCAGGTCTACGACGTTCAACAAGAATACGAATCACTCCACCGAGACCTTCTTTCAAAAACCACATTTCATAGCTTTATTATTTATCAGAATTACGTAACTGGTAAACTGACATAAACAGAAAATGGTATGCCCGTGCCACACATCAAACGTCAGATACAAACATTTTAATACAGTGGCAATTCTTTTAATGCTGAACTTGATTATGTAAACTTGGTTATCTTTCAAAACGCCCCTTCACATCAAGACCTTCGTATTACGTTTACGAAACACTCAATTAGAACTTTCTTAAAGAGAACGCCATCAACATCTGCTTTGTTTCTGAATGGTCTAGACTGGGGGATGGGAAATTGTGGAGTATTAATTAACTGTTAAACCCAGCACAACTTAATTATAGAGAATTAAATGAGGTAATTTTAAAAGGTCGCTGTCAATGTTCCGCACTCATACCCGTTATAATATGTAAAAATATGGAATGAGGAAAATTCTGTTAAATTTACAAAAGTGAAGTAAAATTTACTAAAGAACACTCCGTTTTTATATCAAGCCCGACTCTCTCGGTATAATGGAGGATTTTAAAGTCGAATTATCTACTGATATTTATTCAATGAGACGCGAAGATGGAGTCTGAATTGATATAATTGTTTCTTCAATGGAAAGAATTGGTGATCTCCAGTGAAGGGGACAATTTTCAAGCGTACAATTAAGTCCTCGAAAAAAATACTTGGCACACATCACTGGCTGCCTCCCACCCTATAGCTTCTAGTCGTGCCTATTTTGGTCTATGTCAGTGTATAGAAACTTACGATTGTACAGCGACTAGTTGAACATATTCAAATCCTGCATGCTGCAGGGTAAATTTAATTTTAACAGACGGCATTTTGTTAATTGTTTCAACCCTCAAGGGTGATCATCAAACATTACGTATGGAGGTCGGTGGTTAGCATTTAAAACTCTTCTTTTTACGAAAGACGAATCATCTTCAAAATCACCCATCTTAACAATATTATTGTATTAAAACCACCCAAAAGTAACCTTTATCACAAACATTTTTTAAAATTTAATGTTATCTCGCGCTTGTATATTTTTATGTTAATACAACAAAAACAAAACATAAAAATGAATTTTTACAGTTCACACAGTTCAGGCTGTTGTTTGGTGGTATTAATACTGTGATGTCACTGTTATAAATGACTGTACAGAACAAGTCTCTTTCATAATGACGTAAAGTTACAATAATCACCACAGACCTTTCACATATTTTGTCTGGTGACCCTTAAGGAATGAAACACGTAACAATTTTATATAAAAATAAGCAACGTTTTTATAACTAACAGTTTTGTCGATTTGATTCTTCTTAGTATAAAATTTGATAAGAAAAATTTTAATTTTTACAAAACAAATTAAGCGATTAAAGTCCCCAAACTACTGTGATTTCATTATTTGTACAACTTAAATAAAATGAACGTTGTGATTAATTATAATTTTTTTAAAAACTTTCTTTATTAAAGAACTAAAGAATATCAGCAAAATTTTCTCCTGTATTCCCTTGTCACTGATATTTCAAGAAATAATGACAATTACAATCCGTACAATTACGACTGCAATAGCTCTGTGCTAATTATTATCAGACTACTTACAACGTCATAATGAGTGGCGTTAGCGTAACTATTTTTGCGGTGCAAAGGCAATAAATATTAAATTTATGAGCGTGTGTCTGTAGCCTGAGTATCCAGCATGAAATGCGCATGTGCCATCTTATATTCTCATCTGTGGCCATTCTGGGTCTACCATATTTTTCCACATTATCTCATAGATGGCACGAATTTTGGGAAGAACGTATCGATATGAAATGTGTGTTTTGATTTCCTCTACAACTTTTGTCCGAATCGTTTCTAATTCTGAGAAGAACTCTGCGAGATATTACCACAAATGTACACAAATCTTTAAGTAAAGTACCCACTGTTCTTGTGAAATATGAATAAAGCTCGAAGTGTGTCGACACAGTTTCAAAAAAAAAATTCAAATACCACATTTCATGTAAATCCGTCCAGTGGGAGCCGAGTTGTTACACGCGGACAGACAGACAGACAGACATGACAACGCTAAGTCGCTTTTCGCAACTTTGCGACGCGACTAACAAGTAATAAGGATGCTGTAACTTACAGCTACGGGTTTTTCTCGGTCACTCCGCAGTAGAGTTACCTACGTACCGTACCAAATCACCAAATTACTCGAAGAATGTCTTCCATGACGGAGCATGCGTTAGGTGGGTTCGACAATATGGCGGACCGTGGGTTGCCTATCACTGTTTCTTATGCACCATTGCGCTAAACTATACTACAAAAAGAGCTGCTTTGGTGCCACATCTCATTTGTTCATGGCGGAGTATGTTTTGATGATGGTTTTGATGTCGTGCAGCTTTATTGGTGGAAACGGACGTTTCGAAGAAACATATTCTTTCCTTCTTCAGAGTTTTAATATTACACTGGGTGAAACGAATAACAGAGTGGCGGCCAACTGCAATAAGGAAGATTAGTAGACCGCAGTTAAGATGGGAAGACGATGTCAGAGTGTATGTGGGAAAAATGAAGACTAAGAACTGGAGTAAAATAGCTATGATATGACATGATATGATATTTATTTACAGCAATTGTGTTCTCACCCGGTGGCAGCGATCGGTGAACTTGTACAAAAATAGGAAAGAGACAGCTGTATACAGAAGGAGAAACAATACACAGAACAATACAGAAACACAGAATATACAAAATATAAAACAGACACACAAAACAAAAAACAAACATAACAGGAATATTAAAACACGTAAGTCCGGTGGATAGAGAAGTTGTAGCGCCAATAGAAGGAAAAGAAGAGTTATGTTACACTGGTTTGTATCATTGAAACTGACCAATTAGAACCACTAAAGAAGGACAGGATACAGATCGTTGTCGGAGACGGTACGTACCTTGCAACATGCCTACACAATACACGGTATCCGCCGACAAGGCTATGCGGCCTGAGAACGAAGAAGATCGTAATATGAAAAGCTTTCAGTAATTAACTCCCCCTCCCCCTGCAATTTACTACAAGCTATTTTTTTTGACACGAAATCCAAATAAGCTATTAAAATATACTAACCCGATAAACACATCTCCAAAGAAGCTATTACAGTCCCTAACTATATAAAATCTGTAACAGCTACCTTGCATCATCAGACCCACGGCTGAATAAAGCAAGTCTTCTTTGGGATGCTGACAGCTGTCCGGCTGTAAGGATGTCGCTCTTCAAGGAACCAACAAGTTCCTTACTCAGACAAAATATGTTACCAATGGACGAAAAAGCGACAGGGCTCTAGGTCCGCAACATGAAGGTTCCTGCTTTGAAGCTCGCCCGGGGCACCAGATATCCTTATACAATTTAATCGTGATGTTATTCAATCCTTGTAGCCAAAATTCCTCTCAGATACCTCTCTCACTGCGTCCTACTATCTGACGCTGAAGATTAGGAGATACTGACATCAACAAGGGAAACTACTTAGCCACTTGAAGCCAGCCCGAAATTTCCCACCTTATTTATTTCAGATCCATTTTAGTATTATCCTAAGAACTCTGTCTTGACCGGCTGTGTTCTATCTTCCTTTCAGATATTATACATTGTATTAAAATTCTATACAAATTTCTCTAGTCTCTTCTGCGTGTTACATGCCTCGCTCATCTCATTTTTCTTGATTTCATAAAGTTACTAATATGTAGACCTACAATGATTTAGCAACAATTATGAAAATGCAAAGCATGTAATTTCTTGAATCCTCTTTGTCACTTCCTCACTACTTCTCAATATATTCTCATCACAGTTTTCTCATATCATTCAACGCCGTACCTCTGCCTTATGATGGGAACCAAAGTTGCCAAACGTACCAAAATACGATACAACGACACGGAAAGCGCATATGACAGGTGGCCTTGTCCTTAATATTCTTCAGCAATATTAAGGCCTGCATAGGCGGTACTCGCATTAGTTCTTGGTAACATGTTCTTTCGAAAAATACCCGCGCTGCCTCCATTAAGCGCCCCGTGACCTAAGCGTGACCAGACCGTGAGTTAACCGTGACCTAACCGTGGCCTAACCGTGACCTGACTGTGAGCCCACCCATAATTTGAATCAGGTTTAACGCACGTTATGGTCACTTCTTCCCATATCTATTTTCACGACATTTGACACCGTACAGCTTGGTGTCTTTCTTTAGAATCAGCGAAGAACATGGACAATAATGGCCAAACACAAATTTAGAATCGTACGTAGTGGGTGTAGTCGACAAAATCTCCCCTGATTTTCATTAGAAATCAGATGCATAGTCCTAAGACATAGAGGAAGTAATACGAGGTTGGAGATGACTACGAAATGGGGACATCAGTAATTTGTGACAGTCGTCCGCCATGATTATGATGATGGGTGGCCGCTTTGGAGATGGGAGACGTATGTAGCACACATGGGGCATATGCAAAACACGTAAACATATTACTAGATAAAACTGGAATAAAGTGACCAATTCCAACCCACAGACATGAATGTTTGAATAATATTAAAATGTAAATTACAGAAGTGGGCGTGAGGTTGTGGGCTTGGAGCTGGTATATCGGAATAGAACGCGGTGATCAACTACAGCGAACACGATTAGCACCCTCTTGTTAACGTAACTATGCTAAGCGACTATTAGCTTCTGGAATCGAACTCTGTGTGTACAACTACTCAGCCGAAAGACAATTCGAAGTCACAGCTCAGCTCATTTATTTCTAGGTCCAGTTGTTCTGTGGGAAAACAACTTCTCATTTGAAATATCCCACAGTAGGCAAGGTTAGCAAAAATCCTGTCCGAAACTACTCCCAAGTTTACTTTAGACGTATGGTTCGAAAATATAGTTGTTTACTGCCGTCCTGATGAAAGTAACGCCACCTGAAATATTTCAACACATACGCTAATACCGGCGCAACACATACACAAACAAATACCAGCAGTTTGCAATTGCGACGTATTTCTGATTTTGTTGGGTGTAAGATCAGTCTCTATGCTAAGATCTTCGAGCTCACCTGTGCAATCTCGAGTGGACTGCAAGCAGCGAGTTTCAAGGCTGTTTCCTTGACAACCTTTCGACTCTTCCTATCATTGGTTAATACAATTACTCACCATAATTGCGTACACAAAGTATTACTGTTTCACGATTACTGACGTCATCAGACGAGGTTGCTATGCAACATAGTCTTAGCATCCATCATTGTTTCAGTGGAGTTAGACGAGGCAATTTCATTGGCTGTGACTTGCGTGTCATGGGCACAGAACGAACAAAATTTGTGGATTCGTGTCAAAATCACAAGACTGGAAATGTACTAAGGCCCTTTCGGTGCTTTGCATCCTGAACTTGTATCAGATTGTGACGTAATTTAACCCACTGCGGTCATAACTTTTGTCACAGTTCGCAGTTATTGTTATGTTGTATAAAAATCCCTGCCGGCCATATGTGCGCAAGGAAGTCATTGGAAAATATCAAGTCCTGTTAAGCTGCTTAGAGTATAATTATTTTTCCTGAGGTGCTTCGAACCAATCACGGACTCCCCTGACGGGGCCTCGGGATGACAAGACATACCTCACTCGGTAGGACTCTTCTGGACGAAGGATCGGCCCTTCGCAGAGACCTCTGACAACCCACAATATTCACAACAGACAAACATCCACACCCCCAGCGGGATTCGAACCTACAATCCCACAAGCGAACGGCCCCAGACCCACGCCTTAGACTGCGCTGTCACTGGAATCTGCTACTAATTTTGTAGATATTTGAATCTGTTAGGCCCCTTATTTGACCCGCATGTATGTTATAAGAAATTCTCCTGCTTGTTGGAATGAGACAGTCGTGCTAGAAGCAGCCAGAGCTCTGTGACAGAATGTTCACACCATATCAAGAATGTTTTCCTGTTCCTCCATGTTTTGTTTACGTGCCCGTTCAGATGAAACATGAGCACTGGGAAGCGTACCGCATTCACGCAATGTATTGAAATCTGCTTATCACGTATGATTAATCATCGACATGTTTCCATGGCCCCGTCGCGCTCATAATAATCAAGGTAACTAACAAGATTGCAAAGAGTCCGAACAAATATGTTATAATGTAATAGCGAACCACTCAGTAATAGAAGGAATATCTCAGACCATTTACACATTACTGAACGTCGGCTTATTTACTAATGAAACCTGATGAAACTCAATTCATTTATCTTCAAAATCATATAACTGGTATAGTTAATGTACACCCTGTATTTTCTATGAAGGAATGTGCTACAAGGGCGAACGTTTCAGAATGAAACGTTCGCCATTGAAATATTTAAAAAATAATAATTTCATCTGGTTTTAATTATAAATAAGTCGACATGCAGTTAATATGTAAAAGTTCTGTGACATTCCTTGTAACACTAAGTGGTTCACTGATGCATTTGAACAATCTGTTTGGACTCTTTGTAATCCCATATGTTACCCTCATGATGATCGCGACGGCGATCGGAACAGGTCGGTGATGATACGTTGGCCTTATTCAGTGGTTTGGAAAATCTTACCAATCACATAAATTTTTATGACGTCATAGAAGGAACTAAGAAGACACTTTGAGAAACGTTCCAATTGGTTGCTGAGAAATTTACGTAAAACCATGAATTGAGTAACTATTGACCAATTTCAATCCTTCCCACCAATTGCATTCAGTGTGACGCTGTAATTATGCCTTGTTCAGTCTCACGTGAATTCAGTATCAACACACCTTGATCAAGCCAGCAGCACTGGGCATGGCGAGAGATTTTACTGGGATATTTATAACATGGAGAATTACTATCAGACCAATGGGATGCGAATTTACTGGCTGATTAACGGCCTGTTGACACAGAAACATCATAGCAAGGCAAGTGGAAAAACATGTCAAAAACATAAATGTAAATATGTAACTATATTACATGTATATTGCAGTTATATTACAGTTTTATTCTACCTGTAAATAAAAGTGAATGCAAAATTTATTGCTGTGTTTGCCATTCATAAGTTTGATATTATAGAGAAACGTTAATAATACATATTTTACTTTAATTATTAATTATTACTTGAAACTTAATCAACGTGACATTAAATATAAGTGACTCAACTTCTGTTGCCAGATTCGTAATCAGTGCCTCAAATATAATTCAGGATGAAAAATGCATTCTGCACTTTATTGTTCAATGTGATGAAACTGCCGATAGTGGGTGTTAGCTGCGCAGGCCGTGGCTGGTGGTTAGTTTCGCTCTTTCTCACAGACGCTTCATCGGCTGAAGGAGTAATTTCGTGACGAATAGAAACACAAGATTAAATATTGCTTAGGGCACTTTAGAACACGAAACAAGCGTAGGCAAAAATAAAGCAGACTACATTGTGCAGTATTTAGAAAACGTGAAGGAAAACACGTACGGTTGGGTGACGATAACATTAATATTAATTATCACTATATAAATAAACAGTCAATACGACTAAACATGTATAATTTAATGCATCATGTTCCAGCCTTTCAACGGTCATCACCAGGCTGAAATACGTGATATAAAATATAAATAGCGCACATAATCGCTTTTTCAATAGTATGAAATCTGAATAATATACATCACGTTTACACGCAGCGGTATAATATGGGCTAAAAATTAGAATGTCTTTAAAACAATCGGTATGCTGTTGATGTGAGTTATCTACACCTACAGAGGTGTAGATAACTCAGTCTGTAATGTTTCGTTTGGTTTTCAGTTTTCCTTGATCATTTCCCGCTATTTATAATCATGCTTAGCTGAGTTCAGCGTCAATATAAATAATCAATCCCTACGGGGAAATGATCAAGGAAAACTGAATACCAAAACGAAGCATTACAGACTGAGTTATCTACACCACTCTACATAACTGCATCACCAGCACACTCATGGTTTTTAAAAGCATTTTAATTATTAGTCCACATTGCACTGAAACATATAAACAAGAATTGTCAATTTAGAGCTCAAGACTATTGAAAAAGATTTTATGAACCCTGATTATGTTTCGTTATAAGCGTTCGAACCCGATGATGACTCCTTAAAAGACGAAATTGTAGCGTTAAATGATATATACCTAGTTTGATGACTTTACTTAAATAGTAATAATTAAATCACAGCGCAACGGTCTGTCTTACCTCAAAATTAGTGCAGCAGAACTCCACTTATCCGGATTAACTGGCAAGGGGACCCATCCGAATATGCAGAAAATCCGGATAAATGAATTTTTTTTTGAAAATAGTCTACATTGGCAGTTTAAAGTGGGAAAAAATTTCTGTAAACGGATATTTTAGATTAATATTTATTTACATATAAATAAAACGTTAATATATAATTCCTTATATGTGTTTGGCAACTGGGGGGGAAAATTTAAGCCATAAAAATATGTAGTATAGTTACAGTACGAAAAGTTTGCCCGACGGGCCAAACCGATCCGGATAACCAGCTTCCGGACTACTTGAGCTTTAATGCATTAATATACTAGACGTATGAAATTTGGATGAAGACATAATCCAGAGTGAATTAGGGACAACGACAGTCAATGCTGTATATAGGTAAAGAAACGTTTCACTATTACGTCGTCTATCAGCTTATGTAAGAGGAGACATGTTCCATGGAATGAAGCATCGAATTATTTTATTGTGACCAGGTAAAGACAAGATTTAAAATTGTATAAACCGTGGCGTGGTTGTACAGACTGTAGTCAGGAGCCCTGTACTTTCAAAATTTCGTAGGGTTTCACGAGTCACGCATTTCATTTACGCCCAAAAGGTTTGTACGGTCTTGACTCAAAAAGCGGTCTACCTCTCAGAATCACTACAAGAAGATTTTGTATCGAATCTCAAATAAACTGAAAAATAAATGTGGAAAATACAGGTAGAATTCATTTACGGCTCCGTATGAAATAGCGCTTTCACTAAGCCGAATTTTACAAACCCATTAGAACTGCGCTCTTCTGGTTCCCATCGGTCCCGAAACGTCGGTAAGAAATGATCACTACTTGCTGCGTGATAACCCAGAACAATGTACTTCGTGGCGGAAGCCTGAAACGTCAGGAAACCTAGACCATAAAACAAAGTTTTGTGCGGGTATGCCGAATGTCAGCAGGAGACTACAATGTAGAATGTATTTTATTTAAACCTGGAAGTAAGAGGTTGTCCTCCGTCACTGATTCGACAACATTTTGTGAAGAATATGTGTACCAAATTTCATGGAAAAGTGAAAAATGTTGACTCACACGGAAAGGGTTTCTGTCTATTTCCTAAAAATATACCAATGTTTGGAGACGAAACACTCGTTAGCTATTAAAATATAGTCTTAGATTTTGATGAATATAACCCGCAAAAAATATGAAAATCGCATTCGTGTAAGGGATATCTGGAATAGACAGCACTAAACCAGCGTGAAGGCTACAGGTTGAAAAGCAAATCGCTGATGTAGTCAAAATGATGGCTGCCGTTGGAAAGGGGACCCAGAGAGAATGTGGGAGGACGGATAGATGCGTGTGTGGTTAACAGGCAGATAGGCCGTACAAATAGGAGACGGATGGATGGTATGAATAATGACACAATAGAATGATAACGCAGACTGGCGTTCCACAGCGAACAGCCAGGCGAACGAACCGATGCTGGGTGATGGTGCACCGCCACTGCTAATGTCCGGCAACAAAAATCGATTAACAGAACTCAGATTACGTAATGTCATTTAAAAGCCGGTCCCTGACGACCCAATCAGGTCTTCTGCCTGTTTTGTAGTCTAAATGACACCGATAAACATCTGCGATTTGCTCAGCAACCCCTAGGCCAGCGCTTACAAAAGTTCTACTACTACAGAGAAGATTGGTAAAAAAAAAAAAAAAAACTTCCGAGAATATATATAAAGATACTCGGAAAAAAAAAACGCGGAAAAAGTTTACGAGGTACGTACCAAAACAAAATAAAAGTATATAAACATAGGCTACAAAAAAAACATAAAAAACATATACATACATACAAACACACACACATACAAAAATATACACACATATATATATATATATATATATATATATATATAAAGGTAAAGGTAAAGTGTGGCCCAGAGGGTGGGTAGAAGTAT
>Ga0123354_10001682_pt1 | contig 27615 bp, 16 predicted proteins | sample TergutLab28metaG_2_FD_97872 | JGI IMG/M metagenome (GOLD analysis project Ga0123354, IMG submission 97872) | Labiotermes labralis P4 segment gut microbial communities from Petit-Saut dam, French Guiana - Lab288 P4 | ecosystem: Host-associated > Arthropoda: Insects > Digestive system > Gut ... | reverse complement strand
GGGGGGGGGGGCATGCTTCTGAACCTGAGAAGCAGAAGGGTGTAAGTCAAGTTTCATCATATTTGAGACAATACACATATTTTCTCAGACCAGTGTGATTTAATGCTGTTCAATTCTAAGCCCATCTACTCTTGGACATTATTTGGATTTACAGCCATCTATGTGTGAAAGAACTTGAAATTCTAGGAAAAACACTGCTTGTTTCTAAAAAATGATAAAATTGGACTTAAACCCTTCTGCTTCTCAGGCCCGGAAGTGGAGTTGGTTGTGTGATCATACAAAACACATAATTATACCCTGTGGGTAAAATGCAGAGTGGTACATACACGTACCGAGTGGTATGTATAGCAACCATCTAACTGTAAAGGGATAAACTCCAAGATTAAGATACTGTTATGAACTGTGAAATGATAGCACAAATTTTACATTCGCTCCTTAGTAGCACTTTTAAGGGATAAACCATACACTGTTGGATACGAGAAGTGCGGTTCAGAACGTGTGGTTCAGAATCGCGTGTGGTCTGTAGATCGCCCCATTTTTGTTTGACCCAGAACCTGGGCCGTGTGTGTACTTACTTTTTTGTCTGTTTGGTTTTCAGGGAACGAGACATGGAAGCGAAACTCATAATTCAGATGGACGGCAAGAAGACAAGAATACTGAATTCTAAGGTACGACATATCATTTAGACCTTCGCTCTTGTGCGATGCTACGCGGTGTACGTTGATATTTGGGAGGCAGACAGTACAAGCAGTTTATCTTAGACCGTTTGAACCATGAAGGTGGGACGGATGGGTTGTCCCGAGACGTCGGTAACCAATTGCCAGCCTACGCCGGGTAACATTCCAGAATAGCGAAGGTCTCAACTAAATCGCGGCTGAAGCATGAGATTTTATATTTCATTTTCATACTGCTGGTTGATTGTGTGATTGTGGCGTGTAATGTGACCAGGAATGAAATATGCTATCAGGAACTGCTGGTGATTGGCATTTTGGCGCTAGAGTCACGTTGGTTAAGGACCGTCATAGTAGGAGAGGTTTTTAATGCATACAGAGAGACTCTCGGGATGTGTTTACGGGTGTCCCGTTTATCATGTCCCCGAGCACGGTAGATTTATCGCATAATAAGCCTGAAACTACCGGGAAATCACGTGACAGCTGTCATGATCAGGGACACTGTAAAAGAGACACCAAATGCTGGGGTGAGAGATCACGCTCTTGCAAGATCTTTGTTGCCAGGACGGACGGAACAACCGGACTGATGTCTCTGCCACCAACATTATACAGACTGTCGATCCCAGCCGAGACATTTAAACATTTAAACGTTATAAATAGGACAAACCATTCGGTGTGGTCACTGGGTCACGGGCTGGACGATCAAGGAACCATGTGGTTCGATTCCCAGTAGGGGTACGAGATTATTTTCCGTTCTAAAGCACATCTCCGCGCATTGCAGTTTGGGAGCGCCAGGTTTCCTGAAAATCGGCTCGGCGACTGTCATAGTTTTGCTTGCGTACCAATCCTTTCCTGTATTTCTTGACCGATTTGGGTGACATTCACTCTAGAAGCTCGGAACTTGATGTGATCCAGCATTAATCTCAGTCTACCGATATACACGGAGGTGACGTTTACGCGACAGCATTTTGTAATGAACGCCCGTGCCGAATGTCATGAAAATACGACACGCTTTAGCTGCCGGGAGCTGGTCACTGACAGACATGGTGTGCGCTGGCCTGTACATAGCAAACAAGTACGTTGTCTTGAGTTGCAAAAGGCGTAGGGTGTAGTAAAGAGGCCGCTTGGAAGACCTAGGTATAGACAGGAGGATTGTATTAAAATAGATCCCTAAAGAAATAGGATGGGAGGGTGTGGATTGCGCTGGCGCAAGAAAAGTGGCGGGCTGCTATGGACGGGTAGTACATTAGGGTTCAGTGATATGCGGGTGATTTCCTGACCAGCTGGAAGACTGTTAGCTTCTGTAGGACTAGTCTGCTGCATGTAATTAGGTGGTTATGGGGTGTGATACTACGTGACATGCACAGGCATACTGGGTCCTCATGACCCCCAAAGTCCCACCCTCAATAGTTTAAGCACGTTGGGGCTACCCTTAATGTTTACTGCAACTCTTTGCCGAACTGGGTTGCTGCAGACTTCAGCAAACGTGATTAGGACTTCATTAATGTGGAAGATTCAAATCTTCTGGGATGTGAGTTTTAACCTTGAGGATTAAGGCACTGGTACTCTGTAGCGTCGGTGTTTACACACGACACATCTATGGCCAGACCAAGGGGCGCGCCAGCCGGGTACCTGCCCTGGGTGCCGAACTATAAGGAGTGCTTCGACGTCACTGGAATAATCGAAAAAATGGTGCTGTAAGTTTCCACGCTCGAAAGAATTTCCCAAAAAATTATCCACAGTTTGGACACGCGCCCCCAGAAAGTTTAAGCCGTATCGGTTTGAAGGGGCGCCAGATTTTGTTAGCCTCACGGAGCGTCCCGATGCCACGGGCCGCCCTGGACACAGTGCCACATCAGGGAAGACATGAATTTCCAAGAACACCTCACCCCATCTCACCTCCTGCACTAACGTCGCCACATCTGTCCCTTGTGCTGTGCTTTTATACTGCGTGTAATTAGTGATGATGTGGGCTAGATCACTGTATGCTAACCTGTGCCAGACCAAGGCGATTCTATAGAACAGGTACACGTCGTAATTGTGATGAGTAATGGTCTTGTGACAGACAGTCGCGGCCACACCACTGGCTCGTCTGTTCACGTGACAGGCTTCCCGTGCAGACGGCAGACGGTGTTAGTCTGTTTTTGGATGTATGGAATTCGGTGTTTGTGGTGTGAAGAAATTTAGAGTATTGAATTACGGGAATACCCGGCGAATTCGGTTCAGAGTATAGTCATGCCGTCTGCTGTCTATAAAAACACACGATTGAAATACACAGAACCATAATTTTACCTCTTGTTTTGTATGGGTGTGAAACTTGGTCTCGGAGAGTAAGGGAGTAACATGGTGTGAAGGTGTTCGAGAATAGCTGAGCAAGATGTCTGGGTCTGAGGGGCTGGAAGTGACAGGGGACCGGAAGAGTCTGCATTAGGAGGAGCTTTGTGATTTGTACTGCAGACCAAATAGGCCGGGGTGAGCCGATGATGGAGCATTAGGTGGACGGGGCATGTGGCATGTTTGGGGTAGAAGATAAATGCGTACATAGTTGGCAGTTAGACCTGAAGAAGACACCACCATACCCCTGTACGCAATTGCCCGTTTCCCCCGATGTGCCACATGTCCACACCATCAGTGATTTGTAGGGAGTATAAATCCAGCTTCTTAGTCTGCGAGACTCAAATGCAGCCTTCGTTAGATCTTTATTTGCCCCCACTCCGTGTTCAGATTACATAGTGGAGGAGGCAATGGTTCGTTTCAGTTTCGTTGTTTTAAGTACTGGGAAAACAGGGCAGGTTAAGCGCAGTTTATAATGTGTTGGGTGTGCTGATGCGCGGGACCGCCATTTTATCAACACTGCAAATGGTGGCGTAGGACGCAGAATTAACCAGAGCGTTCTGTACTTCCAGAATTGTATACGATTTCACGGTACACGCGTCAGTAATTTCATTTACCTCCACAATACAAGCAGGAATTTTCCTGGACCGATTTTCACGAAAACGTGTTCATCAGTTTACTAGCATGTACAGATCTTTTGTACAGATTTTCACAGTAGTCGGGCAATAAATGTGGAAAGCACGAAAATAAAAGTCCGTTACGCAGTGAAATGTGGCATACACAGCGACGATTTTCACGAAACTCGCAATCATCCGGTGTATTTTTTGTGAACATCGGCTTCACTCAGTTTCATCCAATCGGACGAAACTGTAGAAAATATGGTAAATTTAATTTATGCCCTGAAGTAAAGAATTGCGTTTCCCGCGCCAATTTTCACGAAATTCGCAATAGCTGAGTAATATTACCTACGTGGAGATATTCTGTCCCGAATTTTCGCTAACTGGCGCCTATATTTCTTAAGTTAGTGGCTATCTCTCCTGCCAGACACGTGGTTGCCCATCAGTATGAGGAAGTGCGACAGTTCTGGGTTGCACCGACGCTGGGGCGACGATCTCTATCCTCCGCGTGCGTCAAACGTCGTCCCCGTTTGGTTCGGTGCCTTTTTCAGTGTTACATTATCACAAGTGTTGTCTTCATTCGGCACTGACAGAGCGGAACCAGCAGTGCGAGCATGTGACGTAGTTACGCCTGACCGTAGTAGGTCGTGGCGGTAGCAAGTGTCGTGATTAGCGCTCTGCTGGTTTAACTGTCTGTTCGTTGTGTGCGGTAAATGTGCACTGTAGTGAAGTACCATGCCAGGAATTACTAACAGTAGAGTCTCGATGTTCGGGATTTCAAACTTCCATGATCGCCCTTTCTAATACCATTATTTCACCCTATCGTGACTGGTCCTGATAAAGCGAGATAGACCACGTGGCTGGCGAGTCGGCTTCCCACACTGTCCTAATTTTTATTTCTGGTGCATCATAAAGTCTTGGAACCAAATAGATACTGTGAATTGAAAGTGCGTTCCGATGTTCGTGACGGTTACCGGTCAGTCACGAACATCGGCATCTCCTATATAGGGGAGTGGAGGCGTAATATCGGTCGTTTTAACCTCCGGTGCAAGGTAGGGGTGAAGGATTGCACACCCAGACCATTATAATCCCGGGTGTGGAGCCACCGTTGCACGTAGGACAGAAGGCTGGCTGTGCCTCATAGGGGGTGTGGAAGGGGTGGTGAAGACGAAATATGGGCCCCGCTGGGATTCAAACCGTGGTCTTCCAGTCGGTAGCTTGGCCACTGTACTGACTCAACTGCTGAGGCTCGCAATGCGCAACAGTCCTCGTAACTGATTGGGTTTTTAAATAAAACGCGAAGAAGTGATCGGTGGATTCCTCACGCAGTTGTGCCGGAGTTTGAAAAATGTAGAGAAGGGGAAACAGTAACATTTTAGTAGCGGCAATGAAGCGAAAATTTTCTCTCCCAAATTACTAGTTATTAAATACTTCTTCCAGCCGCAGTAAAATTATTGATCGCTGGCTGAGAAACAGTAGCATAAGTCACGTGTTCTAAAAATAACCTTGAGAGTAGGAGCCGTTTTCCCTACAGGGAAGTTGCCTCGTTTATTGCGTCCGACTATCGTGCGCCATTTCTTGACGCCCATTTGTTGTACGGAAGGTGCCCAATGGTGTCGGTACCCGTCCAGCACCAGCTAGGAGTCTGACAGTTCCTAACCCTTTAAAGTCAAAAAATAAAGTTCTTTTGTAGCTTATGAACCCCGATTTGCAAAAGAGCATGGCTTTTGGGAATGTTGCCAGTCTCCCTCCATTTGTGCTTGTGGGAAGAGGCGCAGAAGATGAGTATGGAGGGTTGGTGGAGTGTTAGTGTTATGTTCGGGTGGCACTTTGTCAACCACAGATTTCACATGGACTGGCCTGGGATCGAGCCAACGCTCCTGCGGCTAGAGGCCGGCTGCTGAACTGAGTCTGAATTACGTAAATACAGCATACGTCAAAGACTGCCCGTACCGCGCAGTAAACACTCTCCGTCTCGGTTTTACAAACCAAACCAGTCAGTTAATGCTGTATAGGGAAATAATCGTAGTTTGTTCTCTGATCCATACAAAACACATAAATACACTGTGTGGGCAGAACGTAGAATTTTGAGTGTTAAACTGGCGGTACATATAGTAACTGCTGGGCTGTAAAGGGTAATATCTAATGCAATGTGATCGCGACTTAACAGAACGCAGAACTCGACAACAGTGTGTCTCAACTTTTTTTTTTGTGTGTGTGCCATGAATCCTGTCCAAAGTTTAACTAACTTTGGGGACGCCTTGCCGAGAGAACTCGGCCGCCAAGGCAGGAGACTGTATTAACATTTCAAGCTGGAATATATACAAATAAGCTACCCTTTTATTGGGTTCCTTAAAATTGTATTGCAACAAGAATCACGAGAGTAAACTAAGGAAGAAGGTGCATCATGCGAGATAGGAGGTTCAGCGGTGATGCTGAGAATTCAAGTCTTCTGAGATGTGACGCTGTGTCGTTTGATGGGTATTTCTTGGTGTTTCGAAGGATCATTGCAATAAAGCAACACTGAAATATAGGAGACTGTTTATCAAGCAGTGTTATCTGTGTTCCTATAAAGTTATTCAAGTGGCGGACTTTCTAAGAAACACTGAAATACAGGAGACTGAATGTTTATCAACCAGTGTAATCTGTGTTCCTCCATATGTGTACAACAAAGATAACGCTGGTTGCAAGGGATGGGAAGGAGCACACGCAAATCATCTGACGCATGTTACCTGGTGCATGCATGGGCTGTAGAAACAGCTGATGCGAATCCCTGTGTTAGAGAAAGCAAGACTGCCAACATGAAATTTGTACGTGAAACTCCCTAAAGCTCTACAACATGTTGCAAAGTGAAACAATAGAGTCGTAGAAGAGTAGAAAATAGGGGGTCCAGGATCATCCCCGACTGGAATACTAGGATCAGGATTCGAACACGCATTCGCATACACGCACACATCCATCCCCACTTCCCCCCGACACTATTCCCATCCTCCCCCCCCCCCAGTCTTTTTTTGTGACAGTTTTAGTAGTGCATAACAAAATGGTTTATACGCCGCGCCAAACAAGATGGAGTAGAATAGACTAAAAAAAAATAGCATTTTAATTAAACCCTTGCTTGTGAGGCGAGTCCTTTGACTGGAGAGGCTTAAGGCTGAACCCTTTCGGGCTTTCATGTGGAAAGTACTCCAATTTGAATCTTGGACAGGGTACCTGCAATCAGTTTTTTTTTCTTTCCTTGAAGATCTAGACAGATGCCAGATTCCAGGTTCTGGCATTGGTATTGGTGAAGGGTCATAGTGCTTCATCTCGGGCTGCTTGACCCTGAAGATAAAGCCACTATGATTCTTCAAAACGTCAGTAACTGTTCACTCGATGTGGCGTTGCATAGGAGACCTGAATCTTTTAGGCAAATGCTGAGATAATACATGTAAATAAATCATGATGGACCCCCCTCCAACCCCTCATTTGTGATAGCTGACTATACACACTATGCTGCGTATTCTTACAACATAATTCTTATCTTGACTGAATGTTAGGTACTTGTACAGAGTCCTAGTTCTTCTGGGTATTGAACCATCATGCTATGAAGAGCTGTAACCACCCACTGGATGGAAGTGAGTGGTAAGCTTTTTATATGGCAGCATTGTCCATGGTGCTTTCCAAATAGAGAGGCTGGGTGGGTGCTGTTGCCTGTCTGGGCACTTTAGAGGAGAAAGTTTTTTTTGTCGCTGCTGGGAACAGCACCTTTGTTAGTCATCGCCCAGCACTATGCTAAGTGAGCTTTCTAGATCCTTTTGTATAAAGGTAAAGCAGTTTGTATGTAATTAACTTACATAATTAGAAGCAGTTACTATTCAGATATGTAATGTGCTGCAATAACAAGAAAAGCTGTCATTTTGGTTTCAGTGGTGACAGGGCCATTATTTCATCTGACAGCTATGTGTTGTCACTCCATTCGTAACTGTACCACAGCCTACTGAGCCGACTGCCCTTTCACGTGACAGTAGTGGTGACAAGTGGCAAATGATAGTTGTCAGATAATATACAGGCTCGTTATTTGGACCAAGGGGGCAGAATTGACAGAAGGGTGAAGAAAATAGTACAAATAGAACTTCGTAATTGTACCCATCAAATATTATTGCAATGTTCAAATAAAGGAGAATGAGATGAAAAATGTATACATTTTAGCGTAGAAACTTTAAGGGATAAGGTCATTTGGGAATATTGTATGGGTGGGAGGATAATGTACATTAAATTGTGTAGTTATCAACAGGATGTGGAGTGTGAACTGGATTCAGCTGTTTCACAGGTAGTCCAGTCCCAGGCTGTTATTAACATGGTAGTGAGCATGTGAGTTCCTTGTCAATGGATTGGTTGTCAGCATATGGAGACTATAAGGCAGTAGGAATTAGTTGAGCTACATACAATGTAGCCTTGATGTTTGTGGTCAACTGCGATTGATGAAACCCTTTTAAACACTAGAATCCATTTTGGTTGTAAAACTTGGGTTTGGTTTCATAGATTTATGGACTGCCAATAATAAAAACATAAAACACCTCAGAAAGCATAAAAAGCATGAAAGAATGAAATTACAAACTCTTTATGAAACTATAAAAATACATTGCATTGTTGATGGTGAGTCTCATGCCATGAAACCAAAAGCGAATGCTTCAAGTAATAAAAAGAGAGCTGCTGAGCTGAGAGTGGTCTGTGCAATATGAGGATAGTGGGAGAAGGTGACACACGAGCTACATGGTCCCACCCTGAGTCATCAGGACCAGTCAAGAAAGGTCAAAACAGAGGTACTACAGTGGATGATCACAAAAGGTTGAAATCCCAGACTTGAAAATCCGTGAACATCAAGACTGTATGGCGCATTGATTGAATGAATGAAAAACTTTAAATTGATTGTTATTGCTTGTTTTCAGTTGCCACCTGCAAAGGAAAGTGACCATGGGAGAGAGCGATACAAGGACTTCACATTTGATCATTCGTATTGGTCATTTGATGAAGCAGATTCTCACCATGCATCTCAAGAAAAGGTCTGTATATTTGATTTTTGATTTGACACAGTGTTTCAGGGAAGGGAATGGTATGAGGTACACATTTTTGTGTGCAGTTTTTGTTAAAATTGCACGATAGCACAGAAGGTGACGTTAAGAAAAGATGTTTAATCTGAAGTAACTTGAAAGTCATAAAAGGTCTGAGAAAGAAGCCTGGACATTTATCTGTTTTTATGCTGCAATTTATAATTTTGAAGCTAATCATGTTCACAGTATATCAAGAGGCATAATTTGTGTACATTAAGAGAGAGAGTGCCTACTGAAAGTCTAAAATTACTGTCAAGTTTATGAAGTTTGTATGGCAAGTGAATTTGTGAATTGTGTAAGACCAGACTAACTTGGGAAGCTGGCGATGAAATAACTGAATGAACGACGTCCTTATTGTACTCTTCGCATGGTACATGACATTCTACTGTTGAAGCGAAAGTCATGGTGTTTTAAAGGAAATAAAATGCATTAGTACCACATTACAGGCAGTGTAGGTATAACAGTATAATTTAACATTGTGTTGCTTTCATGTAATGTTTATACCTAACACCCTGATACCATGTTGGTCAAAGCGCTGTTGTGACTAATGTCACCGCCAACAATAAAATGTACCTACATCTTCATGCACAGTGCTCGAAGGTTTTGCCTAATTGTAACCAAATTTGGGTTGTCTTGACAGATTTTATGAAAAGTCTTCAATATCATATTTCATGTAAATCTGTCTGGTGGGAGCCACACTGATACATGTGGACAGACATAAGGAGGGACACGACAAGGTAATAGGTGTTTTTCATGTGTATGGTATCATGCTGAAAATAGTTACTGGCAACAAAGGAACTGGATAGATAAAACAACTTAACTGCACGGAATGTGGTGTACCATATGTCGATGATGTACATAAGCAACTACATGTGTTTCACTGCATGTATAGTGAAATGTGATGCACACTGAAAACCAGTAAAAGGGAAGGAGTATTGAAATTACAGAAGATAGTGGCAGTACGGATACCATTTGCTTGTATGTGGTTTTGACAATGAGACTTTAGTAAAACAGCTTGAAGAACATTTGGGAGATCAGGGACGAAATTTTTGAGATCATTTGCAGGATGTACATTGTGTGATTATTAAACAAATTGAAGAAATAAGAATCAGATACAACATAAAATCAAGTGATGTGAATTGTATGCAACAGGACACTACATTTATTACAAATGAGTGATACATGCATATTGAAGGCCATGTATGGTGAATGCAGAACAAACCTGGATGCCAAATGCACTGTTGCTAAGTATCTTGTGGTACTGGTACATACAGTGCATTTAATATGGGCTTGAAGTTGTTCGTTGAATATGGGCTTGAAGTTAGTTGTTTTGCTTCACTGTTTCTTCCAGAAAGAGTGCTAGTTGCAGCCATTGAATTGAATTTATGATGGGCTGGGAATTAGTTCCCATGAAACGAAAAAATACATAAATACATAAAATACATATACATATACATAAAAATGTTGGTAGCAGAACTTGATGTACTGAAGTCACTTAGCAGACACAGGCATATGTCAGAGGCTTTACTGACGCCTTTTCCTTCACAAAGTGGTAACTGATAGTTGTCAGGTAAAATGCAGACCATGTATTGTAATGAATTTAAAGACATTTAGAGATTTATTACAAGTGTAAGTAATTTAAAGGGCTTGCAGAATTTTAATTAACGTTTCATGTAATTTCATATTTTATTTGGAGTGTTTAATATTTCAGGTGTACAATGATCTGGGAACTGATGTGATTGAAAGTGCTTTCGAAGGATATAACGCATGTGTGTTTGCATATGGACAGACGGGAAGTGGCAAAACCTACACAATGATGGGCACACCTGTAAGTAACCTCTGTTTTGTATCCTTTGCCCCTGTCCAGTGGCCCTGTTGCAAAACTTGTTGCAATTCATTCTGACTGATACCTACAGTAGACGTTGGCAGAGGCCAGAATTTTAGAATTTTACCCAGATGAGCCCAAGGAAAATTCAATCTGTTCTTGAAGTTTACCTTCAAATGCATTATCTATACCTGATGGAAGTCTTTCTTTTATTCTAATCTGAATGAAGCCTGATATGTGGGTGAAATGAAACAAATAAGAAAATTTTACCATCCAATTTAGTAGAGGTATTTTTGGTATGGGTGTTTCAGTTTTCATGCCAGTCCTATATCTGCCATATATGCTACATACTTCTGAACCATTTTGACAACCTGCTTTGCCTACAGCTGCACACAGTTGTGTCTTCATTTTTTTCACTCTTAATGTGTACATTTGACTTGCACTTTTATTTGCAGTTGCTCTGATTGTTGTGTCATTAACCTTTTGGCGCCGGAATTATTTTTTTAATTTTAGCACACCCTGCATATAAAATGAGAAAAATACAGAAACCAAATACGTTAGAATTATGAAACAAACTGCATTTTGAAGAGAAAGAAGGGGAGATTATATACCATGTTTAAAATGTTCAGTACATATATTTGTTGAATAAATATATAAAATGCAACTTTAGAGGTTAGCGGTGCGGTACGACCAATATAGTTGACATTAGGCGTCAGAAGGTTAATGCATGTTGCGTTTATTGAATAGGTGGCTAGGTTCATTGAATGAATTACGCGATATTCTGAGAATATCAAAGGTTATTTTGGCATTTGAGAAGTGAAACAGAGTTGTTTGATACTAAATATGTCAAGAGCTGTCTTGATCTATTTGTGGGAGGGGGCAACTACAAAAATTCCAGAGCTATAGCAGTTGGTACGTTCTGTTCCTAGTGCGTGACGAAACCTAATTTCCCATGCTTGTACAGAAAAATGCATTATTTAAATAAATTTGCAACCAATCAGATTTAAATACTTTAAACTGAACCAATTTTAGTGCCATTTTCTGCAGCAGCAGGGTGGGATAAAGTATTCTGATTAAAATTTTAAATCACAGCAGTAACTGTTTACCATTCACTGTAATGTTAGGAACTCTGCAGTCAGAGTCACGATACAGCTGATGATGCTCAAAGATGTTTTGTATTTTGGCAAGTTAAAGTTTTTGCTTATTCCTCCAACAGGAATGCCAAGGTTTAATTCCACGCATCTGCAAGATGCTGTTCAATCGCATGGCTGCAGGTAAGGAGCAAGGCGCCAGCTACCGTACAGAAGTTTCGTACCTTGAAATTTATAATGAACGTGTCAAAGATCTGTTGCAGTCAAGCAAAACTAACCACAGCTTACGTGTGAGAGAACATCCCCGTCTTGGTCCATACGTTCAGGGACTGTCCACGCATCTCGTCACTGACTATTCTGACATAGAAGTGAGTGTGTTGGTTATTATGTTGAGCATTGTCTTAATATCAGTTTGAAATGATTTGTTTGTTTTTGTGCTGACTATATTAAAAGGAGATTTGGAAAAATAAGGTAACAGTCGTTCTGGTGCTGGGAACTTTGTTCTGACATTCGTGTACACATGGCACATGGGTTACAGGTGGTAAACATTGGCCCTGCTCAATCACATTTACGTTTGAGGATTTGTATCACCATGGCACCAAAAGGCTTGTCCTGTGGTCTAAAAGAAGTCGTTCATAGTTTGTAGCCAGGAGGTGACAGCTTGCTCTGTGTCATTGTCCATTACAAATGGTTTGCCAGCCAGGTGCTTGTTAGTGGTCCAAAGAGATGAGAGTTACTAGATTCTATACTGCCAGCTGGATGTGTGACCAGTTATGGTGCTACAGCATGGAGTTTATGGAACCAACATCTCTGCAGTTCCAGTCTCACACCCAGTGTCTCTTAAGAACCATTCAAATTTGTGGCATGAATGTCAATGCAATTGTGATTATGTAGCATCTGTCTAGGGATGTGACAGTTCAATTGAAGTGTTGTCTGTGGAAATCATAGCTTGAGATTGGAATTTTTTTTTTTTTTGTCCAATGCCACCACATGTCCTTGTGGATTTCGTGGTCCTCCCTCCTAGGCATGGCAGGAGTGTAACCGACTTCTGAGGTTGGGAAGTCCATGAGGCGCAGTTACGTTGTCCCGATGATGTGAGTGGTGATATAGGAGGATGTAGTGCCAGGAGGGCCCTTAAACGCAAATTCTACCAACCTACCCAGACCATGGTTAACGCGGGAATCCTCCCCTTCAGGGGAAATTCCCACGATAGAGCCGAGAATCGAACCCGGGACCTCATGATTAGTAGTCAGAGACTCTGACCACTAGACCATGAGGCTGGTCTAGTGGTCTAGAGGTCAGAGATTGGAATTGTTAAAATTTTTGATTGAAATTTCAACCAACTTTGTATTAGTTACATATCATACCCTAAATGAGGTAAAGAGGCCACTTGGTATGTGATAAGAATTCTAAAAGGACTAAATTATGTGTTATTTGTTCTCTCTTGCTATCTTGTATTCACCTGTTGTAGGAACTGATGGTACGTGGCAACAATTACCGCACCACAGCTTCTACGTACATGAATGACGTGAGCAGTCGCAGTCATGCCATCTTCACCCTTATGTTTGTTCAGGCCGGTTTCTCCAACAACATGCCCAGCGAGACAGAGTCTAAGGTGCATCTTGTGGACTTAGCGGGCAGGTCTGTAGTTCTTATGGACTTAGCAGGAAGATGTGTAGTTCTGGCAGTTCACTATGAAAGGTTTGCTCTAGAACAGGCCATGAAAGCCCAGGAGGGAGTAGAGGTATAGCATCACTCTTTCTTTAACCTCAGCACTAGATGAGTGTGGATTGTCAATGCCATGTGTTGGGAAAGAGACTCAGTACCCTCTGTACAAGGGGCTGGGTGGGCCCCAAGGCCCCCTGGATGGGAGCAGAAAATCTCACCCCCTCAGAGCTTCAGATGCTGGACCATCCAGCCTGTAGTGAGTCACTGTACTGACTGTGCCATCCTGACCCACAAGTTTTCACTGTACTTTATTTTAATCATTTGAATGTGTCATTATCAGCTTAATGATTTTATTGGTCACCAAATGCTATTCAGGTGATCAAAAAGAGCATGAGATGGTTGGTACATGTGGCATGTTTGGGGGAGAGAAGAAAAGTATACAGGGCTTTTGTTGTGAAACCTGAATGAAAGAGTCCACTTGGAAGATATAGATATGTATGGAGGTATAATGTTAAAATGGATCTTTAAGAAATAGAATGAGAGGGTGTGAATTGAATTTATGTGGCCGAGCATAGAAATATTACCCAGGAAATATTCCTGGTACTCATTTTGAACCCACGACATTTCAGCTAGTAGTGCAGTGGCTCAACCAACTGCACTACCACATGCCCCTGTCTCAGCTAGGCACATTAATGTCTAATTTGCAAGAACTTCTGTATTAATAGCATAAAGTTGGAGACTAAACTTACTCATCATTTCTTAACCTGCTATAAACATTACTACATTTTGGGTACAGGGGTGATAACATGAAATTTTGCAGAGTATGTTGATGTGATGGTTACTAGCAAATCATGGTAACTTAGTGGCTGGTATTTTAATGTGTTGTTAGTACATGGGGACATCTGTGCCCACAGGAGGTGGTGTTAAAATTTGCAAAGTGTTATGCCATGTACCAAAAATTGTATCACACTGATGTCTCTTAAGGCTTTGTTACATTATCTTCACTTTATTATGAAGTGCTTCTTCTGAACTGATAAAGATTTGTGTGGCTTATGTCTGAAGTGTAAACAGTGACATCTTATTGGTTAAGATGTAGAATTTTGAATTTTCAAGTCAAGTATTTCAGACCATATCAACTGGGAAATACTGATGTTTCAAAGGATTGTAATGCCTTCTTCGTTTGTCAAGCAGTCCTTTTTCTGAGTTATGAAATAATGGGATCTGGAAGTCTAAAATTGTGTGATTTTGATACAGGTATACTTTTCATTCTGGTAAAAGAATGTACTGTGTTATGCAATAGATTCCCAACGTATGATGGTTTGCTTTGTGCCCATTGCCCAGGTACCAGTTATATTACAGGGGCATTTGTCACCTGTACTGCCATGAAAGTACATCTCATGTCATGTTTTGTTTTTGTTTTGTAATTAATGCTCCAGTGAGCGGGCAGATGCAAGTGGTGCAACGGGACAGCGGTTGAAGGAAGGGGCCCATATTAACAAGTCACTAGTAACATTAGGCTCTGTCATCTCAGCACTTGCAGAGTTGTCAAGCTCGCAGAAGGAAGGCAGCAGTGGCCAGCGGAGGACATCACGGTCTTTCATTCCGTACAGGGACTCGGTACTGACCTGGTTACTCCGAGATAGTCTTGGTGGGAATTCTAAGACAATCATGATAGCAGGTATTCAATTTGTTGTTCCTTGCTATCATTCTGGTATTACTGTGTACTTTGTGTAATATGAAGGATCGCAGTAGTTACATTCTGTAATGCATAAAGATTAAAAGAGACATTAGTACAATGTTAAATGTGGCTCAACTATTACACTGATGTATCAGTATTTGTGAACATTATCTCCAAGCACAATGGTGCGTTTGTCTCATCACGACAAGAGTTTACAAATTCCATTACCATACAAGTGGAGGCTTGTATTTGTAACCATTCCCGAACAGCCATTGCCACTTCCTCATTATTGTGGAATTGGTATACTCTCAGGTATTACTTAAGTGGCCCAAATGGGTTCCTTCACTTTTGCTGTGTTCACATCTGTCTTGATGTCTGGGCCAGCCAGTGCGATCATCATGATGGATTTCCATCAGCCCGTTTTCAAAAAGTCTGCACCATTTTCTGACATGCAGTGCACTTGTTACATCGCTGTCTTACACCGTATCATTTTGTGGTGAAGCATGGCTCACACATTTAAAACAAATCACAGTACAAATGTCTTCATGGGACAAGTTTCATATGTTTTGGCCATAGTGTATCAGTATATGTCATGAGTATCATCTCACTCACTAACTGACTTGCCACACCTGTGGCATGTTACACCTACTGCAAGTTCTACCTCCTATGAAAACCAGGCTATTGATAAACACAGAAGTTACAGGCTGTGGAACCTTACATGTTGGACATGCCTTGTGCAATACTGCTAATACAGAAAATGGTAGTGGATTTTTCCATCCCACTGTACTAGGCACAAACTGCTTCTCCCACTGGTTGTGGAATGCTGTCTGGTGTAACTAGAGAGGAATAACAAATGAGGTCCAGTGGGCTTCAAAAAAAAATTGTGAACTATCTGCTCACAGGAAGGCGATGTTTGTGGAGGCCTCAAAAATGTTGGAATGTTGCATCTGTCTTGTAGTACCCGTAACGAACCAGAATGATGGTAGTAATAATGATACAAAGCAGAGGAGGAGCACTGCAGTGGTGGATGGTTTGATACACTATAAGGATACAAAAACTATGAAAAATCTCATATTTCAACTTGCATTATTGGAAGTGGTTTAAATAGTCTTTCTTTGGTTACAGATGGAGATTCAAGTCTTCTGGGATGTGATGCTATGTCAGTTGGTAAATATTTATGGACTCTTTAGACCCTGAAGATGTAGGCGGTAAACTCATCCAAAATTCCAGCATCTACTGTATACACCAATCAGCATGGTGTTGCATCCCAGAAGACATGATTAGTCATCAGTACTGCTGTGAGAATTTCAGATCCCTCTTTGGTTAGGTTTGCTAACCATGAGTGAAATTTGAATTGGGTATAATTTATATGCCAGTTAACATTTAAGAGACTCATGTTTGTGCATGTGGATGCACATAAGAAACATCCCTAACATTCATTTTATATATTTAGGCAATAAGGAAATGTACTGCATTTTTCATACATGGTGCATAATCTGTGTTTTGTTTTTCACAAAATGCAATTTTTTCATAATTTTATCATTTTTTGTTCAAATGATACATTTTTCATGAAATTTAAATAGAAACCCAGTCAGTGAAAGTTAAGTGAATTGGGTTTGCAGTAAAGCCAAGAGTGTAAATAGAAATTTATTACATATTCATTTATATTCTTTAACTGTTCACATCCAAATTAGATGCATCCGTCTGACTAGAGCATAGGTGGAATTTTGCAGAGAGTTACTGTCGTCGTCTGTGTGCACAGTGGAAAGTGGGGTTGTGCAACTATGTGTCCTAAGGACTGTGTGGTGGTAAGAGGAGACAGCATTAGCGGTTTTCATCTTTGAGGTTAGATTTATTACTTGAATTGAGCCACTTCTGTGTTGTTGCCTTGTGTGCAGATTGTAAACTGATTTGTTTCTGGACATTCTTTCTGTTGTTATTTCTGTGATATTGATTATATCCCATCATTATAGAAGGTGGTTGAGAAAGTAAGTATATTCTGAAGCAGATCAACCAGTTTCTTCTAGTGCTGATAATACATAGAGCTTTGCCTTCCTGCTACCACATGTCCTTACGGCACAGGTATTAGGCACCAATTTAATTTTTGCAGTGTTACGTAATAATATTTTGGAATAATAAAGATTCATTTCCCATTTAAATTGCAGCAGTTCCTATATTTACCACTAGGTATAACATTCAAACATTCTGTGTTCTCCCACGGTGCAGCATACTTACGTGGTTTGCAGGGTTCATAGAATAAACAGCATTAACTAATTGGTTTTTATAACCAAGAGGAAGTGTGTTTACTGTGTGGTATGAGCTGAATACAGTAATTTAAGGTGCAAATTTAATGTTGTACATTTTCCCTGTAGCCATATTACACGTGTAGAACTCAACACAAGACACCAGACTTCTGATTCTGGAACTTACTGCATTGGAAGAAAGATTGAAACATAGATGTTTGAACACAACAACTGTATCAACAGCAAAATAATTTTATTCTGTGTATTAAACTGTAATTTAACTGTATTTTGACTATAACATTGATTTTAAGAATTGCAATGTGTAATAATCACAACAATAACTTTAATCATGTGTGGGATTTCTAATATATATGTTGAAACATATGCTGCACATGCTAAAGAAAGCTCCATGAAGATGGCCTGCAGTTAAGACCTAAACATGTTGGAGCATTAATCAACAAATAAAATGTTGTGCAACTATTTGGTTTTGAATTTTACATATATAATTTGAGGCGATTTTCATCTGTAAGGGTTATTACAGGTTAATAATTTTCACTGTAGATGCATGTTGTGTTCTTTGCGTTATGGTGCCATGTAGTGTGGTAGGAGGATGCAGTGGTTTGCATTGACACATTTAGTGCATCTGTCTTCAGGGCAGAAGTTGAAGGTTGTATTTTCCCCTAAAATGTTGGTACAGACCAAACTGCATTACATCATAACCCTGAGACCACAACACAAATTCAGATTTATCTTGTTTCTTTATATATATATTTGTTGCAGCAATTTCACCAGCTGACTGTAACTATGGAGAAACATTAAGTACACTTCGTTATGCAAACAGAGCAAAGAACATAATTAATAAACCAACGATCAATGAAGATCCTAATGTGAAACTAATCCGTGAACTTAGGGATGAAATAACAAAACTTAAGTCTCTTCTTTTAGCCAATGACTATGTAAGTAACAGACACTGTCTTGAACTTTGTGTGACATCCTGCTGTTTGTTGTAAGATATGAGTAAATTAAGAGGTATAGTGTAACACAAGTGTGGGACCTCACACCAAGAAATTAAACTCTAATAGTTTTTAATAACATTCTTTTGCATTTTGTTTTATAATAACTGATGATGATGAACCATTAGGGTCAACATGTGTTGCTTATTGAAGAACAAAATATTGTCTTCCAAATAAATATAGTTGTGTGAGGTTGTACCATCTAATTTATTTGACATTATCTTTGTTGCCAGATCTTGTCATGTTATACATACATGAATATCAGGTTCGCTGTCACATTTTAATAGAGTGGGTACAACTATTATGTTATTTAGTGCTGGTATTTGCATATTTTGGCTGTACATAACCATCATCAGACAAAATCCATAGCGTAGTTTCATATTCAACATGCAGTGCTGGCTGTCCATTGGGAACCAAAATTTTATTGACCTATATGAATCATTTTTAATGTTAAGACCATATATATGTTGTTATAAAATTGTAGAAAGTAATTGTAAAATATAGCAAAATAGCGATAGCAAAGAATATATTATTTGTGGGGTTTGAGGATCTTACACCCATGTTTCTGAAGATGAAAGTCTTCTGGGTTGTGACTCTGTGCCATTAAAGGGCGTAGTTCCTGATGTTTTAAAGGTACTGTAATTCTTCAGAGTGTTGGGAACCACTCACCCAAAGTCACAGCATAACATCTGAGAAGAGTCTAATTGTCTTTGTGTTAGTTCTATGTAGAGACTTCTGCATTGCAAATATGAGCAGTATTGTCATACAGCAGTCTGCATACCTGTCAGGTGTCACAGAATAATATTAACAGTTTTGTGTGTCTGTCGCTGGGTGCTGTAGATCATGTTTGGGCCGTAATGAGGACATTATGTATGTTCCCACTAAGAGTTGTGTGTCAGTATTTCTATAGTTCCATTGGTTGCATTTTAATGCCTGTATTGCTCTATAAGCCCAGGATAAGAGCACAAATGTAGTAATGTAATTGTGGGACACCTGGTATTGTGGCCTGTTTAAAATGCATATTCTTTCATGCCATGTAGAGCATCATCTTTAAGCTTTCACTTTACTTGATGGAATATCGTATGCAGAGTACAAGGACACGGTAAGAAGGTTGTCACTTGTTATAAGGACTAAGTTTCAGTACATGTACTGAGTTACTTTTGCATTGCAGGCATTGGAAGCCCACCCTCAAGTGTTGGCACAGTTACATCAGAAGGAAGCGCAAGAGAAAGTGCTTACAGAGGAATGGACAGAGAAGTGGCGGGAAACACAGAAAATATTACAAGAACAAAAGGCTCTTGGTTTGCGCAAATCTGGTCTTGGTGTGGTGCTGGATTCAGATATGCCTCATCTTGTTGGAATCGATGATGATGTCTTGAGCACAGGTGTTACTCTGTACCATCTGCAGGTGAGAACTGTTGAACACGGGCGTTACTCTGTACCATCTGAAGGTGGGAATTGTTGATCGTAGGTGTTACTCTGTACCACTTAAAAGTGGGAATTGTTGAGCACAGGTGTTACTGTGTACCATCTGAAGGTGGGAATTGTTGAGCACAGGTGTTACACTGTACCATCTGAAGGTGGGAATTGTTGAGCACATGTGTTACTCTGTACCATCTGAATGTGGGAATTGTTGTGCACAGGTGTGTTACTCTACCGTCTGAAGTTGGGGATTGGTGTGAATGAATTTCGAGTGCCATTGATATTAACGTACAACTTATGTAATGAGTGACATCAGTATATTGCTGGCATTATGAACTTGCGGTCATGCTAGTAGTGGCAGGTACAGGGTGTTTCTTTTATTATCTCCCTCAGCACAGAAGCTGTATTGCGTAGAAAACCTGTGTCTGCTCAGGCTATCCTGTGATGTCTGTGGTGCCCAGGACAGCAATTGAAGAAATGTACTGTACAAGGAATAGAAATGTTTTGAAACTCTTGAAATGGATCTACAGCTAGTACACTTTGTTGTGGCATGGAATATGTTTTTAAGAGTGAATTACATTTTTATTGTATGTCATAAGTGTCTGTGGAAGCCAAGATAGCTCATTGGAACAGTGATTAAGTTACAAACCGGATATCTAAGGAATCATGGTTTGACTTGTGGGAGGGACGTGAGATTTATCCCTTCTTTAGAGTATCCAGACTGGTTATGGGGCCCAGCCAGCCTTTTGATCAGTGGGTACATGTGACTTCCTGTGGGAGTAAAATGGCTGCAGTGAGCAGCCAACCAGAAACACTGCTCCAAGGTTGGGAATGAGTGGAGCTGTACTTTCACTTGTTCATTTGCCTGTGTGGCATGCATGGGAAGAAGTTTGCCATCGTATGTGATTATGGTTATATCCTGATTAAAATGATGACATGCATGTAGTGACTCAATCAAAGGGGTCTGTTATAATGGTGTTGCTAGGTGCCAGTGTGATCTACAGCTGTGTAGTTACCTTTCAGCATAACACAGTTGTTTTGCTTTGATTTTAAGCATCTGATTCCATCAGAACAGAAACCAGTTTCTTCACCCTTAGAAAAATTGAGATTACAGTTCCAAAGGGGGTCAGTGTCATCTCATGCCTTCAGCTATGTAATGACACTGTTTCAGCTGTGTAGGTTAGCGTGAAATAAGATGGAGACATTATCATGAATTGTGTCTAAGTAAGGATTTGGAACAAGTTGGTTGTTTCCTCTTTGAAATTACTCTACTGTTATTTTCCTGCAGACATTGAGCTGTATAGACATTGAAATTACGTCTCAAATGTTGCTGCTCTACTAGCCTCTTATTGTGTGATTCAGAATGTCCAGCTGTAGAGTTGCTTTTACATGAATTTGATGTTCCTTTTTTTTGTGTAATTTTATGTAAAATTTGAGGCTCTCACTACAGTGATGGGACGGTGACACCGTGTGGACTGGTAAGTGACTTTTTGAGGCACTTACTGCCTCTGTATTGAAGGTTGAAGATTGAGCGTGGAGACAGCAGGTGCGTCTGAAGTGTGAATGCAAGCAGAATGTCAGCATCATATTGCTGGGGTTAGTGGTCTTGATTCCTGATGTTGATATTCATGTCTTCTGAGAAGTGATGCTATGTTGTTGGGTGAGCATTTGCTAATGTTTTGAAGGACTGTAGTGCCTGCCAGATGTTGGAAACTGCTCATCCAACAATGTGGCTGTGAGAACATCACATCTCACATTTGTGTTGTGTTTCACAAGGTCAGAATATTTGGAACTGTGTGTGTTCCAGGAAGGGGAAACGCTTATCGGTACAGAAGATGCAGATGTCAAACAAGACATTGTCCTGAATGGGCTTGGCATAGAAGCAGAACATTGTAGTGTGGTACTAAAAGATGGTGTCGCAACTCTTGTTCCTCAACAGCAGGCCCAGTGCTGGGTGAATACCGTTCTTATTGACAAGCCAACACGACTGTCCCAGGGTAAGCATAATTACACTGGATGACAAAATTTAACATTTTTTTTGGCCCATGAACTTCAATAGGTGAACTTAGCAGTACTTTTTATGCTGAATTCAGATATGTATACAGAATTTTTCTATCAGGCAGAGTTTCAAAGATATAGAGGACTGTATTTGTGCAAAATAGTACTTTATGTACTAATGAAACAGACAGAAACTTACCTCTAAAATGTAGAGGCGTATGACTTCCGCGAGTAATTGGCTTCAGGTACATACCTCTTCAATGTCCAGCAATAGTCTGCAAACATACTTGAGGTCCACTTGCCTTGGTACCGCATTTCCATAGCCAAAATGTCTTGGTGAAATCTTTCAGGGTGTTCGTCACTGACTTCGCTGAGATTTTCTAGGAAAAAATCCAAGTAGGACTCCAAAAAGTGGATTTTCAGACTCATATTGCATCCAATAGCTTTGTATGAAGTCAACAGGTCCTGCACAACATCCTGATAGTTCGCTGCTTTGTGATTTCCTAAGAAGTCCTTGCAAATCCTCTTAAATGACAACCATGTATTTCTTTCAGTCTCATTCAGGTCTTCATCGAACTGTTTGTCTTGCATCAGTTTCCTGATCTGGGGTCCTATAAATATACCTTCCTTGATTTTTGCATCACTCACGTTTTGGAACTTATTCCTCAAATATTCGAATCCATGGCCGGTTTTATCCATACCTTTCACAGAGTTTTTCATGAGGCCCAGCTTTATGTGCAAAGGGGGCAAAAAAAATTTTCTCCGGAAGAACAAGAGGAGGATTGACGACATTTTTCTCCCCTGGCATCAGTGATCTTTGTTTAGGCCACAGTTTATTTACATAGTGATTCTTCTTGTCCCGGCTGTCCCACTCACACAGGAAATGGCAGTATTTTTTGTACCTGAGTTGCATTCCAAGTAACAGTGCCATAAACTTGAGATCACCACATAACTTCCACTTAAATTCGTCATACTCAGTCTTTCCCAACAGTAGTGACATGGGCTTCATAACTTTCCTTCATGTTGGCTGCATGAGCCAAAGGAACGGTTGGGAATTTATTTCCGGTGTGAAGTAGAACCACCTTCAAGCTCACTTTTGATGAATCATTGAACAAGCACCACTGATCTGGGTTAAATACATGGCCAAGAACTTCCACGATGGAACAAACATCATTGCAAAACACTGCACCATCTTCCTGGGAGAAGAAATCCTTGAATTCTTCATGGCGACCACAGTAAAAACACTCCTTAGTGTCCTGGCGCAGAAGATTCAAGCCCTTTAACCTGGAGTGACAGGTGTGGGTAATAGAGAAATTTTGGAAACATATTTAATTCAGCGTCCAAAAATACATCAGAAACAGACATTTTTTCTTATGGGCCAAAATGTTTGTTGACCAGTGTTATCGTTGGTGATAAACGGATGGCAACTTAGTTCATCGGTCCCATAAGAACCTCACTGGTTACTGTCTTGAGTGTTTCAGTAAAAGGACTGAACTTGTTAACACACATGGCATTATTATGTAGTATCTCTGAGAAATGTTTGATGTAAAGAAGAATATCACATATTAGAAAATTATTTATTATAAAGAGAAAACAGTTTTTTAAAGCAGTTCATCCTTTTGTTTTTAAAATAATTTTAGAATATATAAGAAATTCAAACACGCCCAATGTATTTAATTTAGATTAGTGTATATTTAGTGCAAGTCAGCTACATGCTTCAACCATGTACGGTCATCATCAGGCTGGCCACAAAAAAAAATAAATAAATACACAGTAGTATTTAGGATTGAAATCTCAGTGCTTTAAATAAGTGTGTCAATAAAATACTGACATATAAGTTGGATAGCCTTGGTAACACAGTCGGTAAGTTGCAGCGTCTGGGTATGTACATTCTTTATAATTCCAATTCCAGTATTTGGTTAACCATGAATCTATATGTCATAAATTAACTCCAAATTTTTCAGAAGTTGGAATCCCAAAAACCTCTGCAGCATCAGATTTTACATGTAATGAATCACCTCCAGAGTTTACTTATTTTTGTTCTTGTTTGCCAGCCTGATGATGACTGTATGTGGTTGAAATATGTAGCTGACTTGAACTAAATATGTGCTGATTTGAATTAAATGCATTGGTCATGCTTGATTGCATTTCTTGTATGTCCTATAAAGGAGAGTTATCAGAGTGTAAATATCCAGTTTTCTGATATGTTGGTATCAGAGGTTTAGCCATAGTACTTGAATCATTGGTATTTATCACTGCATGTAGTAACCATGGTGACAGTTCAGCATTAGGTTGCTTTGTATTTTGTGGTTGTGTATGGTCATTAAGCGCTGAACAGCAGCTCCATCATGAAGTGGGGTAGACATATGAAGGAAGCCGGAAGTTTTCTGATTGGCATGTTCCTAGTACATCCAAGTTACAAGTGGAAGGATTATAACAAAAATATGAACTATTGTCTTGCATGAACAACTAAAGGGCAGTAGGTTCACGTGTTCTGAGATACTGCTGTACCACTAGGTGAGTGGTTCTCACTATTTTGAAGGACCAGAGGGCTCGATCCTTGAAGACGAAGGTACTGTGGTCTTTGAAATATCGTGAACCACTTGCACAGTGACACAGTGTCACATACCAGAAGACTTGAGTCCTCAGCAGCACTGCTCTGAGAATCTCAAACCTCAGAGATTGAAGATACGTACTTCATTATCTTTACCAAAAATTTGTTGTACCGAAACAAGTAACATGATGAAAAATAGTTGTTTAAATTACAATGACAGTGTTTCAGAACTTGTAACTGTAGGTTAAAAATATCTGTGCCCTTTGTCACTGGGTTGTAATAGCAAATTGAAGACAGTACTCTTCTAGAAAAGTGTAGTTTATGTGTCTGGTACTAAATTTTGTACAAGACATGTCAGTGAAAAATAAGTGTTTGTAAACCAATGTAAGTACATGAGTTGAAGTGAAATACACAGGGTCTTAGGCTTAGTGTAATGCAGATGCCAACAGCTGCCATACATCATGGTCTCACAGAATGCCCACAGTATTTGTGTTGTATTTGTATATTCAGTTAATTTTTTGATTGAATGTGGGAACGTTTAGATAACAGTTATTAAGGCTTAATGTTGTGCAGAGGTTGAGGGGAAGGTGCATGAGATGGGGAGGGGGTAGGTAGTGCACTGTGTATGTGTGTGTGTGTGTGTGTGTGTGTGTGTGTGTGTGTGTGTGTGTGTGTGTGAGAGAGAGAGAGAGAGAGAGAGAGAGAGCGAGCTGGAATATGGTGAAAGTGGTACACCCTACTGTGTCACAGATTGGCTTACCATATGTATGTACATCAGCATCAGTTCTGCTAGTTTTACTGCTTCATGATTCAAAGACTTGACCCTGAAAGAGTGGTTTTAGGCTGTGTAGGATATAAATTTGTGGCAGACATTGCAAAATTAATTTTTCTTGTTTCTAAGTAAATGTGTTGAAGTAATTTATGAAAACTTACTGCGATGAGGCAGTACTACTAGTTCGCTTTGCTGCGTTCTGCAGGTTGCATAATTCTGCTTGGTCGCACCAACATGTTCCGTTACAATGATCCTGTTGAGGCCGCCAAACTCAGAAAGGAAGGTAACCACTCGCATCTCAATCTGTCTCGCCTGTCATTACTCAGTTGGTCCACGCCAGACCTTGTGTGTTCCAATGAGAACCTCAGTACTTCCTGTGTGTAAGTATCTCATTGTAGTAGTGGTGGTGGTGGTGGTCTTGGTATTGCAACCAGAATATTAACAGCCTGCATCTGCATAAATAAAGCATTCTACAGCGTGCCTTACAGTTGCATACAAAGCATAATTGCATTACTTAGAACTCCCCCCCTCCCCCCTTTTTTTTTGTTGAAGTTTCGGATATTCTGGAATACAGTGCTGTGTCTGTGGGCAAGTAGTTTTGAAGGATTGTAGTGCCCTCATCTCCAGGGTCAAGAAGCAGTCCAACAGAAATATTTCTTCACAGTTCCCAACATTCTGAATCATTGTAGAGCCTTCAACTTCAAGATCCAGCAGTGAATGCTTGGTCTTGAAGTTGAAGGCAGGGCAGTTCTTTGAAATGTCATCAGCTACTGACACAACAACACAGTGTCATTTCCCAGAAGATTTGAACCTTCAGCAGTGCTGCTGTGGGAAACTTGGTTTTGCCTTTTTCCAGTTCATTAGTCGTCCTTTTGTTTCAATTCCTATAAATTTCTTGAAAAAAGTCTGATTCATTTGCTGATAAATCTGTAATCCTTCCATCACATCAATTTAACAAATACTTTTTTTTAAATTTTAGGTACATAATTTCAGTAGTGCATAAAAAATTAAATTTAAAAGATTACATGTAATCTTGTGCTAATGTGAAATTTTCGTAAACCAAAATCATGTATGTCAGGTGGGTTCCTATACACCTGTCTGTCAGATAATGTGTAATAATTACACCTGCTGTAATTAAGATGCTTTAAACTGAAAAGTTACTTTTGTCATCAAAGAACAATGTTTCTGTACTTCAGCCTGCCAGTGTATTTTTACACAGCAGTGCACACTGATCATTGCATGATCCTCTGCTGACATTGATGATTCTTTTGTGTGTGTGCATGTTTGTGTGTGCACATGTTATTCTGATGTACGTAAAATTAATGGAAACTTGGTAGATGTTTGTCAGCTTGCTTTATCTTCAAAACTGCTGTGGCTGGTTTTATCAGTATAGGTATTTTGACCCATACTGAGAGATGTCATGCTAAATTAATTTGAGTTCAGGCCCAAGCCCAAGTTGGACTTACAAAAATTCTTGACATCATCACAAAATAGAAATTACTGCATGCCATAAAATATGATCTCTCACACAATGCACTTTTTTAATATGAAGAATGTTTATTGATACTCGAGGAAGATTGGTTTTGTTGAATTTCATGGTCATATGGAACATGCATGAACTGTTCCAGAATTGCAGCACATGTTTGGGAAATGTTAATGCTGAGAGAGGTTATGTAGAGGAGAAAGTTATGTTGGTGTACATGCTCTGTTACTGGTGTAAACAGTAGTATAAATATAATAACAGATGTGGCAGGGAAACTTAGGCAGATAGACATAATGCAGTAAGCTAAACAACTACTCTGCATCCCAGCAGACATATTTATGTAACTGTCTTACCTATAAAAGACTTACTCATTAAGAGTGACAAACACTCTGACAGAACAGCTCCTGTCAGCGTCTGGGCTGTGTGTGTGTGTGTGTGTTTCATTTCATTTCATTTATTTGCATTCCAAGGATCCAGACTGGATTACAAGATCCATAGGGATATGGAAATAGTCACAATTGCAAAGCAAGTCTTAAAAGTTAAAACAATGATAAAGAGTACAATAGTTACAGGTATTAGATCAAGTACAGTGTTAGTGGTCCGACAGTAACATTAACATTAACTTATTCCGTATAACCATAATAACATCATAGCGCCCGTGTAAAAGACACGGCACTTACCGGATATGAAACAGTTTATTACATCACATCATGGCAAATGTATAATGATTCAGATGGACCACATACGTCAGACATTGGAAGTGAAATGCAGCTCTGCAACCACAAACTAGGAAAATTATATACATTAGGTAGTAGAAGAAAATAAATAACTCAATAATTACAGAACAGAAATTAAATTGATTAAATTGTTATTATAGTTATAGAATGATACATGTTGAGTAAATGATAAAAAGGGAAGTGTTTCCCCAAGTTCTTATAAAACTATAGCATATTACATGATACTTATTAAGTAAATGATAAATGAGAGAGAAAAAAAAAACAAGCAAATGAATCTCAAAGATTGAGGAATAAGATACGTTAGTTCTGATAGAATCTCACTAAATTAGGGTTATTAGATGAGGAGCAGTCAAAATATTCCTGGATGGTGTAGAATGACCCCTCGAGTAGAAACTTTTTTAGTGTTGATTTGAACCTTC
>Ga0123354_10001679_pt1 | contig 27640 bp, 12 predicted proteins | sample TergutLab28metaG_2_FD_97872 | JGI IMG/M metagenome (GOLD analysis project Ga0123354, IMG submission 97872) | Labiotermes labralis P4 segment gut microbial communities from Petit-Saut dam, French Guiana - Lab288 P4 | ecosystem: Host-associated > Arthropoda: Insects > Digestive system > Gut ... | reverse complement strand
CAACCAGATGCAACAGTATGCAGATATTTATTTACTGCAAAGTCACTCTACATGTTTCGGGTGTCACAGCACCCATCATCAGGAGTACTAAAAACTGTAACCGCAGCCTCCGGTACAAGTCATTATACTGGTACAGCTACTTCCCTCCAACGTGGCCCGATCGGGCCACGTTGGAGGGAAGTAGCTGCATACTGTTGCATCTGGTTGGAGTTTTATTAACATTGAATTACGATGCACGGAACCACGAGTTTAAAAAAATGTCTGTGTGTTCGCAAATATTACGAATTGCAAACAACACGAGTTAAAAGTGTCTGTATTTTCTATTTTCTTCAAGTTCTCTTTTATGGTTACTGTGTTTTTCAAACTAAAGGGGTTTTGAATTATTGCACTGTATTTAGATAATTTTTGGGCCGGGTAGCTCAGTCGGTATAGCAACTGACTACGGTCTGGACGGTCCGGGATCGAATCCCGGTGGGGACGAGATTTTCCGCCCGTCCAGACCGGCCTTCGGGCTCACCCAGCCTCCTGTAAAACGGGTACCGGGTCTTTCCCGGGTTTAAAGTACGGCCGGGGCGTGCTGCTGACCACTCACCCCATTCTAGTGCTGCAGTCATCGAAGAGTAGAGCTATACCTCTACCCACCCTCTGGGCCACACCGGGCCTGTAACGGAATCGCTTTACCTCTGTTTGGATAACTGGACGCTTCTGCGCCAATAAAATCTAGTGGCTGCTGTACTGACTGCATCAATTATTGAACGTGCGGGAATGATTCTTAGTACAACACAAAGGAAAATGTGAATTAAAGACATAACTACATTTCGAAACAGTTTAATCGAGATCCTATTTATTTCAGACGCATTTTTAATATTATCCTCCTTTTGAGGCTTAAGTCTTTCCAGTGGTCTCTCCTCTTGAAATATTCAGACTATAGTTTTGTACGCATATAATCTCCCATAAGAAAGTTATAAATAAATAAATAAATATAATTATATGGGGACCGCGGTGGCACAGTGGTTAAGGTACTGTGCTACAATCGGAAGGTCGCTGACTCGATTCCGGATGGTGTCATTGGAATTTTTCATTGACATCGACTCAGCCTCTAACAGAAATGAGTACCAGGAGGATTTCCTGGGAGTAAAGGTGGCCGGTGCATAAGGCTGACAACCTTACCACCATGCTGTGCCGTTGTCATGTAATCTGGGAACCTTAACTTCCTGGAACCCTTAGGGCCACTCCAGGCCTGTAACGGGACTGCTTTATCCCTTTATATATATATATATATGTGTGTGTGTGTGTGTGTGTGTGTGTGTAGATACTGCATGCTCTGTTTGACCCATCCATATTTAATCTCCGTAGAAATATTAGAAAAAGATTCTAACGTTATCCACTCTCCTATGACCCAAGATATTTTAGGGGCCAGAATCTTCCTCGAAGCCATAAATTTATATTTTGCGCCTAGAATGAGTGTTCAGCACTCATGCTAAGCAACGGTTGATCAGTGCACGATGAATTTTTACAAAAGACTCATTCGAATGTCTTATTCCAGAAACCTGGCACACTTGTTGCCCTAACTGTGCTTTCGTCATTGATAAAGATATCGATACCTGAGAAATATGAGCACTTAGACTATGTGGTAGAGGGCGATTGATGGTTACCGTCATAAGTGGGTCACAGAGCTCACAAAGAAATAATATGGATGGCCTCTCAGTCACTCCTTGATATGAAAGATGTAGGTTACATTAACGCATGCAAGGGCAGTCTCTTTCTCGTTACTCGTTGACGCATTGATCATACGGTAACCAAGCAACGCGCAACCTAGAAAACACCGCACATTGTCACTATATCTGTCGTACCTCGAAGTAATTCTATGATGGCAATATGCCATAATATCTGTTACTCGCCTAATTTACAAACGTTCATTTTATAGTAATCCGGCTGTTTGTCAACTAGTGACATCAATTTGTGTGCTACAATCATACTTTTTACTTCGACATGCATGTACAAACCAACCTGGAATGGAAAACAGAGCTTTGTTTGCCCAGGCAATCGACAGACCGACTGGAAACACCTTCAAGCAATACACTTCGCGTTCGATTCTCGCATAGAAAAAATAAGAGAGATTTGTACCCACAGGCGCCCCTCGCGTTTCATGTCCGAAAGTTTTTTCCCTGCAAAGTTCTTCACTGGTGATCCACAGGTGTATAAATCACTAGAAGAAAGATCAGAACTCAACGGTGGATGGGCGGATATTACGAGCAGCCTGCGGGGAAAATCCTGACAAGTTTTTGTGAACAGCATGGCCTTCATTTCAAGGGCTCCGAGGTAGTAATGAAGGAAATACTTCTGCAGTGAAGATGAGGTGAAAGCTGATGTGATAAACAACCACCCAACCAACCAACTAACCAGAAATGTAAGTAGGGCCGAAAAATTGCGCTTGAAAATTCACCTTTAATTTAATACTGGAGGTGGATTTAAGCTAATAGATTTGGTGGTCTTGGCTGATGGCCTTGACTTGTTCATCTTGACTGTCGACATTAGGGGGAAGAGGCAATCTTTTTGTCGTTAATATTTACAAAAGGAAAACTTTAAATAAAGGTCTGGTTTTGAACTCAGACAAGATGCGATATGAGTTGGCTGCTCCGTATGTGGAGGAGTTGGGGCGTGCCACTTTGTAAAAACCCTCTGGTGTTTGCCTTGAAACAGGACGGTTAGGGAAAACGTAATCCATGGTAGCCGATAACTCTAACCTGCGTTTGTCGAGTTGGACGCCTTGCTACGAGCAGCCTCGACTGGTTTGCTGAATTTCGGTCCCCTTTACAGGTTGCGACCGAGGGTGAGTGGAAATTCGAAACGCTCAGTGTCCTAATGAGATAAGAAGGAAATGGAAGCTTGTAGTCCTGGGGAATCTATATGTTAGGGAACGCGTTGTCTGCACCATGAAAGACACTTGTTTTTAAAACTTAGACCTTTCGGATAGAACTGAGGAAACAAACCTCCGTACACAACATAAGCCGCAATCTTTATTTTTTATTGTTTTGCTGACCGTGCATCTCAGTATAATCTTAGTAATTAACCGACTTAGTACACAAAATCTTGTTTTATAATAAGTTTGTTATATGCCTCTACATGTTTCGAGCACTATGTACTCGAAACATGTAGAGGCATATAACAAACTTATTATAAAACAAGATTTTGTGCATTAAGTTGTTTAATTACTAAGATCGCAATCTTTATGGCGGGTATTGGCAGGAACAGAGGTTTTATCTGCTTTTACTTGTTCCATCTGATGTATTTGTTGAAGGTGTAAATATGGATGCTCGTATCCACGTGTACTACTTAAAGTGAAACCCTACTATTTAGAATGAGCGAATTACATCCCATAACACTGAGCAGATTAGCACAGAGGAAGAACATCTAATCCTAAATGTCAAACAGCAGTACCCACTAATGCACACAAGTATAATGAAATTCGTTTATATAAATAATGACTTCTTACACGTTTCGGCCAACCACGCAGTAGCCATCTTCAGGGAGGTAAAATACAATGGGTGGATACATTAAAGATTATACAATTAAATTATAGAAATACCAGCATCACTGTCATTGTGTACTCTTTAATTACCCTAACTTTGTATATTATCTCCGTGAAGGTGGCCAAGTGGTTGGCCGACACACGTAGCAAGACTAATAACTGCCTTCATCACGTGATTTTCCAAGAGATTAGTCCAGAAAAATTAGGAATGCATTTACTGTGTACCCCATCCAATCCACATGTTCACATCTCCGGAACATTCTTAATTTCAGTACGTTCGCAATACTGGGTGTTTCACTCGCTGCAACATACTGGCCAGGTCGCATGATCCCTAGGAGGGAGGTGGCCCTACGTAATTCCAGTTGCGACAGAGACACCTACTGTCCACAGAGACACCTACTGTCCACAGAGATTCATAGACCCATGTTTGACATTACTGTACATAATAATGGCACTCTAATAACATTTTTAATCGTGTCCACAAACGTCTGCTAGTGGAGCCCCTCCTTAGCTACTCACGCAATTCAGTTCACAACCGTCACGCCCTTTTTCTCTAAGATACGCAATATTATTATCCCACATACACAATCGCCCAGGTTCACACTCCCTATCCTCGGTATACGTACCCACTATTTCATTGTAGTTACTGAATGACCGTAGACCTGCCTATAAGCCTTTATATACTGTAATGGTGTATGATTTGGGAACAACATTGACAAATCAAAATTCTATTTAGGAAGAAATTGAAGAGCAATTTGAAGTCAGGGAATGCTTGTTATCATTCAGTGCAGAATCTTCTGTCTTCCAGTTTGCTATCCAAAAATTTAAAGATTACGATATAGAGAACTATAATTTTGTCTCTTGTTTTGGGTGGGTGTGAAACTTGGTCGCTCACATTGAGAGAGGAACGTAGGCTGAGGTGTTTGAGAATAGGGTGTTGAGGAGAATATTTGGGCCTAGAGGGACGAGGTAAGAGGGGAGTGGGAAAACTGCACAATGAGTGACTTGATGATCTGTACTACTCCTCCTCCAGTATTGCTCGGGTGATAAAATCGAGAAGAATAAGATGGGCGGGACATGTAGCGCGTATGGGAGAGAGGAGTAGCGTATGCAGGGTTTTGATGGGGAAACCTGAGAGAAAGAGACCACTTGGGAGATAAAGGCGTAGGTGGGAGGATAATATTAAGATGGATCTGAAGGAAGTGGGACTTGCAGGTATGGACTGGATCGGGCTGATTCAGGATAGGGAGAGGTGGCGGAAACTTGTGAATGCGGTAATGAACCTTTGGGTTCCATAAAATGCGGGGAATTTCTTGACTAGCTGAAAACTTTATGTGCGTCATCCCCGTTGTGTGATATACAATTAGTATGGCAATACGAGTATATGTGCGTGGCACTTGATGGTAAGTGCCACGCACTTATATTGCCATACTAATAGCTGAAAACTGGTTAGCTTCTCAAGAAGGCCTCTCTTCCATGGAATAAGTAAGTAAGTAAGTAAGTAAGTAAGTAAATAAGTAAGTAAGTAAATGGTGTATTATGGCTGTGGCACATCATTCGTCTGAGTATGTGTATTGTCATCAGCACATTTATACTGCCTTCAGTTGCAATATAATATTAAAATAATAATAATAACAATAATAATTATAATAATCCAGAGACAATATACGTCGGTAAAATGTAACGACTTTAAATTATTTTGTGATATATATAGGTGGTAATTCTTGAATAGAATTAATGATCGAAGAAATGCTTCCTTAAGTGTTTTTAACTTCTGTTCCTTTATGGCGGTGGGTGTGGCTCGTTTAAAATTTTCTGAGCTGAAAGCAGCACTCAGCTATGTAACTTAAAGCTGTAAAACAAAAAAGAACTGTGTGCAATTAGCACACGGAAGTTAAGTGCATACGTACTGAGGCTACAGCATAACTAGCATAACTTAATGGACTAGCCGACATTACACACGGTAACTCACCAATCGCATGGCAACCTTAGGCTCCGGATTGAAGAGTTTCAGTGGGCACAACAAATTGGTTGCCTTTTGTTACAGAGTCTCTTTCCATCTCGTCCAACTTTTCTTTACATCCCTTTCTTATCCCGTCTTTCTTTCTTGCCTTCCGTTCCTTCTAATTGTGAAGTTCGCGCAGTTTTCATTTAATATAAAATTTGTTAAGACATTACAGAATTTTCAGAGTACAGTTATCAATAAAAATCATCTTAACCTATACAGACATTTATGCTGAGAGAATAATATTGACTTAGAATTTACAAAAGGTAACGAAGGATTTCCAGATTTCTTGTCGCAGTAAGGCCATACTAAAAACATTATGTTCTGATGACTACAGTGTTTGTACGAAGCAGAGTAACATTACGGCATAGCACTGTATATGGAAGTAAAATACAGCAGTCTACCTACAAACGGGAACAAAATAATTCTTATAGGTTAGCGACTAGAAGAAAGCGCCCGTCTTGAACTCAGATACTCTATCAGGTAGACGTATTTTAAAATTCATTTTTCCATTACACGTTGTAGCCACAGCAACTGCCCAATACAACTATTATTACTTTTATTATTGTTTCAACTCGTGTTCAAATATTCAGGTATAGATACCGAACGCATGCCTGAGCGGTCATTAAAGACAATTCTATGATCGTACCTGGAATCTGTACTAATTGCAATACGCGCAAAAATGGACCTTTTTATTCTTTTTGGAGCAACAGCCCCCATTGGGCCAGGGCCACCTCATTCACGAGGTATCTAGATCACACACAACGACGCACCACAGTCGGTAGGACTCCTCTGAACGAGTGGTCAGCCCATCGAAGAGACCTCTACCTGACAACACACAACACTCACAGTAGACAGACATCCATGTCCCCGGTAGGATTCGAACCCACGATCTCAGCAGGCGAACGGCCGAAGACCTACGCCTTAGACCGCGCGGCCACTGGGACCGGCAAAAATGGATCATTGCTTTGTATAAATATCAGTTTGTCGTTACAAACGCGGTATACAAACTGAAGCAGAACAAGCCCACTCGTATTTCACTTCCTTGAAAAAGAAAATGTTTTCTCCACAGAGATCTTACTCAGCAGTTTAAGCTAAATTATTTTAACTCTTATTTACTCTATCGAGTGTTGTAATGCAGTAGTTGGCAACACTCCTTAATGTTCTGGACGTGCAGGTTTCGAAACTCGACACGGAGGCCAGTTTCATTGGCAGAAATTGTCCTGAGCTCCCATTACTTGCAGCCAGCATTATTTTGGTGTGGTACCTTAAAATAGACCACGGTTCCTTCATTCCACGCCCGTTTCGAGTCAACATTCACAATCGCCCAGCAGTTACGCTGCATTATGTACAGCTACAGGCGCAAATACCTGCTAAATAAGAAAAGAACAGTCTCCTTTCGGTACTATACCGACATGACAAAACAATACTATTTCCGACAACATAGATAATTTTACATACCTTTCTGAATAATTTTAAATTTATGTTCTGGGTGTAAATATAGATAAAAATTCTCGGTTTTGAAGTGACATAAAATTGGTAAACCGTACTGTACGTAAAGTTTTGATGTTTTGCTGACTGTGCATCTCAGTATAATCTTAGTAATTAACCAACTTAATGCACAAATTCTTGCTGTATAATAAGTTTATTATATGCCTCTACATGTTTCGAGCCTCATGTGCTCATCATCAGGAGGTTAAAACTGTATTATAGAACATCTCGTATCGTCACACCTGTAGGTGGCCGGCCGTCCCGTGCACAGTTTGATAAGGTCCTCCCTCAACCTGTGCACCGGACGGCCACCTACAGGTGTGACGATACGAGATTCTGTATAATACAGTTTTAACCTCCTGATGATGAGCACATGATGCTCGAAACATGTAGAGGCATATAATAAACGTATTATAGAACAAGAATTAGTGCATTAAGTTGGTTAATTACTGAGATTGAACTTAAAGTGTTTAGACTTACTATTAAAGAACTATTAGGAGCATACTGCACTATTAATGCAGAGGAAACACACTGCCGAAAAACCTGTTGCTTTTTCAGAAAACAGTAGCATTCACTGATATATGTGAAGCTATATTCCTGGACGTGGTTATAAGACAGGCAGAAGAAATCAAAAGGCACATTACCACTGAGCTCACAAAGAACGCATCCGTGAAGTCCTAACAATTTCCGTACAGAGACACTCTCTACTAGCTGATAACAAACAAATAAATTTTGAAATTTTATACTCACTAATGTTTAATATCTGCTATACAGACGGAAGTTGTTAAAGGAGAGTAGACGTCATAAGTTTCGTTCCAGAAATTGTTGAATAAAACACATGACATACAAACAAAATCTCCTGAAAAGAGCACTGAATGATTGACGCAAATAAAGCATCACGAAGGCAAGGAACCGTATTCTTGACGCATGAAAGCTGGTGACGTTAACGACTTAAAAAAAAACAGGGTCACTGCGGCGATGACAAAAAGGAACTGAATGATGCATTTAACAATCTTGTCTGCCTACTTTCCAGGAACTAGCTGTTTCCTTGAAGGGACATTTATTAAAGATGCTTTACGTTGGTCTATTTTTAATATATGTGCTCACAGGCGCAGTTACAACTTCCTGCAAGAAATAAGGAAGCGAACAGAGAGATGAAATAAAGAGAAAGGGGGGGGGGGAAACAGATAGAGAAATAAAGAAAACAAAAAGAGAAAAACGAAGAGGAAAATAAATAAGTATATAAGCAAACTACATAAGAAGTGAAACAGATACATAAAGGAAGAACGGAAGTACAGCGGGAGACGAAGAAGAAGAGAGAGGGAGGGACAGAAAGAGAGAGAGAGAGAGACAAATGAACGCGTTAAACTACTCGGAACACACTCGAATTTAGTTCATGTGTAAACTTACCTACAACAAACTGTGTTCTGTTTATTGATCCTTAGGTTCTGTAACGATGTTGTGTGATCCGGAAAAGTCACGTAACTTGGAGTGAGACGGGAAGTTGGTCGCTTGTGTTGATTACGGGGGGGCTTTGAAGGGGCGGCGATTGTTCCTTTCGGGTACTATCCAAGCATTCGCCTATGAAAGTCACGGAACTTCCATCTGGATAGGTGGCAACCAACCTGAAATTTTAAGTGATATCTCCCTGTACAAGTCTAGACTCTTGTCACTACTAGGCCCTGATCTCTCCTCAGTTGCTTTTATTTTTTGTTTTTTGTTTGTGTTTGTTTGTGTGTGTGTGTGTGTGTCTTTCACAATTTCATGGGCTCCCCGTCTCTTGCTATTTCCCGTGGTTCTTCGCAGTCTCCTTACTTCAAATTCTTCCTATCCATTGCTCATAAATTGCTAACTGCTTATATTTAGCTAAACATTCTACACGTTCAGAGATATTTCGGAGAGTATTAATTTCATTACATTTCCACGAATGACGCAGGCAAATTTTACAATGTGTATGTAATCTTTTGTTTAGCTAGTCAACATGAACAAATATTCTAAAAAAAAAAATCACGAACACGGATGCACATATTTGTAGCTACACGTTGAAATTTTCGTGATACTGCTCTAATATGTATAGATTTTTTAATTCAAAGGCTGTGACTTCCGTGTTTGATAGACAACAAAGCGATATGTTTATCTATCCTCAATGGCAAAATTCTCTGCTGTTGTTATTTCATTGTCTAAAACTAAATAACACGTCAACAAGAAGTTTTAGAAAGCTTGTGCAATGTTTCCTTTTTTTGCCTTCTAGAATTTATGAGATTTTCGGAAATTAACACAGTTGTAACATTGTCTATTCTAGTATAACGCGCCGTGCTACGAACTGTTTGATTCATTCCGGCTGAATCTCCGAGCCTCTTCAACAATCAGACAGCGATAATCCGAACCAGCGCCGCGCGCAATGAACAAACACAACTGTCGCTAATGAAACGTTACGACAGCGATATCACATGTTGCTGCTTCTATTGGCTTTCGCGCTTTATTGTTCCAGTCATTTGACATAGTGGCCGTCATTTCGTTTGATTTGCAGTCGACAGGCCGTGTTCCACTTCGATTTTGGCTTGCCTTCATTTTAAATCATACGGACACCAAATAACCGCAAAGGATGAGAAAAGTTCGTTTTCACATTACGAAATCACAGATTCGTCACCTTGTGGATGTTAAATTGCTTGACCTGTTTTGCACTGAGAACTTTGTCGTTAGATCCCGATATGCGAGTGTTTCACGTGTAATAACATTTAAATGAAATGTCCGATTGTCATTGAATTTGATTCCAAGCAGAGATAACCGTATCGTCGAAAATTCCAGCTTCCTCCGATGTGCAATAAGAAGACGGTGATCTAGAAGGCCAACACTACTGCTGTCACATAGTGCAAATTACTGAAAATCAAGGAAAACGTCTCCCTCTCTTTCTCACACAAATTTTGCACAAAGGTACCGCGATGACGTCGCTGATGTGGGTATTATTGTCGCTCCAGGAGGGCGAAAATCACTAATCAGGCTGACGGTCTGACAATCCCCCAGGGCCGTGCCAAGACTCGGGCAATTAATAACCGGTCCCTTACTGAGGAGGCCCGTGTTCGATCCCACGCTGGTTCATATGGGATTTGTGGTAGAAGAAATGGCGCTAATACAAGTTCTTCTCCAAGTACTTTCGGGTTAATTGTCAGTATACTGACAAATGTCAATCTCGTTAAATAAGACAAACCGTTCTCCCTAATCGACCAGTATAAAAATTAAAACGATAATAGTAGCTTAGTGAACCAGTCTAGCAAATTGAAATATTGTGACGTCAGTATGTGTTGGTCTTATACGATATCTCTAGAAGTGGAGGCACCAGTGTGGAAAGTAAGATGTGGGCTGTAATTCGTTGTTACGGTAGATATTCAACGACCTTTTCATGTTTTGTATATACCTTGTTGCAGATTAAAAAAGAAGAGAATAAAAAGTAGAGAAAGGAAGTAAAGGAGGGAGAAATGAGAGAAAAAAGAAAATCATAAAAGAAATAACAAGAAGTTATATAAAATGGGCAAGGGTAGAAAAAAGTGGCGTGTGTACCTGCTTGGTAAGGACGACAACGACCAGGATATAACCGTTGAGCAGCAGGCCCAGAACTGTGACTATGGTGAGAGGCACCCCGATGGCGAGCGAGGTCATCACCGCTCTCAGGCTCTTGCGGCGGGCAACGCGTCACTGCGACTCATTGCACTCGCCACATCTGCAAGACAAGCATCAGATCAGTATCTTGGCCACATTAAAGGCATTGTCTTAAAATACGTCACCGTCCACTGTCAGAAATGCGGAAACCATTTAACACGACTTAGATTTGTCATGGGTTTGCTCTGTTACTCCAGGCATATGTCGGGGTATAAGGCCCAAGTAATGTCCTCTATCAAGAGATGCAGTCGACCTGCATAACGTGAGTAGATTTCCCTAGCACTCGCGACGAAATTTAGGGGGAAAGCATACAGATATTGTTAAAAACGTGAATTTTTGTAGTTGTATAACACATTTTCTTTTAATCGTTTATATCAAGCCAGAAGCCACATTTATGCACGGCTATAACCACGAAGAATAGCAGCATTATCCCACACGCACATAACACGGCTGCATTTCAACTCAATATATTTTTAACCGGAATGTGCCAGTTAGTGGTCGCACACAACAGACGGTCGGCTTTCCCCACCCCAAACCACTGCCAAGGTCAAATGAAAACTCCACAGTCAGTATCTGTGTACAGTTCCGCATAATATCTTACACTGTCAGCATCTGTAAGGGCACTTCAGTACAACATTAAATAAAAAGTCGTGGCTTATGTTACTGAAAGCTGTAATTATAACCGTAGCAATTCGCGATACATTCCTTGTCATGTAGATATCTCAGTAAGACGAACTGGGTTTTCTGGTATAGGATTTACAGTGCCCATGTTTCCATTCAATCTAATAATTATCTAACAAATTCATATTTTTTTTGGCCATCCCACTCATCTACTTACTAATTTTCTCCAACAGTGATTACAAAAAATGTGTCGTGTGAAATTCTGGGGTGACTATAACAATAAGATTGAGCAAAGTAGGATTGTGGAATGTTGTGTGGTAAAGCCTAAATGCTAAGGGTCTGATGAAAATGATGATGAGTTTGGGTGAAGAGATAGAAACCAACAAGATGCAACTAATCTGATGTTTATTATCAAACTTCTATCTCAACATGTTTCGGACATCATTATGTCCATCATCATGGGCGTAATGATGCCCGAAACATGTTGAGATAGAAATTTGATAATAAACGTCAAACCAGTTGCATCTTGTTGGTTTCTTTCTGTTCACCCTACGTTCATGATGCACGGTCACAAGAGCCCAAAAATTTAAAAAAAATTATAAGTTTTTATCTTAGTAATTAACCAACTTGATGCAAAAAGTTTTTGTTTTACAATAAGTCTATTTCATACCTCTACATGTTTCGAGTACCATGTACTTATCATCAGGAGGTCAAAATTGTATTATACAGCCTCTGGTATCGTCACACTCTGTAGGTGGCCGTCCGGTGCACGTTCTTCCACTCTCGCCCGATACACTCAGGCATTGTTTTCCACCCCATCTGTACAACAGAGTTTGATGTGAAAGTTGTGACGGTCCATGGGGTGACATGAAATTTATTTGTTCTTCCCTCTTGCTTTAATAACTTGGTTTCCTTCTGCAGTATTGGCTACATGTATCTCTAACTGTCCCCTAATACCTCCAGTCATTTGTGTGTACTCGGCACTCCGCCTAAGACCTCAAAAAACTCAGTAGTAGAGTTCAAGGGTCACTGACTGTGTCCGCATTACTCACAATTACCACGCATAGAATTTTTATTGTATGAGAGCCTCTTCTTACAGACACCACGATATGAAGGCAAATAGGGTTTACTTAAGTTCTTACCAGAACCTTTCTGTTAACCATTTGTAACTATCGAAGTTAATTTAGACTTATTGGGCGGGAAAAGAATGAACTACAAAGAAAAATCTGACGCCAATAAAGGGCTCTGGCTGGCGAGAAGCTCCAAGCATTTGCATGTCTACCACAGAAGTGCAGAACAGGAACACATTAAAAATACCTGTATGGATCTAACCAACCTGACCAAATGTGACCGAAATAATTTATTTTGGAACAACCGTAATAAATCAATATTTTATTAAACGTTACTTAAAATATCATTATCATTGCACCGTGCATTTCGTAGAGTCATTTAATTAACACACCAACTAATGTACATACATAAAATTTCGTATTAAAACATTTAAAATCGCTCCAACATGTTTCGATCCTAAGATCAAATTCAGGGTGCTACACTGTTCCTTGCTAAAGTCACATTTTGTATTACAGACATGCTGCCACAGCACCCTGCTAATATAAGGAATTTAATCAGTGAGTGTTTTAAAATGTGACTTTAGCAAGGAATAATGTAGCTCCCTGAAGATGATCTTAAGATCGAAATATGTTGGAGCGATTTTAAGTGTTTTAATGTGAAATTTTATGTATATGCATTAGTTGGTGTGCTAATCTAATGACTTAAAATACTTAATTCGTGGAATGTGTTGTGTCATTCAGTTCAGATTATTGTATCTTCCGTATTATTTCTAAAACCTGTATATTAATCTAAAAGTTGAAACTGTCAGAGCTTTGCCTTTCTGAATGCTGGAGCACAATTTATCACCTTCAGACGAGAACATAAATTTAAAATATCTGAGAAAGATATGCTGAGAAGAATATTTAGATCTCACAATGTGGAAAGTCGGAGAAAGTTACGCAATGCTTATTCATTCTTTTTTTCCGAGATAAACTAAAGGAGATACATGTAACCCACGTGGGCATAAGACAAACTCAAGATTTGTCTCGAAAAATTAATGGAAAGGAACAGTTTGGGAGATCTCGAATTAAATGGAAAGATATGACTAAAATAAATCTTAAAAGTAGGTCGTGATTGTGTGTACAGGAATGAAAAATCTACGATCAGGGTTGGGTGGCGGAAAACTGTGAATTTGAAAACTACCTGAACCGGCATTAAGAACGCTGCCTTAATAATTCTTAGAACATATTAAATCTGTCAAAACCCCTGAACTGAAGGCACTTTGTTAAGTAGTCATATAATTCCCACGTCATACATATGTATTTTCCCCCTGTCCCGCTGCGGCCCAACGCGGGCCATGGCCTCCTCATTCGTGAGGTTTCTAGATCACACACAACGACGCATCACAGTCGGTAGGACTCCTGTGGACGAGTGATCAGCTCGTCGCAGAGACCTCTAACTGACAACACACAACACTCACAACAGACAAACATGCTGCCGGTGGGATTCGAACCCACGATCGCAGCAGGCGAGCGGCCGCAGACCTACGCCTTAGACCGCGCGGCCACTGTGACCGGCTAGGTCATATAATAAGCAGGTTAAATATTTTACGTGGGATGATTCAGTACTTGGATTGGCTATATTTATTCCATCCCAAACTTCAAACTATTCTGAACGTCCGAAATGACTAAAGGGAATGTGAAAAATACATGAGAACTTCACATCATGTAGGCCATGTCAAGTGGAACTTGGAGGTCATTTCACGACTTAGAATTGTTCTTCCAATACACTGCGAATCAGAAATACTTCATAGCAATCAATATTGTTCACCTCGACGTCACATCTGTATGCTACATGCCACTGCCTGCTAGTGACACACCTCAGTTTTCATTCGCGTTCGCAAAATTACCTATAACGACTGTTAGCTTCGTCATGTCGGTCTGCCTGTCCATCTGTTCGCATGGAACAATTCGGTTCACACTAGACGGATTTTTATGAGATTTTACATTTCATTGTTTTTCTAATGAGGAGCTTAAGGATCTGTACTCCTCAACAAAAGTCAGTGGATTTTTCATTGACATAAAATCCTTCCAATCGCACTATGGCCCTGGGGTCGACTCAGCCTCTAGCAGAAGTGAGTACCAGGAGCATTTCCTTGGGGTAAAGGCGGCCGGTGCGTAAGGTTGACAAACTACTACCATCCTGTGCCGTTGTCACTAAATCTGAGAGCCTTAACTTCCTGGAAACATCTGGGCCCCTCCGGGCCTGTAAAGGGACTGCTTTACCTTTACCTTCACTCCTCATCCAACACTGTTCGGCTGAGTAAATTGAGAAGAATAAGATGGGTGGGGCATCAAGCACGTATGGGGAGAGGAGAGGCTATACAGGTTTTTGGTGGGGAAACTTGAGGGAAAGAGACCTCTTGGAAGACCAAGGCGTAGGTGGGAGGATAATATTAAGATGGATCCTAAGGAAGCGGGATGTGGGTTATGGACTGGCTCAGAATAGGGACAGGTGGCGAGCACTTGTCAATGTAGTAATGAACCCTTGGGTTCCATAAAATGTGGGGAATTTCTAGACTAGCTGAAAACTGGTTAGCTTCTCAAGAAGGACTCTGCTCCATGGAGTAGGTAGGTAGGTAAGTAAGTAAGTAAGTGTTTTTCGAAAAATCTGTGAACGAAATTTAAGTTGGATAAAAAATCTGATAAGAATAACAGGTATTTTACGTGAAAAAGTAAGAAGTATTCTTAGAATGAGATGTACTTAAAAAAAAGTTGTAGATAAAATCAAAACACGCATTTTATGTTCAGTAACTTTTTCTGTAAATCGTGCCGTTTGTGAGATAATGTGGAAAAAATATAGTAACCCCATACAGGTCACAGATGACAACATAAAACACTGCACGCGCTTTGCATGCTGGATAACTAAGGCTGTAGACACACGCTCAAAATGCGTGGAGTCCGGCTTATGCATCAAAATTTCAAATTCGTGAAATATGACTGAATAAAACCAGCTACACATATAATTAAATAATCAAATACACACACACACACACACACATACACATACACATACATAGCCCCCTGCATTAAATATCACAGATATCAAAGCCCGCCACTTGGCAAAGTACAGGGCCTTTTACGTCCCCTTTCTATATACATTTTTCAGTAACATTTATTACCACTTCAGCTTCCACATCCTCTTGGGTCTTTCACAAGTTCCCCCTTGAATATCCTTTACGTCTTCCGTACTAGAGCTTTCACGTTTCACTCATAACAACGGACTAATAGCTACAGAGTGTTCTGTCTCTCTTTAGATGGCAAGAAATGACATCCAGGATAAAGGAGTCTGTCTGGACATAAAACTAAACATGTAGACAATAACGTCTTTCCTTATCAGGCATGTCTAAGAGATGTCCATGTTCCAAAGGCAGAAAGTTGAATGAAAAGGTACCTGAAATGAATATCCGATACAAGATTAGAGTTCTGTTCAGAAAATAATTTAAATTCACGACATAACAACAAAGAAATAAGTATTATCGCTTTTCACAATTTAAAACACCAAGAAATGCCCCGAACTTGGTATTAACACACGAGAAAAAATGTAATGTTTTCTTACAAGGCTTTTACAGTAGAAGTGACGATCTAGGGCGGTTTTGGTAATCCTGATCTCTGGAGCGTGATGGCAAGAATCCAGAGTTTATAAGGGAACACGTATAGATTGTAATTTGCAGTTCCTGCAATGATAGGATGATAATGAAGACGACAATGATGGCAGAACGAAGAACCTGCCGGTTCAGGGAAACTGCACTGCGAAACAGGCCTGCGGTAGTCTGTCTCACTTTCACAGAATTGTTATTTTCATTTCATTCGAGAAAAGGGAACTACCGTTTGTCTTTCGACACTGAAATGTAACGACGATGATGATGACGATGACTTGATAATAATAATATAGGCGAATAAGGCAATGCATCGTGACACATCTCCTGATGCTGTATCTGATCGTCACGTTCACTGCCTCTTGGCAGCAGCACCGACGTTAATATCATAGTGAAAAAGAAGATAACGGAAAAAAAATTGCAGGTGACAGTGCTGTCCAGTGCCAGGGGTTAGATCCGCACATCACTCACGAAGACTTCATTCCACCATGAGGCAGGAAAAAATGGATGTTAGTCGCCGACAACATTAAGGATACTTTAACAAACGCAGAGGTGTTTGATGCCAAATATGACACACTATTTTAGATTATGTCTCTAAGTATGAATTTCAAGAAGATCACCCCCACCCTGTGAAGGAAGGAACACGGAGAGATTCGCAGGTATATTCCTCTGAATGACAGAGGACATGAGAAAACTACGGTCCGTACAGAGCGTCTACATACTCTGTCATCATATAGTCTACCTGCTAGTGAACTAATAGTACAAAACACTTTATTATCCAACAGATGCACAAATATATAATTCGTAGATACAATTAGAATTATTATAAAATATTTAAAATTGCTCCAACATGTTTCGGATCACAAGGGACCCATCATCAGGGAGCTCTATATACAGTGCTTGGCTAAATTACAGTAATGGTTCTATCTCGTCAATGGACTAGATAGAACCATTACTGTAATTTAAGCCAAGCACTGTACAAGGCTCCCTGATGATGGATCCTCTGTGATCCGAAACATGCTCGAGCAATTTTAAATATTTTAAAAGTTTTATAATAATTCTAATTGTATCTACGAATTATATATTTGTGCATCTGTTGGATAATAAAGTGTTTTAATCTTCATTAATGCACGGTACAAACATGAAGAATAATTGCACAAAATATCCTCTAGTCATTTAGTTAGTATATTTATTTTCTAAGACACGTATTTTGAGGGCAGTTAGTTTTAGCTGTTTTCAAATACAGTACGCAGTTTTTAAGGTATTATTAATAGTGAGATATCATATTATTAAGGTTATTTTAGTTCAATTTGTTCTTGAGATAAGTTACATTAATGCAATTGTTTGCACTTCCTGAAAGCGACCTACTCTACCGTTACTTGTCTCACATCATGCTTTTCACGATTTATTGAATCGACCAATACATCCCTTCATGGATCCATATATCCATCTAAACCAATATCGTATATGTGTGACGGGAGGGAATATACTGACATTACATTCCTGCAGTTGGCACAGCAAGTCTCTCCGCTGAAACTCAACCATACCTTTCGGAAACACGAGAGATACGAACGTAAATCATGTCAAACTAGTATTATGTTGGCAGCTATGGTTTGTAACATTCATGATTGCGCTGTAGCCACTCAACTGTCAGCCACAGAAACAGTCGTCAAGATTCTCACTGGAGCCTATATACATGGAGACCTCTCGACTAACACTCTTGAAACAATGATCCACTGAACACATCCGTGTGTTTGCTCATGCAGTTGTGTGTTTCTATGGTATGGTGTGGCGTGAAGGCTGAAAAAATGAGAGACAACATGGTGTTTTGTTTATCTCAGTATTTAACCAACTTGATGCACAAAATTTGTGTTACAATAAGTTTTATTTCATGCCTCTACATGTTTCGAGCACATGTGCCCATCATCAGGAGGTCAAAATTGCATTACACAGCCTCTGGTATCATCACACCTGTAGGCATGAAATAAAACTTATTGTAAAACAAATTTTGTGCATCAAGTTGGTTAAATACTGAGATAAATATACTGAGATGCACGGTCAGCAAAACGTCAAAAAAAAAGTGTTTTATATTCAATGCATCATCAACCTTTATACACAAGGGCATAATATTGTATAAATTGCTTAAACAGGTCCTCTGGACAACCTAACTTGCTTTTATATCCTTCCATATGCATAGAAAGATCAGAGGGCTGTAGAGTATCTCAGTAAAAAAAAAAAAACTATTAGCACCATCATCACTTTCACGATCTAGTCATTTGACCGCCACCGGCTCAGCCGTCTATCTCGTCAAAGGTTATCCTATACCTGACTTTCTTTTAGTTACGCCCTTGAGATCTGAAATGCTTCCACCTTATATTCTTTCAAAACAGCCAATTTAAGTAAATATTATGTCGATTCTCTTGGACTACCCTGGACATACAGATGGCAACCTCTTGTGAAACGCCATCTTCATACCACTGACTCGACATAGTATCCCAGAAGCTCGAATTCTTCATCAGCAAATATGTGGGAGCCTCAAATATCAAAAGTCTATCATCCTTTGTTCTGAAATGTAGGCACAGTTAGTCTGTCTCGTCTTCTCTTCGTCCTCTGTTGACATACAACTGAAAAATTTATTGTTTATAAACCATGTTTCGTTTCATCATTATGCACGATTCCTCGGCGGATAGGCGTGTAATTGTTTGGTGTGGTACAGAAATCCTGAGACGTCACACGTTCATGAAATCAGAAATTTAACTGGTAAAATATTACTGGCCAACTCTCCATATCAGACGAATTTATTAAAATTCCATTCTAGGGGCAGTTTTTATTAAACTTCAAGCATTTGTACATTAAATTAATTCCTCTGTTTGTTATAAAAAATTCTCTTTAACAATGACTTTTATTTGTCATTAGAAGAGCGAAACAAACAAAGAACGTTTGTCGGGTATATTAAAAATCCCTTCTTTATGTCACAGAAATATCATTTCAGAAGTTCTATTTTTTGTTATCACTTTCTCTCATTATCATTTGTCAAGGCCCAAGCAGGACGATGCTATTACTTTGCAAAATTTTGTGTTTGCATATTTTATAGCTTTTTCGCTTAAGATGCTTAAATTATAATACCACTTCAGTGTTTTGAAACTGTTCACAAAGTCATCGTGACAAAATGCACGATCGCCCAAGCGGTTGTGTCGCTGCTATTCGTCCGCTACAGCGTTCAAATGCTGGCCACTATATAGACCATAATGATCTTGCTTTGACTTCATTGCTCTCGGCTAAAGACGGACACAAATGTCCACAGGCGCTTCATGCTTAAACACCCCAAACTGTAACTAGTTAAGAGCTAAACTTCAGGTTCTATCAAAGATGTCGCTGAGGATCACTTCAATTTATCAACCAACGAATGCACATATAATTTCACATAAAACACTTCTAAAACACTTTAAAACACTCCGACATGTTTCGATCTTGTTAGATCATCATCAGGGAGCTTAGTTCCTTGCTAAAGTTTTATTATAGTATTCACAATTCATTTGGTATTTGCAAACGAGTTGTTGTGGCAGCTGCCACAGCTGTAAATCCTAAATCAGCACCGACAATAATATTTAAAAACGCTTCAATTTACGTGAAATAGCATTCAAGTGTGGCTTTAGTAATACACGAAAAAACGGTAAAGATATAGGATTTTTTTGTTTAGTAGGAAAAACACATGAAAAGATGGAAGTTATACGGTATGCTTCTTTCCTTGTGGAGATAAAAAACAGTAGTACGGGTTACATGTCCGTCAAATTGGCGTGCTTCTTCTATCAGCTATCCATCATTTGTACCACAGGTTTAAGAATGCGCTGTCTCCGACTGCTTATCCATCGCTTCTCGTTCTAATCATCTTCTTCTGTGCAGTTTGTTATTTGGTACTAATTCCGTGATTCCATTTTCCCTCACAAAACCTACGCCCTTTGTACATTAGATATGCCTCTCTGTTCTTGCACCATAACATTTAGGTTTCTGACCTTTAGCTGGGCTCTAATGTCGTCAGTCCTTTCACGAGGATGATCATATTGCGATTTCAGCCGTTGTTCTCAAAGATGTAATTTACGATGACTGCAATCTTGTCCTCTGCTCTGCTTATGAACAAGGTTCCGCATACATACAGACACAACGCAAGAACCGCTGTTTCATGAAACTTAAATTGTTTTTCTTCTATAGTTTTTATAGAAGTGTTATGTGAACATTCCCACACATATATAGCTTTCTCTCGTGACTTTTTTTTATTTTGCAGCCATGAAAATTTACAAGTAAAGTACATTGTGAGAAGTTTTTCATTCCTGGATCTGCTAGCATGTTCTTCTTGAAGTGTGACACATACAGATATGAATTTAGACAGACAGGTTTCAATAGCGATAACAGAAGATTACGTGGCCCCTACAAACCCAGAACTGCCTCCTGTAATAATTTGAATTTCCCACTTACTTTATTGCTCTTAGGTACATTAACACACGCTTATAGTGTATGTTGCAGGCAAACTACAAAATTCATGCGATGTGGGTCTGTACAACCCACAGACGGAGTACAGAATTCCTGTCAGTTTTACGCCAAACAAAACGTTTGTGGATATTTTATTTCGCACTATAGAATAAATAAAATTATTTAGGCAAAGTATTTATACTATAAAACAGCTTATGTAATGGACGTGAGTTACATATTATTAGCCCATTATTATTATTATTATTATTATTAAAGATAAATAAGACGACGCGGTTAACAATAAAAAACTGGATATAACACAAAATTTGACCTAACGTTTCTATCTCTTGGTGTCATAACGGCCGCAAACGACGTCACCTTCAAGTTCTGTTTCTCAGTACCGTCTTACTGTCGTTTAGCATCAAAACCTCCATATGTCATAAAAGTTCAACAGTACTAAAAAGAGAAAAATATATTACAAGTTCTGTCTGAAAAGGTCACATTAGTGGGTTTCTTTCCAACATGATCCACTAATAATGTCCGTACCCATATGCAGAAAATAAACATAAATTATTACGTTATTTTAAAATTCAGCTTAACTCCACAGAATATACAAGTATTTTGATACGAGAAACTCGAATTACACTTTATTTTTAAAATCGCATTATTAGAAAATATATGTGATAAATGGAATAGTTTGGAGTTAAAAATATGAACGCACTGAGACTTCGTGTAACCTGAAATAAAGTGAAATGCCAACTTGATGCAACAAGGTAAATTTATTGGTGTATTCTTAGCTCTACATGTTTCGGGTAAATACGCCCATCATCAGGAGCATTAGATGTTGAGTTGCAGCGTATGGTTTTCTGCACCGAGTTTTTGGATGGGTGGTGGTCTTGAGAACCGCTGCGTAGGTCGTGTGTACGGTGTGGATAATGCCGTGCGAGTCGCACGGCACCATCCGCACCGTCCACACGACCCACGCAGCGGCTCTCAAGACCACCACCCATCCAAAAACTCGGTGCAGAAAACCATATGCTGCAACTCAACATCTAATGCTCCTGATGATGGGTGTATGCACCCGAAACATGTAGAGCTAAGACTACATCAATAAAATTACCTTGTTGCATGTAGTTGGCATTTCACTTTATTTCATGAGGAAGATGCACGATCAAACAACCCTCAAGTTTCATGTACCCTCTTTAGATTTTTACGGCGTCCAAAATGATTTTCCTTAACTGCCCTTAAAAGACAGACGGACGGATGATAGGACAGACATGACAAAGCTAACAGTCGCTTTACGCAATTGTTTTGCGAAAGCGTCTAGAAATTAATCATATGCTAAAAACACATACAGAATTAGATTAGTTGCTGCCTTTAATTTACAATACAAGTACCTCTGCATTTAGAATCACGTTAAACATAAGAACAAAGGCGCCCCTGATGGGGGGTGGGGGGGGGCGAGCGGGGCTGCACCCCGGGGTCCGTTCTGCACCTTGACATCCGTAATAGAAAAATCTTATTTATCACCTTCAACTGTAATGCCCCAGAGATAAAACATACCATTAATTAAGCACTAAAAAGTCGGTAAGATAGAAAATATACTTAAATTTGTAGACTCGAGAACTGAAACCTTCCCCGCAGAGCGCTATGTTCTGTTACAACACTGGCCTCAACGCCCGTGCAACAGTGTTGTGACGTTCTGTTTATATTCTACATTTCTCTCTATAACTAAACCGCATTTCTTTAGGCGAGTGAAGTAAGGAGAACAAATACTATCGCCCAAAGCTTCTGGGGTCCCTTTGTGTCGTTTTTGGAAGGAAGCCTGCAGAAAGTTGCAACTGGACATAATCAGAGATATCGGAGTATTACAGTGCATGGTCCGTGACAAAAAGCAGTTGGACTCGTGCGTAGTAGCGAATTAACTGGCGAGTGAATGTGCTGTTGTTAACACTAAACGTGAGCTGTTATTCTAACGTTCAAAATAATCTTGAATGTGTAACTGCACTGTAGCCATGGCTAGCAAATACAGAGCTAGATGGCGAAAGTACAGCTCCGGCCCTGATAAAAGATATAAGAAAAGAAAGAAAAGTTATTTTGAAAACTTTGAAAGGTGTAATAGAAAACTTCGTAGTGTATAAAATGCTTCTTATGAAGAAGAACAAAAACAAGAAAAGGAACAGGTAAAAAGAACACGAACTGAAGGACTGTGCTACTGCACTGCTGGGGTGAGTCCTATGTTACAGCATACTGCAGTTGAATTGCGTTGTGGTAATCTAAGAGAAATAGGAAAAATTCCTTTTTAAACAAAATGCAAAATTCTGCCATTTTTAATTTAAATGCACAGACTATTGGAATGTAATGCTTCGTTACATAAATGGGGTGCGCCGCAACGAGGGTTTCGTACCGGGCCCTGCTCAGTTCTAGGGACGGCTGTGCGTAAGGGTGAAGAAAGAGATCTAACGGGAGTTGTCTTAGTTTATTTGGCATATAATGTGCAAAGTAAATGAAATCTTAGTTCAGTCCCGATTATCCGACCTAAACTAGTTATATAAGCCTACATACAAAACGTGTAAGTTAGATTTTAAAAACTGCATACCACACCAAGTATGCTATGGCGTAAAAAGTTGGAATCATTTATTTTCGCGGGCTCCGTCCGTCGTGTCCAGATAAAATATATAAAAAACAAGAAATTGAAACGTAGTTGATACCAATAAAACACTACATTTCGGGGACATGGCCGGTCTCTGTCTTTATATCAGGCCAACCGATGTAATTTACTGACTGCATACACTATACATCTAAAGTATGGTTAAATGGTAAAGGTAAAGGTCATTATATAACACGCCAAGCTGACACAGAGGGAGGCAGAAGTATAGCTCTACAGAAACTACAACCTCGACGTTAGAGTGGCGCGAGTGATTTACGCCATGCTCCGGCCTCTCTACCCCGGAGAAAGAGACCCGGTACCCATTGTACAGGAGGCTAGGTGAGCCTCGGGACCGATAAGGACGGGTTTGGAAAATCTCGACCACACCAAGGTTTGAACCCGGACTGTCCATCCTGTAGCGAGTCGCTGTCACGGACTACGCTATCTCGGCCGCCCCTGCATGAATGGTAGACATATTATATATCGCTGTGATAAACGTTTTATCTTTGACTATAGGCCAGAAGTTGGGAGTGCCTTCTCCGACTGGCCGAACGGAGTAGGTCAATATGTTACTTCTTAGACTGAGGACAAAGACTGATTCTCTCGCCCAAACGTAGCATTTTATGTACTTCTAGCGCGTTTGTAAAATTGCGAAAAGCAGTATTAGCTGCGTCGTGTCTGTCCGCCCGTCCGTCCGCCTGTCTGCATGACAATTCGGACCCAAATAGACGCATTTACATGAAATTTGATATTTGAGTATTTTTCGAAGGAACGTCAAGAAAATTCAAGCTTAATTAAAATCGGACAATAATGACGGGTACTTTACATGAACACCGATATACACATTGATTATATCTCGTTCAATTCTTCTTAGAATAAAAAATGTTTCAGACAAAATTTTGGAGCATATCACAACACAATTTATGTTCTTTCTTTTTTCGAAAATCGTGCGGGTTATGAGATAATGTGGTAAATTCTGTCTAGTCGAGCAGGCCACAGATGGCAATACGGTGCATGCGCATTGCATACTCGGTACCTAAGGCTACAAACACACTCTCAGAATATGTAATACCTATTGCTTTGCCTGCAATAATGGTTGCACGAACACGCCTCATTGTTACTTTATATGCACACGGCCTGCCTTTTCAATTCTTATTGTCTGTATTATGTTTAACATAACCGGACGGACAGAGTATATAAATAAATTAGCCCAAGTGTGACATACCATCGCAATATCCTCATACAAAGACACTATTAAATATTTTATAGTTTCCTTTCAAGTAGGCACAACTGAAGAAAATAAAATCATAGCGAAAGACCTAGCATTCGTAAAGGGGCATTATTTTTGTTTAGATAGTTTGTTATAAACGATTTGTGAACAGAAGGGCTAGTAGGAGTGTGTGAAAAATAACAAAGTTTTGTGATCCGTACTGCAGAAAAATGTCTCATCGGTTGAAACTGTTCAAAGATCTTAATCGCAGTACTGGTTAATTACGCGATGGAAGACTTCTCATTGTGCATTTCATTAATATGGCGCAGGCACACACCTTTAATTGTATAGGCCGAACGGATGCTCGGAGATTAATTCCCAAAAAGGATATATTTTTCTGTATTCGTCACTGTAACAAACGCGGTTGTGGGGGCAGGAATCCCAGGGGTTGTTCTCCCAGGGATAAAGAGGCATGGACCTTCGAGTCTTGTTACGTGCACCAGTAGGTACTGTTTTGGCTTCTCAAGCATGTATGAAATAAGGATGAGCCTAGGTTCCTACAACCGGAGTATTCTCAATATCTCCTCCTGCCTCTCCTCCTTCTTCACAAAGACTGCGTGACTGGAAGCCTCTTTACATTTTCTCCAATTTCCTTTCCTTTTTTTCAGTTTTTTTATTTTTTCGTAATTAGTTCTTAATTTCCCCGTTTTTCTGTTTCCCATTTCGTTCATTTTCTATTATCATGTATTTGTTCATAGAAATGACAAAATTCTGCCGTATACATACTTTGAACTAATAACCTTATCTTATAAAAGGTAAAGGTAAAGTGATCCCGTTACAGGCCCGGTGTGGCCCAGAGGGTGGGTACAGGTATAGCTCTACTCTTCCATGACCGCGGCACTAGAAGGGGGTGAATGGTCAGCAGCAGGCCCCGGCCCCACTTTACTCCCGGGAAAGAAGCGGTACCCATTTTACAGGAGGCTGGGTGGGTCCCTGGGCCGGTCTGGATGGGCGGAAAATCTCGTCCCAAGCGGGATTCGATCCCGGACCGTCCAGCCTGTAGTCAGTCGCTATACCAACTGAGCTACCCGGCCCACAAATCCTACTTTTATATAATGAATATTCATCCGGAAGTTTGAATGGACTGCAGACATACTCTGTCACCAAAGGTTTGACTCAGATTTTAATTTCTGATTGAATCGTGCTTCGAGAGTTTTAATATTGTCAGTGCCCTTACTGGAATGACTGGGCTCGCAACAAATATAAGGACGAAAGTGCAGAAGAGAAAAAATTAACTGCTGCATGTAATATTGGCAGAAGAGTGGGTGGCTTTGCCTCCCACTGAGGTTAGCGCACCGACTGTACTCTGATTCAGTTCGTGTGGCGACGTACAGAAAATCAAAGCGAGACTTCCTCCCACTCAATATCTGCACTTCTTCCAGCTGAGACACCGGATGTGAATAAGTGAACTGCTACACAGATGAGCGATTTCATTTGTTCATAATTGGCAAGCAGGCCATGAACAAGCTGAGTGACTGGATTATTTTCCAACTCATGACACTCCGACCGAGTTCCTGGCTTATTAAGGGCCTCACCTACTGACAGAAGAGATTAGTATCCGATGGGCATACTGGACTAGTCACAAACAAGTAAAAAAGGGAATTCACTTTACCAACCAACGACTGCACTCAATAAAACGCAACAAAATGCAGATCATAAAATACAATTCATGACAAATCATCGAACTCCTATATGTTTCGGCACCGGACTGCCATCCTCAGGGAGTCTACTAGAACAAAAGAATATAAGTTCAACACGCCAATCTAGATACTGATCGCCCTCACTGGTACACTTACCGTGAACTGTATTGTATGATATTGTACTGCATTGAGTACATTTGTTGGTTGATATGGTGAAAGTAAGAATATGCACGGTATCGATAACATAAAATTAAAAAAATTAAATTTCCACTTAGAACATGCCATGAAAGCAAGATGGTTTCTTTTCTCTCCTTAACTTCGGCGTTAGACGAGGGAGGGTCGTCAAGGTCACACCCCTGCAGCTATACCTCCGGGGATGATCCGGTACCCACTGTATGGAAGGCTGTGTGGGCTCCAGGGCCTGGACGGGTCCATAACATCTCGCCCCCTCCCGGGATTCGATCCCTTAACCTTCCAGCCCCTAACGAGTCCACATATCGATTACGATATCCCAACCCAACTGGATCAGTCGCCTATAAGGCATCACCTAACCACTAAAGGCAGACTGATAATGAATAGTACAAGCCTATATTACCTAAAATATTAAATTCCGTTTCCTGTATTTGATATCTGTCCCAGTGACTTACACCTTAAATTTATTTTGACCTGCCCATCTCTGTATGTTGCGTACTTGTTTGAAAGGTTCTCCAGGACTTGGTGTTTACTCTGACGAAGCCTTCATGTGAACACTGAAGAAATGAATTACGTTATAACATACGATAGTATCAGAATGCTAATTATCGGAGTTGAGTTGGTTGTGCACATGGTACAATCCGGGATCTGAAGCAGAATTCTTTAACTAGCCGGTGATTCTGTAATCGGATGTTTTGGAAGTCACTAACAAGAAAATGTAGTTATTTTCGGAAAAGGTGAAGATGTCACTGTCCACGCCGTGAAGACATAAAGGCGGAGTAGAGGTACAGCTCCACTCATTTTTAACCTCAGCACTAGATGGACGTAATTGGTCAAAACCAAGCGGTGGCCGCTTTACCCCCCGGCGGGGGGAGGGGGGCGGCATCCGTTGCATTGAGAGCTGGGTGGACTCCAAAGCCAGTCTGGAAAGTTTTGGATAGCAGAAAATCTGTTGCCTCTACTGGGTTTCGAACCCGACCCATCCAGGCTGTAGCCTAGGCACTATACCGACTACATTTTCAAATATTTTACATACAGTCCTAAATGTAAATTTTTAGCTCACGTGTTTTTGTGAGGTTTCAATTAATTAGTTGCTACTTTATGCAATATAAATAATGTGCGTGCATTGAGAACAGATTTGACACCAGTATGGACCGTAAAGGGAGCGTGTCTCTATTTGACAACAGTATGGACCGTAAAGGGAGCGTGTCTCTATTTGACACCAGTATGGACCGTAAAGGGAGCGTGTCTCTATTTGACACCAGTATGGACCGTAAAGGGAGCGTGTCTCTATTTGACACCAGTATGGACCGTAATGGGAGCGTGTCTCGATTTGACACCAGTATGGACCGTAATGGGAGCGTGTCTCGATTTGACACCAGTATGGACCGTAAAGGGAGCGTGTCT
>Ga0123354_10001678_pt1 | contig 27650 bp, 22 predicted proteins | sample TergutLab28metaG_2_FD_97872 | JGI IMG/M metagenome (GOLD analysis project Ga0123354, IMG submission 97872) | Labiotermes labralis P4 segment gut microbial communities from Petit-Saut dam, French Guiana - Lab288 P4 | ecosystem: Host-associated > Arthropoda: Insects > Digestive system > Gut ... | reverse complement strand
TGTCAGGTAAAATCCAGTAGTGGCCACAAGGTTTTGCTGGTTTTTTTCAACCCTATTGGGTTTTCAAGACAGACCCCCCCCCCCCCCTGCATTTTTACATTCTGGTAATCTTATTTTATTTAGCTACAACCCATAATCTTGGACAGGCATTTGGTCACAATCACTCGTAACATAGTGCTGCACAAACGAAATTCAGTAAATGCAGTCTGTATGATACCAGTATACTAAAGAATGGACTGCTGCACACAAAGTAGAGGGAATATCATGGCAAGGCACTGGAAAGCACCATCAACATTTTCTGGTGATCAAAATACTGTCAGGAACATCGTTGGTTCCATGTGTCACTCGACTGGAATTCTTTACAAAAATCACACTTCATACAGTATTAAACACTAATCCATAAAATACATGGCTCTGAAAAACAATATATATACATATACATATATTATCAGTAAGTAGAATTATGTATCCATTTTCAGTTCATAATTTTCTTTCCACAGTGACGAGAGAACTGAACTCTTGGGAGAATAACAGAATCTCATAGCAAGAAAGGAAAACTGTTGTTGACTGACTATTGTATGTGAACCTTACATACTGTCATTTGAGATTCCACATGACTAGTGATGAATGGATGTATAGGCCTATCTTAGAACAGGATTGACTGTCATTTGTGAAATAATTTTAGACCTCTATGAATATAATAAAACCTTGTCAGCTTCAACTCCATGGGGCCAGAAAGCAATTTCAAAGGTTCAATGACCAGTCTAACAATAAAATTAAAAATGTGTATATTCTGGGGACAATCAGCCAGTAGTACTGTATATACTAACAAAATTTTAAGTATTTCATCACAGACAGTACAACAACTGCACACACCATAACTAATTCCTGACCAACAACATACACATAAGATGATTAACCCACCAAACTCTATTCACACTGTAATTCAGCTTGATACAACAGCAAATAAAGACGCGCTTTTAGTTTACATGGCACGCTGTGTGCCATATGAGCTAGCAGAAAAGCAGGAGGATTAATTCTTGTATGCAAGATACAACACAGAACAGTGGCACACCACCACACCTTGTTTATTGTCAGTGGTGATATCCTTTCAAAGTAGAATGCTTTTAAGAATTATCACAGCTCTAAATGTTCCTAAAGCCACACTTTTAAACAATCAGTACTATCAATAGATAAAAATATGTGCACCTATTGCTCAGGCTAAGAGTGAGTGATGTGCTAACAACACACCCCCTATATGGCTTCATGCTGTGTACAATGACAACCTTTACCTTTACCCTAAAGGACACAGTAATTGGACTCAACAATTCTGAGGCCAGGAACAGAAGTTCCATAAACAATGGGATCATGGCATGAGCCTTTCCATACTCTGGTTATTCTGTTCCTAACCATCCCAAGCTGCTGTTTAATAACATGATGACTGAAGGTGAATACAAAAAAGTAAGCTGGAGGGAGAAGCATAACAGTTTGAGGGAGATATGGAGGTTATATGTCTATCAGACTTATTATGTGGCCTCAATGTAACAAAACCTCAGTAACGAGATCTTACTGTATATATATTGTGCCCTAAATAAGCACACAATAATTGGTTTCATGTATTATGAATAGTACTCATTGTACTTTCAGGTTATAAAGAAACTTACACCCATATATATATAAATAAAAACACAATGAGATCACACACCATTCTGTTGTGCCTTACTCCAACCCTTTGTGGTTCATTGGTAACACACACATTGTTTTTCTGTAATAATTCAGTCATTATGGACCACAAAGATTTTGGATAAATTTAAAGCACATTCTCACATATAAAATAAATAATACATAAACAGTGAAGTTCAATGAGTTGTTGAAGAAATGGAATTGCTTATACTGAATATCATTATTACACATTCCTGTTATCTTTGAGCAGAGTATACGTTACATGACCTTATGCCTGGAAGAATACTTTGCTTGAAATAAATACTAAATTCAAAATAACAGAATACGTAAGTAAAAGATACCCATTATTTTTAAAAACAGAAGGCGCACTTAAAGAATTCGAAAAGATAAGACAACCTGAACGGTACTAAAAAAGATTGATGAGTGATGTTAAAAGCACAAATTGAAAAGTTATGATGTCTTGCAATCCCATCCTTCAAGAGATCTCAACAGTGACTATTCTTCAACACAAAAACATGATACACACAGGTCAATGCAATCAAAAATGGCTGGAAGGTCAAATACGAAGTTCACCCATGAGGGAGCATTGAAGTTTGAGCTGTCAGTAGTGTTCCTTTCATGGTCTGTTGCAACACTTGTTGATGTGCTTGCAGTATGGTGCTGGTGTCGATTACGTGATTTCTCTTCCTCATCTGAAATAAAAACAACAACATACATTACACCACCCTACATTTTTAATTTATCATGCATATTTTCTAGAAGGTTTGGTTTGAAAACTAGGGTGTGTTTTATGAGAGCTACCCTCTGCTGAAAAAATATGTGCACTGTCTGTCAGAATTTAACTTAGCCATCATATAAGGACTTTGATGTAAGCTACAAGGTAAAAACTTTCCAACAAATTCAGTATTATGATAAAAACATTCAACACTGTTATCCCAACACAGGATACAAGGAGGGCTCAATAATGATGACCCAGTTCACCATCAGATAAAAATTCTACTTAAATAACTAAACTAACTCCAATGAGCAGAGTCCTTCTTGAGAAGCTAACAGGTTCTCAGCTAGTCAAGATATACCCTGCATTTTATGGAAACCAATGGTTCATTACTGCAGTCACAAGAGCCTGCCACCTGTCCCTGTCGTGTGCCACATTAATCCAGTCCCCCATCCCACTTCAACACCCATTTTAATATTATCCTCCCGTCTATGACCAGGTCTTCTGAGTAGTCTCTTTCCCTTAGTTCTCCCTACCAAAACCCTGTATGCACCTCTCCTGTCTCCCACGTGCCACATGCCCTGCTCATCTCATTCTTCTTGATTTGATCACCCGAATAATATGTGGTGAGTGAAAATCATTAAGCTCCTTCTTATGTTGTCTTCTAATCTCCACTGTTACCTCGACATCAGATAAATGCCTGCCTACCTTTATTAACCTTACTTGTTTCATGGGGATATCAAACTCAATGAGAATAATACACATGAATTCCCTCCTAACTGAATTGGCTTTAAGTCTATACATAGGTGATGCAATTGCCTTAGTGTATGCCTATTTTTCCTCAAGTATCCAATGAATGCAGAACATATGATCAGTAGTTGACCTAAAACGTCTACGTGTTATGAATTTCTCTACAAGAAACATTGTGCCTACTTACACTGCTATAATAGTCTCTCCCTCTAAACAGGTACGACTCTCTCTCACAAGCAATTGTGTGGTACTTAGGACCAAAACTCCCTAATTCTCCACAATCCAAAAATGCAGGACACCTATTGTGAGTTCCTTTAACGTACATTTCAGTTACAGTACCCACTGTTCAAGATCTGGAATGGAAGATAATTCTCTGGTACTCCTTGTTGGCATTACTAGTGCTTTTTGGGCTTAAGAGCTGTATGTGTGCATTAGGTGGGTTGGTTTGCTGTTCATACATCTACATATACAAATTCAAGAACTTTTGAATGTATTGTCATGAAATATCATACTGGAAAGTTTTGCTAAAATCTGTTGACAGACTCCAGTACATGTTAATATCCAACACCAATTGTGACACTTACTAGTATTTTTGCTTATACCTCCAGCATTAATCACGTGCAACATACTAAACTCTCATCAGAGTAAAGAAAGTTCCAAATGATATTTATATAAAAAAATTAAACACATTTTAAGCAGAACACAGATAATCTTTGCCAACCATGGATTTGCTAATACATCAAAACAAGTGTAAATAATGAAATGCACAGCAACATTTGAATATATCCAGTCTGCTGAATACACCCTAGTGCTGCATATGCTCGTACACACAGCAGTATGTTCTCCCAATGTCTCCAACATTCATTCGTCTCATTCTCGCATCAGCATGTGTATTACTTATTCTGCTACCACGTGACATTCAGCAAAGTTACATTTCATTGGTTTTGTCAGTTCCTTGTTGTTATTTTGCAATTATCCTTAAAACAGTAGCAAGCTTGTACTCATGTTCTTATTTCAAACATTGGATAGGGAAGGTCATTCATGACTGTGTGTATGTGTAAAAAAATCTACACATGTAGGTATGAATGGGAGACTTTGCACAGTTGTGTTCAGGCATTCCCACTTAACCCTTTGGTACCAGAATTAATTGCCTAGTGTGATCTGCAGCATACCAGAATTTAAATGGGGGATGCATAATAAAGTCATTATGTGCCATCTGCCATACCCATCATTCAGCATTTTGAGAAGCGTGCAGTTTGACTGGTATAACTGACATTAGGCACCAAAGCGTCCCAAATTAGATGAGGGTTTTCCATTCCAATTTTGTTATTAAGCTGTAACAGCATCTCAGACAATCAAATTAAACAAAAGGGAACATATGTACCAGAACTGATACATTATGCAAACTTTTCCTAATTAATGTTACTTTATAATGACATGTTACACAGTGTCATCATTCATGTATAAGCTGTAAACTTGAACCAACTTTGCAGTAAAATTCAACACCAGAACATTGAACCATTACATCACTTACTGACAAACAACTGCCTCTTGAAGCTCTGCTTATAGGTACGGTCATTCTCCTGACGACGTACATTTCGTGAAGGTGAAGAATTTGATCCTTTCTGCTGGTGCATCAATTGAAATTCCTGTATTTCAGCCTACAAATGAAATAATACTATACTAAAAACACTGTTAGAAATAATATTAATTACAGAAGTCATAACACTATTCCATCTTCAAGATTTGACCCTCTGTTCTTCTAGCTCACACCCGGCCAGTGTATTAACCTGTAACAGCCAAACAGTCCGCCCGTGTCCCACTGAATATAACTCTTCACAGACAAAAGAGAAAAGCTGTCCCACATACATGCAGGCATAGACATTAAAATAAAAATAACTCTGGATGTCAGCAGCTACCTTGGGATTTATGGGTTTCAGAGCCAGATGATAAACAGCAAGAAGACGACAGTACATACATAAAAACAGAAACAAATCTTGTGTGCCAAATGGAATCAAAAACCACAGTAACTCACCACCAATTTACCTTTCTGTGACAATAAAAATATGTTTGCCTACCAGATTTTCAAACACATTTTGTTCTCTGATCATAGCCATAACTTTTTATGCTTGTAAAAATGTCTTTCTAAACATTCTAATTTATCTACATCTTATTACTGCAGTATTTTTATTTCCACATCACTTGAAACATTCTCCGGGAAGTTACAAAATATCCTTTTGAAAATCTTAATTTTTTGACACATCGTGTAACACTTTCAACAAGTTACATTCCTACCTGAATAGCTTGAGCAAACTGTTGCTGTTGTCGTTTGTTCTTGGGCAAACTTGCTTCAACATCCCCCAATGATTTATGCCTGTGACGCCTTGTTCCTTGTGCTCCCCTCTGCTGCTTTTCAAAAATCCATCTCCTCAATCGTCTGATATATAAACACACAAACACTACTTAAAAAAAAACTTAACATCCATACTCTATGACCACAAAATGTGAGGTCAAAGACAGAGCTCTCAACTTTAATGCCCCTTGATAATTTAAAGCTTTCCTGTACCAAAGAAATAAATATTTTTTGCTTGAAGAAATTACATTGAACTAAATGTAAAAAAATAATGAAATGTTGGAGTGGAAAATGTTATTAGTTAAGAGCTTCATATTGCTGGATGGTATAGAACTTACTTCATAAATGGCATAACCATGAAGAATGCATTTGGTCCAACTCCTATTTTCAGCTTTGGTGTATTATCCTTCTTGTTGGATGGGAGATCAGCAATTGTAAACCACTCAATGCTTTTAATCTCATTTCGGGTCCGAGGCTGAAACTTTGTGTCACGTGCGATCCCAGACACAATATACAGACGTAACATTTGATCATTAATTGTTGATTCAATATACTCATTTTTATCAATCATCTTGCTAATATCAAAGCCAGTCTCTTCTAAAACCTGAAAAATAATATGTGTGAGAAACAATTAACACTTCATGTGATATACAATAGGAATACAGAAACCATGATGTCCAGGTGAGACTTGCATAACGTTGCCATGATATCTGTTTGCTGGCACACACATTCAACGACATAAGGACAAAACTACAGCGATTGCATCACGAAACCACCAAAGTCGGCCTGAAAATCAATATCAGTAAAACAAAAGAAATACGCATCCACACCCCCATCAACCAACCACTTCTTCTCAATGACCAACAAATTGAGCAAGTATCAGAATTTCCCTACCTTGGCAGCATAATCAGCAAGGACAACGGAGGTACAGACAGAGATGTGGCAGAAAGAATCAAGAAAGCTCGAGGTGCATTCGGAACACTCAACACAGTCTGGAGATCGACAGCATACTCTAATAACACCAAAATAAGGATCTTCAATACCAACGTAAAGTCTGTCCTGCTTTACGGCTGTGAAACCTGGAAGCTTACCAAAACCATCATACATCAACTCCAAGTTCTCGTCAATAGATGCATCCGCAGGATACTGAAAATATTCTGGCTTGTCCAGATATCAAACCAAGAACTGCGGGCGAGAGCTAAGCAAAAGCCAATCGAACTAGAAATTCGGCAGAGGAAGTGGGGGTGGCTGGGCCACACACTTTGCTGACCACCAGGTGACATAGCAAAAGCAGCCTTAGAGTGGAATCCTCAGGGAACCAGATCCTGTGGCAGACCCCGAACAACATAGCGCAGAACACTCTTTGGATAGTAAAGAACTCACTTCATAAATGGCATAACCATGAAGAATGCATTTGGTCCAACCCCTATTTTCAGCTTTGGTGTATTATCCTTCTTGTTGGATGGGAGATCAGCAACTGTAAACCACTCAATGCTTTTAATCTCATTTTGGGTCCGAGGCTGAAACTTCGTGTCCCGTGGGATCCCAGACACAATATACAGACATAACATCTGATCATTAATTGTTGATTCAATATACTCATTCTTATCAATCATCTTGCTAATATCAAAGCCAGTCTCTTCTAAAACCTGAAAAATAATATGTGCGAGAAACAATTAACACTTCATATGATATACAACAGGAATACACAAACCACGATGTCCAGGTAAGACTTGCATAACATTGCCATTCACCTAGTGCCTCCACACCTCATCAGCATTGACCTCTCTGATGTCTCATCGCCTACACAACGGTGCATAATCCGAAGATCAACTGGAGTACACATATGCCAAATTTTGTAATCTCCAAAGATACAGTGGTTATGAAAATTTCATCAGAGGGTATCCAAAGTTTAATGTTAGCCCTGAAACACAAGACAGAGCAGCGGGGCAGGCTGTTATTCTTGACAGTCCCAAAGTTTTAACTCTGCTGTAAAGATGAAGGTCTCACTCTGCTAGGGAGAAGGGGGACGGGAATAAAACAACAACAAATAAAAATAAATCAATAACTAACATAAAATAAAAAATAACAACATAATACAATTAAATAAATTAAAAAATAGTTAATTAAAATACATAAAACAAGAATAAATAAGTGGAATAAAATTTAAAAAATCTGCACTCAGATCTAATGGTGAGGTACCAACTTCAGAACTCTCTGAATGACAGCCATGCCCAGAAACCACCCGGCCATTTATCTTGAATGTAGATACTAATGAATTAAGAGGTGCAAGCAAGTGTATGTGTATGTGCACATGTGCAGGATCACTTTCAAGTGTGAGTGAAACCAAATAAAGTAAATAAATGACATCAACAGGATAATATTTGCTGAAACCCAAAAGAAGTGGCCAAAAGACAATTTCTAACATTGTTTTAATAACGTATTTTATGTATTAAAAAACCAGTGTATGCATGCACCTCAGCTATTAACCTTTTGATGCCTAATGTCAACTATAGTGGTCGTACTGCACCACTAACCTCTAAAGTTGCATTTTATATATGTATTCAACAAATATAGTTACTGAATATTTTAAATATGGTATATTCTCTCCATTTTTTTTCTCTTCAAAATGCAGTTTGTTTCATAATTCTAACGTATTTGGTTCCTGTGTTATTCACATTTTATATACAGGATGTGCTACAATTAAAAAAAATAATTCCGGCAGCAAAAGGTTAACATGAATATTTATTTCCCACAGGAACACATGCTTATGCTAAATACAATAACACAAATATAAATACCTCTCTGGCAGCACATCGTATTGGATCTTCCTCCTCATTAACTTTGCCTTTAGGGAAACCCCATGATGACCTGGCCCAATAGCTCTGGACCAAAAGAACTTGTGAAAGATCTTCATTGAGTAATATGGCACCGTAAGTGGGTACAGCCTGCTTATAATCTCTCCATTGTTCCAATATTGATTCAAGGTTTTTTGAGTGTGGTTTCAGGAACGGTATGTGCTGAATGACATTCAAAATGGACAAACACACAGTATTAAGCCAAAAGACATAACAGAATTATAGCAAAGAATAATTCCAACCACACTGATCAAACTAGTCCACACAACTATCTAGAAAAACGACATATATACTGTAAATCACTACAAAGCAGGACAGAAACCAATAACAAGGAACTTCAATCATTAGAGCACCAATCAGACCAAAGTGGATATGTTATATGGGAAGATCAGAGTGCTGTGCTACCAGATGTTTATACTTTGAACATGCTGTGTTTGAATGTAGTATTTTTGCAGTTTAGAAAAGCTGGGCTGACAACTCAAGTACATGGTCGTGTCTTGAGAGCAGCAAGCAGGACAAAATCAAAACATAAAGATAGGTAATAAATCCTTTGAAGGGCTGGAACAGTTCAAATATATGGGAAGTACCCTAACAAATCATAATTCCATTCATGAAGAAATCAAGAGGAGACTGAAATCAAGAAATGCTTGCTACCATTCGGTGCAGAATCTGCTGTCTTCCAGTTTTCTATCCAAAAACATAATATTAGGATATATAAAACTATAATTTTTCCTGTTGTTTTGAATGGGTGTTAAATTTGGTCTCTCACACTGAGAAAGGAACACAGGCTGAGGGTGTTTTGAGAATATTGTGCTGAGGAAGATATTTGGGCTTAAGAGGAACAAAACAAGGTAACAAGTGAGTGGAGAAGACTACATAACGAGGAGCTTTGTAATTTGTACGCACCATATATTATTTGAATGATCATATCAAGAAAAATGAGATGGGTATGGCACATGGTATATACGGAGAACTAAAGAGGTGCATACAGGGTTTTGGTGGGGAGAACAGAGGGAAAGAGACCATTTGGACAACATATGCATAAATGAGAGGATAATATTAAACCTGATCTGCAAAAAGTGAAATGGGAAGGAACGGACTAGATTTCTCTGGCTCAGGATAGAGACAGGTGGCAGGGGCTTGTGAATGTAGTAATGAACCTTCTGGTTCCATAAAATGTAGGAAATGTGTTGACTGGACAAGGACCTGTTAGCTTCTTAGGAAGGACTCTGCCCAATAGAGTTAGTTACTTGGTTAGTTAGAAAAGCTGTGTAAAGTGTGAGTGAAACTAGGTAAACCAATAGCCCTTAGTTTATCAGAGATAAGCATAAACAATTATAAGTAAACAGAATGCTTCTTATGTATTTCTGTCACAAGCATGCACATCAGTGTCGAGTCACTGGCACATTTTACAGTGCCTGCCCAATGCTGTTCTGCAGTTTCCGCATGTTCTATCCAATCCAAACATACTTGTGGAAAGACAGTTCTGCATATGGCTCGTGATATTTCAACAGGAATAGTTTCAAGCTACACCATTTTCACTTTAGTAAAGCAAGTCCAAGTATGAGAGATTTCATGTTCTCATGGCTGTTAAGATGTAGAGAAAGAGACAATACATGGTATAACGATGGCTTAAATAACCGAAAAAATGATTCTCATTTCCCTTTAACATGTACCATCTTTTCCTGTGTGACTTACTCTTCCACCAATCATGGAAGCAGCAGATTCCTCTAAAATGTTGGTACATATCTACTGAAATAAGTGGTGTCAAACACCCAAAAACAGCACTATTCACTCAACAAGCAACCATCAAACCTAACGTTACTCAACTTCTATTAAGTACCTTACCCTGACATGTTTCAATTCTTAGATCACTTTCTAGGACTCCACAAATCCATCACTAGCCAGCTGTACAGCACAATCATATTTACAGTGACAGCTAATTTAGTGTTACAACCATCAGAGGTTGAATATTATACTCTAGCAACACACTCATCTTTAAAATGTTTATATCCATTCATTACAACAACATATCTTCAAAGTTAAAACAATGTAATATTAGTTCAAAGTACTGTACCATAAATCATTCTGTTTCTTGTGAAGCTTTTTCCTTTTGGAAATACAACAGATAAACACAACATGGGGTTAGAAGCAGCCATCATCTAAAGGCACCAGTTGTCACTGGAAATTTTGCAGCAACTCTCTGCCATAAGCAGTGCAGTGTCACCACATTTTTAAGTTTAGTTAAGGAGAATATGTGGGTTGAAAAGTGCTAAATGACTGGTAACACTTGTGAGTTCAGCTCCTAGCACATGACCTAAATGATTTAGCAAAACAAGCAGACAACTATAGCTGGCAATTCCTACAAACCCCACCCTGTTGCAGTGTTATTCTAAGTTGTTTTCAACTACACTTCACAAGAAAAGAAATAGGCTATAAAAAGAGATACTTCCTACAATGCAGAACATACCTGAAACATGTGTGCAGTAAATTCTTTCATACCACATGGTTTAAGCTTACGTTCCGATTTGTCATCAGCACAATAGAAATCAAGATAGTACCAATGTGCAAGTTCAATCTGAAAACAAATCCGCACCAAATCTTTTCTTTCTTCTACAGGAACATTGATGATAAAACGACTGTAAAATAAATAACGAAGGAACATAAATGAAGGTTAAAAACTGAAGAATAAGAAACCAACTAGATGCCACTTATTGTTTTATTGTACTTCTTATAGGCTCAACATGTTTCGGGCATTACTATGCCCATCATCAGGAGCTCGCGGGTATGATGTTAATTACCACACTGGTTGTTTCATTCTTGGTTTGCTGTATGTTGGTGGTTAGGTACGGCTGGGCTGGGGTAATGTCCGGGCTGCAGGCTAAAGCACAACTTATCACAATGATGCACGGTCCAATAAATATCAAAGGTTAAAAACCTCTGTTTGACCCATAAACTGAGAACTAATGTTCTCATGGAAATGACTAAGCATACTGTTGTCTTTGCGATGCGATGTTATGCAGTCTGGTAAAAGAGTACAAATGTTTTAGAGAAACCTGCTGCTACCATCATCAGGGAGGTAAGATGGAGGCTGCACATACCTCTGGAACGCTGATACACTTCTACCAGACTATATGCCATGTTACACTTATTCATTCAAAGACCATTTAAATTTCCCGCTCCTTACTGCAGAATCCAAGAGTCATCTTCCAGACACAGTTTGTCTGACACATACGTACAGAATATAGAAGTTACAGGAAGTGTTCAGTAAATATGGAAGCAATCTAGAAATATGTGGAACATTTCTGAACACCAGGCTCCATTCTAGACATGCAGACAAGCATGTACACTATCCATATGAGATGACAACTGACACCTGGGGTTTACAAAACCTACAAAACAGACTGTGAAGCAAGGCTTAATTTTGTGAATTGGTGATTTCTTGGTGTGCATGAAGGACAAGTCAACACAACACTCATTCTATTTAGCAGTGAAAATGTATTTCAACTCATATGATACATGAACTTTTAGATAAGAGGGTGCTGTCTGGAGAGACCCCACATTAAGCCATTCCGTGCCATTGCATGACATTAGCATATGGTGTGCTATGAGCACGTCAAATTACTAAGCCCATTTTTTTTTTTTTGAGATCATAAATTCACAACAATGTGTTATACACATTCTGACCCCATTTTCTGAATACATGACTAGGAAAAACCTACACTTTTTTCTATGCAGCAATGTAAAAACTTTTATGTATTCTTCGGGGGGGGGGGGGCATTTTTGGGAACAAAAAAATAAGAAATGAATTGTGACATCATAATTTCCAGAACTTTTGCAAACAATTTTCACATTACCAACACAATTTCAATGGACAATGACATGATGTTTTCATGTGTGCCACACATCAGCCAACCAAAGGTAATCACTGCCAGCATGTACTTTAAATACGATGAGTAAACTACATATTTAGACATCAGCACAGCATAAAATAACACAGAACTTTAATCATCAGCAACACTGTCATGATAACCTCACGACTTATATATTGTAAGTGTTCATGTACAGACGAACACACACACATATATGTATGTATGAAACAAGTCACTTAGTAATAAATTTTCTCTTGTACACTTCAGCATATTGTTAACAGTATTTTGTTATTATGAGTTATTACTGAACAGAACATATAACAGACCTACAAGTAGGCGGTGAAGAAGCGAGCTGGAATCAGGTAGCTCAGGAGAGACAGTGGGAGTTTTATCAATACAGTGGTGAACCTTCAGGTTCTGTATAACAAGAAATTTCTTCACCAGCTGAACCCTGTACCATGGAGTGCATTAATTAATACGTTTCACTGAAAATGTACTGAAGACCACCATTATCTTGTAACAGCATACACAGTACAAATGGTATACCTGCCAAGGTCATCAAGAATCTCCAAGGGAATAGAATGTTCAGTGGTAACCTCCATTGGAAAAACTATGTGCAAGCAGATACTGCAAAAAAATTAAAAATTGTTATTACAATGGTGATATCACACTGCATTTTAATTTCTGGAGATTCTTAGAAAAAGAATGATTTTTGTGTCTGTTTTTCACATAAAGAAATGACTTTATAAAATGTGTCAGTAAGTCATTCATGCAAAATAAAACAAAATCTGTTCTGTGTCTAAAGAAATGAGATTTATGAGTCAGGTTTTAACTTTTCATGGCAAATAAATGCACTTGTTTCTTCTTGGAAGCAGAGCCGCAAATCTCTGTTAAAAACCAACAGGTCTGTGACATCATTTGTGTCAACATGGGGAATGAACACAAGTCACGGAAACACCAGGTATCGTAAAAGTTACTTTACTAAAACAATGAAGTACTTAACTGTCATCATGTTCAATTACATTAGTTTTTATTTGCAGCATGTGGCAATACTGTGGTTACAGCAGCTTTTGTTTCAATTAGCTGCAGCATCTTTGTCAGTTTCCACTAGTGGTTGGTTGTAAAAATGTAGTGTTTCCATGGAACATATGTATAAACTCAGAAAAGCAACTTTTAAGACATCTGTATATATTACATGTGTTAACAATGCTTGCAGGTCAGTTTTAATTTAATCTAGATATGGGATTGTATGAGAATACTGTAGTGAAAGCTGATTTGCATTTGTGTTGCACCAGAACACTAATATATCCACTCACAGGTGGCATTGCCACTATTTATTCCCATCGTTCTTCTTCCTATTATCCAACTATTCCATTCAACAGCACACACTGGTTGTTTCTCATTTTATTTCTTCATGTTCTCTTGAGATCCGTGGCATTCCCATTCAAGTCACATCAGGAAGACTATGAACTGAAGTCACCAATTATGTCTATTGAAACATCTTTAGCTTTACTCCTGAGGCTACAGATATTGTTAGAAATCCATGTTTCATTCTTATTTAAGATTATTTCCTACATGTGTATTATCATCCTTAAGATAATGTTTTTGTGCCTGCTCACCACTCCAAGAAGACTTATGGAGACAGTATACAGTGGCTTGTTTCAAGTGCACTGCAAAACCAAACGAATCTGAACAATCTTATTCGACCTCAAAATCGTAACTGTTTTTGCGAAAATTACAACCATATTCCCAAACACAAAATACCTAGGCACTACACCCCAAAATAACGTTCTACAACTCATTTTCTAGAACTTACAAGAAATCGCTTCCTTCCCATGAAATAAACGATTCCAGAACCTCAAGAGACAATACAATTAATCTGGCTTTCTTCTACTATGTTTATGCATATCAACAATGTACACAAATTTCAGTCACGGGCGAAATCGTCAATGCTTGCACCTCTTGCAACTACTCACACGTTATCCGAGCCATGACCGATACTTCAATGTAACTGATGATCTTCATGGTTGTCAAGGATTACTCACCACGCACGGATTACAGATATCGGTTCACGGATCAAGGTTACGACAAACGAACGTAAACCTAGTGGGGCAATCACTGGGGGATAACCTAATATATTGTGTACTGGAAGGGCGTAGGTGACACACTTTATTATTAACTTTTGGTATTAAAACGTGACTTCATAATCAATGCTGTTCCTTTAATACAGAAAATAATCATTGTTTTAATAAACGTTATTATAGTTGTGCTCTCCAATGCACTTGTTAACATTTGCACACACATTTTCCAACTACCAATGATACTTGACCAAATAAATGTAACTGGAAAAATTTATTTTCAGCGAAAACTAAAGCCTTACACCACGTCTTAGCAGAGAGATGGGCTCCTTTGGAAACTCTAAAAGTTGAAGGTAGGAAAATTAATGATGAACATATTGCTGAAACTTTTAATGAGTATTTTGTTGCTATTGCAGAAAATATTAAAAGACAAAGTAAAAAGAACCATATAATTAGAAATAATGATAACAATAGTATTGATAATCATACCCATTTATTTTATGGAACAAGCCTTTAATAAACCATACACAAGTATGAAATGTATATGCACAACAATGGAAGAAATTGAGCAAATTATAAAATACCTCAAAATGAAAAACCCATATAGTTATGATGAGACATCCATAAAGACCATGAAAATAAGCTCCCCTTCAATAAGTTCACCACTAAATTAAATGTGTAATAAAATACTATTTTGAGGTGTATTCCCAGATAAATTAAAATATGCAGTAATAAATGTACTACATAAGAATGGTGATGTGTCTAACTACAGGCCTATATCACTCATAACATCATTCTCAGAAATATTTGAAACGGTAATGCAGAGTAACAATTTAAAACACCTCACCAAATATAATATATTAAGCACTGTACAATATGGCTTCAGGGTAGGACTGAAGACAGATAATGCAATTTATAAATTAACAACTGAGATTTTAAATGCTATGAACAATAAACTACTAGTGGGAGGTATTTTCTGTGATTTGGAGAAAGCATTTGATGCATTGATCACGGTATCCTATTATCTAAATTGAATATTTATGGAATTAATGGCAAGAATCCTGCACTTTATCAATCTTATCTCAATAACAGGTATTTTACAACACCAATACATATTGATAGTGGGCCAGGATAGCTTGGGTGGTATAGCAACTCACTACGGGCTGGATGGTCTGGGGATCTAATCCCGGTTGGGGCGAGATTTTCTGGACCCATCCAGACCGGACCTGGGGCCCACCCAGCCTCCTATACAATGGGTACCGGGGGTTAAGTGGCTGGGGTGTGGCATTGACCACCCACCCCCCCACCTAGCACCAAGTTTAAGGAAACAATAGGGCTATACTCCCCCTCTGGGCCTTCGTGGCCTGTTCAAGGGTGAACTTTTAGTACATATTGGTAGAGATAACAGTAATAAAGTTTCAAGCTGGGCCAAAGTTAGAAATGCAGTCCCACAAGGCTCTGTTTTGGTACCTCTACTTTTCCTTCTATATATAAATGACCCAAGATATTGAATAAAACTTCAGCACCTATTTTTTTTGCTGATGATGGCATCTCTTACTTGTTCACTCTAATTTGACAGATTTCAACATTCACATAGTCTTTGGAACTTTAAAAAATGATTCCAAGCAAACCAATCACCTCTAAATTTTAATAAGGCAAATTATATACATTTTAAAGCTAAGAGAAATATGTCAATCAACTTAAAAATTGGCTTTAAAAATAATTTAATCACTAATAGCTCCTACACAAAATTCCAGGGCATAAAGATGGATTGTACTTTGTCTTGGAATAACCATATTGATTTACTCATGAAAAAATTGAGTACAGCTTGCTATATAATTAGAAATGTCAAAACATACATGTCTGCCTCAGCATTAAAAATAATCTAGCATGCTTCTTTTCACTTGGCTATGGAATTATATTCTGGGGAAGCTCATCACATAGTTCCACAATTCTTAGCATGCAAAAAAATGCAATTAGAATTATAAAAGGATGTGGGAATAGAGTTTCATATAGAAACTTACTTGAGAAATTAAAAATTTTGCCTTCAACATCACAATATCTATTGCCTTTATTAATGTTTGTAGTTCAAAACAAAAACCTTTTCTCAACAAACACTGGAAATCACAATATAGACACTACACAAAGAAATAATTCATATTGCCCCAAGAAAACTTAACTATTTACCAAAAAGGAACTTATTACTCGGGGATAAAAATCTCCATTAATTTATACAAAGAGATTAACCTTTTGGCGCCAGAATTATTTTTTTAATTTTAGCACAACCTGTATATAAAATGTGAATAATACAGGAACCAAATATGTTAGAATTATGAAACAAACCTCATTTTGAAGAGAAAAAAACGGAGAGTATATACCATGTTTAAGATATTCAGTACCTATATTTGTTGAATAAATATATAAAATGCAACTTTAGAAGTTAGCTGTGCGGTACGACCACTATAGTTGACATTAGGCGTCAAAAGGTAAAGGATGTCGCTGATAACCTAGAGAAGTTTAAAATTCCTCTAGAACAATTTTTGTACACTTATTCATTTAATACATTGGAAGAACATTTTAATCAATCAAGAATGTATTGTATTACAAAAACTGCTTATTATATTGGCATTAGTTTCTAGGTTTTGTCTTATGTACATTGTATAAGTATTCACTGATTGTCTATTATGATCAGGGGTCATTTCCTTGTTTAAACTTGATGTCTTATTTATGTATTGTATTTATAAAATTTGTATTTTGTCATGACTCATTCTTTCCTGTGTCTTTTGTTATTTTAATAACACATTCTATATCCTTTTTGTTGGATCTCTAGAATAATGAATAAATGAATGCATACAATTTAGAGCAAGTAGAAGATTTCCTTACGAAAATATTTAAAAAGAAGGAAAACACAACGTGATAATATATTCCTGGATAAGGCATAACAAAACTGGATTTCAGTTTATCCCATCAAGAATGGATTTTTAGAGCATAATGCACAAATACTCATATTATCCTATTTCATCTCAAAAAAATTCTTCAAAAACACAAAATTAGACAAATAAGTGATCAAACTATGGCGAATATGTAGTCATTATTGGTAGAAACATGGGAGTCTATATATAGTGCCAGTAATGTAAAAAACATTTCTAAAAATTTTCAATGTACTTTCCTAAGGTGTTATGTTGTCCAAGCTATAAAGTGCATAAAAATAATTAGATAACAAAAGGAATTAAAATACAATGCAAAAAATATCTTTAGATCACATGTAAGAATACTACTGATTAAAAAAAAAAAGAGAGAGAGATTTCTGTATAAATATTGTGCAATCTTAGAGCAATTAAAAAAGAAAAAAAACTGTATTACAATAACCTAATGAAAAGATCCTCAAGTAAAATTAAAACAACATGGAACATTATTAGGAACACTACTTAGAAAATACAAAAACAAATAACATTTCTGAAATAAGCCTACAGACTAGAATTACAGAGGGTACCAGAGATATAGCTTATGTTTTAAAAAAATTCTTTTTGTCAACAGAGAAAATATAAGTATAAATCATAAATATGGTTATGGAAATATTAAAAAAATCTTATCAGAACAAAATAACAGGGATACATTTAAATCCAGTTCGCAGAAGGAAAAATAATATAACAAAACATCTCAAACCTAAAAATTCAACAGTTTGTGATAATATCTCTAGTAAAATTATAAAATACTGCGTGATAGAAATAAGTAAACCACTTAGCAATACAATTAATTATTCACTACAATTGGGTACCTACCCTGAAAGGTTTAAGTACTTGGTAATTAAACCCATATATAAAGAAATGGAGATAAGACCAAAATGATGAACTACAGGCAAATATAATTACTAATAACCTTTTCAAAAATCTTAGAAACCATAATGTGTAACAGGTTGAATCAGTATTAATAATAATAAATAATATACATTATACAAACAATATTTTGTTACCAGAACAATTTGAATTCAGGAAAGGTATTACCCTTCAACAGGCAATTTGTACCTTAAAAGATATGATGCTTATTGCAATAAATCAACAGCAGCAAGGAAGATAAATTTTCTGTGACTTATCTGAGGCATTTTATTGTATTAATCATAAAACTCTCATTAATAAATTTAACCACTATGGAGTACACAGAGTAAATATAAAATGGTTTGAATCTCACCTCACAGAGAGGACACAATGGGTGGACATAACATCTCTGAATTATTAGCATAAGGTTTCATGAAGCTGGATGGAAATACAGTATGGGATTGCTCAAGGATCAATCTTTTGACCACTATTGTTCATTGATCCATGTCTTAACATAAACACACATGCAAAACTGACGTTAATTGCAGATGATACAAGTGCATTACTTACTGCCAACAAATTAAATGATTTGCAAACAAAATCAGTATCCATGCTAATTCAAAAGCATGATTGGTTTAGAGTAAATGGATTATCATTATACACAGACAAAGCAAATGTAATACACTTCAAATCAAATCATCTTCAAGCCAACACATTTCAAATCTCCTATCAAGGGGAAGAAATCAAATAAGTAATAAATACAAAGATTCTTGGACTAGGTCTAGATAATCATATGAAATTGAAGACAGATATAGATTCAATAATACCAAAACTTACCTGGATTATGTAATTAGATCCACTAATTTCTCAGTGATATAGCCACACTTAAAATGATATACTCTTCCCATTTTCATTCCATAATGAAGTACGGAATCATATTCTGGGGAAACTCTCCAGTATTTCAATAACAAAAGAAAATTTTAAGAATCATTACAGGATCCACATCTAAAACTTTATGTAAATCCTTATTTAGAATATTAAAAATATTAATCATGCCACCTCAATATATACTATCTGCAATGAATTTTTTGGTAAATAACTTGGAATATTTTACCTTTAATTTTTCCATTCATGCAATAAACACAAGAATAAGAGTATAGCTATATAAACCATGAACTAATCTTACATCTTATCATAGGGGTGTATATTATGCAAGCATAAAGACATTCAATGCATTACCTATATAGCTATACTGCAAAACAAGTAACAAACAAGCAGTACTTCAAAGCAGATTTTAAAAAATTTTTGCTTGATACATACCTCTACACAGTTGATGAATATTTTAAATTATGTGCACCAAGTAAGGATTGATAATGTTATCTAAGAATCTTAAATATTCTTATTGTCTATTTATTACCTATTTTATTAACTACTGTAATATTTTATTTCATGTGCGCATAACTGTAAATTTAAATTGATGTAGTATTTGTCAATCAACTGTATATTTCATCATGAAATTATGACATATGATTTATTTCTATATCATAACATCTTATTATCCATTTTATTTTATAATTAATCTATTATCCATTTTATTAACTTTTACAATATTATTTAATATGTACATAATTGTGATTTTTAATTGACCATTTATTGGTCATGTTCCTCTTTTTTTGGGGGTGAGGGGAGAAGAGGTGATGACTTTCTTCACATTCGATAGTCATTTTTTGGGCGTGATGGATTGATGAAATGTACATGTGTGTGTGTGTGTATATACGTATACAAGCATGCATTAACATCATCCAGTTATAGATGGTCGTGTTTCAACTTGTACTGATAGTATTTAGAGAATGAGTTTAAGATACCATGAATATGCAAGTCACTCAAAAACGAAATGGAAAAGACACCATGGGAACATACATGACCGAAACCCAAAATGCACACACTCACAAAAGGGCTACTGATAACTGCTAACATGGCACCAACAACAGCAAAGTGAGCACAAAGGTACACTAATCAAGAAAATTCTAACACAAATCCGCCCATTGGCACAATGTAAATCACACTATGCAGTGTTGCTGGCATCCCCAGAGTTGTTTCCTAGGGTTAATTGCACAACATACAAAACTGTACTTGAAACAACCAGTGTTAAATTGCAGTACACACATTGTTCCTTTCACAGAATGTGAGGGAGGCAAAGTCAAACACTGAGCCCATAACGTTTCTACAATAACCATTAGAATCCACAGTTGTCCACCATACACTTACTTTGAATTTTAATTATCACATGCCCTTACACTTTTTAGTTTGTTCCTTCTCCTGCAGTACTACTAAAAGAACCCATTTTCATTATAATTTGAAGTTATCAGAATTCTTCAAACACAGGGTAAAAATTGAAGAAATGAATGTAGCATGCAGAAAACACCTGAGGGACAGCATGTCTGCTATGCCATAAGGACAATTAAATATTTGGTTATAGCAAAAACAGATATAGTTACTGCATACTCAACAAAGTTTGTGATTATCAAAAATTTCTTTATTCAATTGAAGCAGATTAACCTTTTGACACCTAATGTCAACTATAGTGGTCGTACCGCATCGCTAACCTCTAAAGTTGCATTTTATATATTTATTCAACAAATATAGGTACTGAATATTTTAAACATGATATATACTCTCTGTTTTTTTTTCTCTTCAAAATGCAGTTTGTTTCATAATTCTAACATATTTGGTTCCTATATTATTCACATTTTATATACAGAATGTGCTAAAATTAAAAAAATAATTCTGGCGCCAAAAGGTTAATTTTCTGTAGTAGATTTTTGATACACTATTTTTGTGGTAGTTCAGCAGCTACCAGAAGGCAGGATGTGGAAGGAAGCAGTCATAGCTTGATTTACTACTCTGATGATATCGATGAACTCAGTTAAAGATCTTAGACATGTTAGCCAGTCTCCAGATGGATATACAAACCTGGGACCTCCTGAATACAAAGCTGCAGTACCCACTCAACTGAGACAATCGGTCTTCTTTCTTGCTGCTCATAGTACCAATGCCACAGTTCCTTTCGTGTTTACAACACATTATAATTCTACCAGACATTCATTTTTTATTATTTACTGGTAAGTCTGTTACGAGTGCTTGGACAAATGACACAGAGGGCACATTGAAACTGGGATCCAAATTTAGGTTGATAAAGGTATATTCAAATTTTTGTGGTCAATGAACATAGAAACTGTGCTTAAAATATGAGCAAAATCATTGACTACCGCCCTTAGTTCAAAAAATCAGGTTCCAATAACAATAATGCTGCTGCTAAAGATAATTACAATAACTTTCACAAGAGAGGCAGGGAAGGACTAAATATATACTCCACAGCAAGCAAACTTGTAGATTAGAACTTCTGGTGAATAAATACAGTATGATACAGCTGGTGGATTATGATTTAAATTAAGAAACCATATGCAAATGGACATAATTTCATAATGACTTCCAGGCTTTCAATATTAAAAATAGCTGTTACAAAACTCTTCACTATATGCAGATACACACAATAATTTATGACCACATTTTAGACCTTGCACCAGTAACCTATGTAATAAGCCAACTAACTATTGTACATGGAGTACAGTCCTCCTCGAGATACTACTGTCACTCCATTCTTATAATAAAACCAACTAGATGCACTAATTTCTCAAATTTATTTTTGAAAGAAAACTCCACATTTTTCGGACAGTTCCTGTGACAGCTTGCTCAAGTTGTCAGCAAACCTGTATGACATATGCCACTGCCATGTGAACAGTGAAAAACTCCTGATGATGGCCAGAGGAACTCTCTGAAACATGTGGAGTTTTATTTCAAAAATAAATATGAGAAATTAGTGCATCTAGTTGGTGTTATTGTAAGAATTTATCACGATGCACGGTCACCTGAACGTCAAATACTGTCACTCCAGTAATTCCTCCCCCCCCCTCCCCTCCCACTTTAGTAGCATCTACAGGATAATCATTAAGACTGGACAAGATATTCTAAGGCTCTACAGTACTATGAGATTAAAGTGGCCTTTAAACCAAAACCATATTACACAATAAACAGAAATAAATGATAAGCCATTAAATGTGAATTTGCACATAAAGATACAACATAAACAACTAAATAAAACACACAGTTCAAAAAAAAAAAAAGATTTCTTAATTAGCATATATGAAACTGAAGACACTGTATAGCAGCACAACTGCAATTACAAATAACAGAACACAGTGAAACTATTTATGTAATTTATAACGAAAAATTAATATTGGTGCTACAAACCCACATAAACCTGACAATAATCCTGTGAGCATTACTTCATGCATAAAAAACTCCGTGGCCTTAGTCCGCACGCGAACTATACCGACAGAGCGGCCGCCGCCGGTCGGCGAATTTAATGCCAACTTTTGCTGATAGAGGGGTGTCACGTGGTCAGCGCAACGGGTCCCCACAGCCGTTAATCTCTGTTTTCTAGACCTGGAGCGGCTACTTTTTTCATTCAAGTAGCTCCTCAATTGATGAGGCTGAGTGGACCCCGTTCCAGACCCACTACTACTCATAAAATCTGGTAGCGCCGGGGATCGAACCCGGGACCTCTGTATCTGTAGCCAGAAACATGCATAATATTAAATTAAAATGTATGATTAATTCCTATTCAGCTATATGAAATAAAGAATTTTAACATAAAGGAACACAAAAGAGCATCATACAGATCACCACTACGTAAATAAGAGCAGCAATGTCACTTTTCATTTTACGTCATACAAAATTTACAATGCTGTATTTCCTGATGTAGTCAGGTTTTCAAGGCAGTAATTGATTAAATGGTCCCCTTATGGCTCTTTGCATGAAGAAGTGATTATATGTCCTGACAATGCCTGACAAACATTTACATACAACACCCCACCATTACAAAAAAAAAAAAATTATTATTATTATTTTGCTTCCTAATTTTAAAACCGTGAAGTCACGGATAAAGTAATCAAATGAAAAACTATAAAAGTAGCCACTTTGTATGCATATAAACTCTTAATGCAGACAGCCCAGACAATAACAGAATCTTACTTCTCAGAATAACCTGATCATATTCCAGATAACACTGCAGAATGTTTTATTCCATTAAGTTTATAGCAATATCATCAGGCCATCTGAAATCTTAATATGTTCCATATCTGTGCATTAAAGGAATATTTAAATGTATGTAATAAAACCAACAAATGTATAAGTATAAAACATAAAATATAACATATTTTATACTTGTGCATTGGTTGGTTTTATTACATACATTTAAACAACTGAAACCATTCACCATTTTTACATCATCCACAGTATGTGCTTCAAATAGAAATAATATTAAAATGTCATAAAAAATTTTAATTTTATTCTACTTGAACATGAACAATGGAAAATCTACACAGTGAATGATATCAAATATTACAAGAATGTTATGGAATTTTATCATTAGTACATTTTTTCATCAGATAGTTTACACATTCACACATCTATTCTTCTATGGATTGTGTATCAACCAATAACAAATATGCACATCACATTATCACATTACATTCTACATTATATAAGTAACCTTTTGCTCTTAGTTAAATAGCAAAACTTTTTTCAATTTGTTGCAGGAAGTGACAGAACAAAGTACATATACTTAAGACCAATATGTGAATTCTACTGGAATTTCCTCACAAACTCAAATTTCTCCACTTTCTTCAAAATAATGCAGGCTAATCCTCTGACATCACTCCTTTTTCTGTCATTAGTATGGATATGAGTAAGGGCATCAGTAACTTAAATCACTCTCAGGTAATTCTGCAGTAGCCCTTACATGTGCTTCCCACCTAGTGTCAAGAAAGATTTCTGTTACTGTGCATTCAGGACCCAAGAACAATTGGAGACATTCTGACCATTTACTAGATCCGTCTTATGGAGGATGAAACTGTACATTCTGCTGTGATTTCTATACTCTTAAAGTGTGATATATTTATGTCCCCTACCATGCTGATCAGTGTTAACAGAATTAGAAATCCATCCTGTTACTGGCTTTATAAGCACACCAGTACATCAGAACTGTAAGTACTGGCAATTTCAGTTTGTTTGTAGCAGTTGTGCTTATGTCATTTACTTCAAGCCATATGTTGGAATTTCAAACTGATATAAAAAATAATGATAATGTGTATATGATAATTCAATAACAGAGCAGCTTAAGAAAAGAACCACACTGTGATTGTTGCAGAGCTTTTTGATAATAAATAGTTTGAAAACACATTATATAAACTCACCTAGCTAGGGACTTACCATTAAAACATTACATAACCTATGTAAGTCGATCAACCTAACAATTGTCTGTCTCTCTGTCAGTCCAATCAATCAAGAAGTTTCTAAAAAATCTAAAATAAAATTCCTGTATTTTGGTATGTTGCATTGTTTGCATTAAAGACATTTCAAACACAATGTAAAACTCTCCCATTTTCCTCTGCATTCAGCAAGCAATTAAATCCTGCTCTTCTCATGCCAACTGAGGCAGTTCTCAAACAGCTGTTACAGCACAGAGAACCAGAAGATGAAGAATTTTCTGACACTGTTTTGGAGGTCTCAATGCACTGAAGAAAGGCTACCAAACAATGAGTAACAGTGCATCATTTCTCTGAAGCTGCCAATTTCATGGAAGGTGTGATACACATGCTATCATAGCACCATAAAAAGAGGTGTGTGGAAGGACATGTTGAAGAAGGCACAACAAATAATTATTACCTCTTTCTTCAACAAGTCTTCTGTCTCTACCTCTGTAATGCAACTGCAATCACCATGACAACTTTCAACCAGAATACCAATGTCATCCTGATAAACACCAGCACTGTTTTCACATTAATAATAATTAATTATATCTAATAGTTATTAATCATGTTTCATGTGTCTCAGTTCACCTAACCCTGTTTTTTTCCATAAGGTCACATTCATACATCTTGTTTTTGCTATTCATGGGAGTTTTCCAGGGTATCAACACCCACAAACAGCAAGGGTTTTCATAATTATTTTGGAACTCCTTAATATATGCATCACACTAAAAATGAGCTATGTTAAATACAAGAGTAACTACACATCAACACCTGAAGAATATAACAGAACAGTGTTCATTAAACTCCAGTGACATGAATGACTAATAATTGGAAGAACAAGTTTGCTCAGTCTGATATAATCAACACAGTAACTTCACATTTACACACCGCACAGAAGATGAAACATTATTAACATAAGAATTCCAACCAGCTGCCCATGTATGCACTGTGCATTTAGTATACAGCACAATAGTTGAACTAGGAAACATGTCATGAATAAGATGTTGTTAAAGCATTCTCTAAGGTACTCCATAAGCTAATTTTGCAGTACAATGAGTAAGAATGAATAACTATAATGAACATCCCGAACACTTAATTATAGTGATAAGAAGTCTCTATGAAGGGACAGCACTCACTACTTACAAAGGGGCATAATTAACCTTGAAGCTGGGACAGATTTACAATTAACCTTTTGGCGCCGGAATTACTTTTTAATTTTAGCACACCTGTATATAAAATGTGAATAATACAGGAACCAAACAAGTTAGAATTATGAAACAAACTGCATTTTGAAGTAAAAAAACGGAGAGTATATACCGTGTTTAAAATATTCGGTACCTATATTTGTTGAATAAATATATGAAATGCAACTTTGGAGGTTAGCGGTGCAGTACGTCAACTATAGTTGACGTTAGGCATCTAAAGTTAAGCTAATGAAACTTAAGCGTCTGGGCTCCTCAACACAAGCCCCTTCCAAGGCCCTGGTAGGGGTTACAGCAATGTATTCACATGGTCACATATTTTTGTAAAATTTTCAAAAGTGAGAAAACCATCTTCCTGTGACATTATTCAACAAAGTAAAACAACTTGAGGGTTGTTTGACCATGCATCTTCCTCATGAAATAATGAGAAATGCCAACCTGATACAACAAGGTAATTTTATTGACATATTCTTAGCTCAACATGTTTCGGGCACATACCCCCCACCATCAGGAGCATTAGATGTTGAGTTGCAGCAAACGTTTTTCTGTACCGACTCTGTGGATGGGTGGTGGTCTTGAGAACCGCTGCGTAGGTTGTGTGTACACCATACACACGCCCGAAACATGTCGAGCTAAGAATACGTCAATAAAATTACCTTGTTGCATCAAGCTGGCATTTCACGTTATTTCAAAAGTAAAATAAGTTCTAGGTGACTGTAACCTGCAACTGAACAACACACGCCATCAAACGTATGACAATGCAGTTGTTATGAAAGGTGAAGACAAAGGGCTGCAAGCACTCATTAAAAAACATCAGTAAGTATGCAGAATGTGTTGTGCAAAGATCATTCAGTCTATCTCACTGGATAAACAGCTGCTTCCACAGCACCTGAAATACTTGACTACTTCATTATTTTGCAACAGTTATGTTTTCTTTTGGGTTCATCTCGTAGACACAGTATTTTACACACACATACCAATTTGGATTTTTCTTTAAAGAGTCTAAGTGTACCAAGATGGTCTGCCCACTATAAGACTGTTCAAGCCTTGCAACATGTGTATGACATTTAAAGGACTCAAAATTACATTTTCAACAACTCAGAAGAGAAACCTGAACACAAACAAGATGCAAAAAATTTATTCAAATACACCATTTTAACTGCAATCTGGGAACTTTTGGAATGTTTCAATAAAGCTACTGAGGAATTACGGACTCCTGATTTTGATATATATATACGAAGGATAACTTATTTTGTCATCTTTAAATTAATTTATTAATGAACTGAGAGAAAATTCATATGAAAAATTAATGGAATATGAAACAAAAGCAATAAAGATGAGTGACAAAATCAATACAAGTTATTCTGACATCAAGAAATGAACTGCAATAAAAAAATTTTCAGATCATAACAAAAGTAGTAGCTCATTATCAGGGAAAGGTAAATTTTGAACAGAAGTAATAAATAGGCTCTTGGATTGATAATCAAATTAATGAAGAGGAGTGAATCATATGAACACACTGGAAAAAGATTTAAATTTATTGCTGATTTGACACAAAATACTGACATCAATGAAGATAACATATAACTTATGATATGCCACAAAAACAAGGACATGGACCACAAACTGGTTCACAAGTGTCAACAATTCAAAGAGTATTTCAGGTTAGTCAAAGCACATGAAATCTTGCAATGCCCTGAAATCTTACAGCTCATATACAAAAGAAACTTGATAGAGGTTTTCCCAAATTAGAAAACGATACTTAAAATCTACATGGCATTACCAATAACAAGTTGCAAAGCTGAAAGAAACGTTTCTAAATTATCCACTTACTTACTCCATGGTGCAGAGTCCTTCTTGAGAAGCTAACTGGTTTGCAGCTAGTCAAGAAATTCCCCGCATTTCACGGAACCCGAAGGTTCATTACCGCACTCACAAGCGTCGGCCACC
>Ga0123354_10001677_pt1 | contig 27651 bp, 14 predicted proteins | sample TergutLab28metaG_2_FD_97872 | JGI IMG/M metagenome (GOLD analysis project Ga0123354, IMG submission 97872) | Labiotermes labralis P4 segment gut microbial communities from Petit-Saut dam, French Guiana - Lab288 P4 | ecosystem: Host-associated > Arthropoda: Insects > Digestive system > Gut ... | reverse complement strand
ACGGTCATAACTCCGTAACCGTCTAAAATCGGACACATGTTTATATGAACTTTTTTGATCACAAAGACCTAGGAAATCACCTCCTGCAGTTATGCCCTAAAGTCGTGAAACACCCTGTATATGTGTGAATCGGTGGATTTTTTTGGTGGTATCTATAATTAAATACACTGAAATTGTCGGATGTGAAGATTTGAGTCTTTTGGGATATGGTAGCTTGTTGATTCGTAAAGTCAACAGTAAAATCAAGGATAGTTGGAGCAGAAAAGTGAGTATATCACTTACAGAAGGGCGATACGTGTAATGAACAGTTAGAAGTGCTATTGCAGTGAAGGCATGTTAATGTAATTATGTTCTATCGTGAAGTTATTCACTAAGTGCAGAACTTACATGTACATTGGCGGGTACTGAGCATATGTGAATGAGCGTTAGTGCTGCCAATATTAATTACAACAATAAATTGGAAGGATGTGTTATAATGTTAAATTACATACATTTGAAAGTATAAGATATTTATTTTTCTATTAGGACTAAACTTATTTTATTATTTGTTTCTTAATTTCTTTTCCATTGTTCTCAGATTCTGGGGACCTGGGAATGCATGGCTCTGAAGGAGGCAGTGTGCATTTGTTTGCATTCTTCCTAAGACAAATCTGCACACTAGCACCATAACATTTCCACACTGAACCATAGTTTGACACTAAGTTGTAAGTAAATACTAAAGGAGATATGTATATAAGAAAATATAAAGCTGTAATATGTGAACTTAACCCATGAGCTTGGCACTTGCTCCATTTTTTTATACCATCAGAGGAATTTGTGCCTCAGAACCCTCTTGCTGATACCTTCTGGGGTTTAAAGCTTTTCTAACCGTTGTGGCAACTAATACATGTTGTAAGCACTCACACTGTGTCTGCCAAGGGGAGTGTAGCATCTAGGATGTACAGTTAAACCATTTACCTTCATCTAGTGTCCAGGTTAAAAGTGTGTGGAGCTATACCTGCAAGGCTGTCCTGTTACCACAGATGTTATACTGCTGCAAAGTTTGAAGATACAAATTATCTGGTGACAAATAAGGAACAAAATAAAAATTCAAATTATGGTGTTCGGTATGTGAAAACGTTATGTTTATGCTACATTGCTACTGCTGCTGTGAGTAATGAGAACTGTAGTAACGGGAACTGCAGTTTCCTTTCATTAGCTAGTGGCACTTCAAGGACTACATGGTAATGAATGGAAGAACAACTGTAGTTCAGGACTTAATTTTGCAACCCAGAAAGTGGGGAAATAAATGGGAAGCAACACAGCAGAGTTAAGTTACGGAATAGATGTGTAATGAATGCAGGACATCTAAGAGTGTGGCTGTGACCTGAGGCACTTCCTTGGAGGTGCTGAGGAAAACAGCAACCACCTTCAAACTGTAGTGAATCAGTGGATGAGAAACTGAGCCTGGGACCTCCCATGTGCAGAACAAGTGTGCTAACTGTGATGTTTGGTGTTGTTAGTGTTAAAACTTGTGGCATGCACTTATTCAGATTATTCTCATTACATCTTGTTGCCATTTGGGTTAAAGAATTTTAAAAATTACCGGAAGTGTTACATGCAAGCTTTATTGCTGATTTCTGTCTCCTGTTTTTTTTCTTTTCCTCCATTATAATACATATTAAAGAATGTTTAGTAACTGGCATGAGTGATAACAGTTTATCAGTATCTTGACAAATGTGGTGAATGCAGCAGATGTGAAGCATTTCAGAAATGGTGTAAAATACATAAAGAACAAAGGTGTAAAACTCCCAGTTCCTTAATTGCATGTGAGTTAAAACAGATATCCCTTGCAATTTTTTCATAGTTTTGCTTTACAATATATATTTCTTGGCCTGCAGCTGGAGAAGTGGTATGGAGTAACAGCACAGAAATGAGATAGAGAATACATGCATGCACACTTGCATGCGCATACACACAAATACTTACGAGGTTCATTCCTTAAGTTATGGCAGCTAATTTTTGGTGGGCCAAAAATGTGGCAAAACAGGAAATGGAGTGTAGATATTATAGAACACATGGCATGCACTTGTAAATGTTACCATCCAATGGGACTATATGTTCAGTAGCCAGAGGTTGGAGGCAAGTGAACAGAAAGTCTTTTGAATAATGGTTAATTTGTTTCGTTGTGTCGCACAGAGTGAATATGGGACAAAGAGAACAGCACACGCTGTTCATACAAACCTTCAGAGTAGTTCCAGAAGTTGTCTGCAGTTTATTGCCAGTGAAGGGAAAGGTGGCAAATGCCATTAATATCTTCTGATGTGCCACCTTGCAGTGAACTACTGTTAAAATGTCCCCTATATGTTTCTATGTTTGCAGTTTGTTCTTGCACAATGGCTGCTTCAGTTTGGTAATTAGATGATAATCAAGTGGGCTGAGGTTAGAAGAATAATGAGACTTTCCATCACGACTCAGAATACATTCTTACCACTATCTGCTGAGTGGGCTGTGGCATTATCATATAGGATGATGGGATTTTCAGCCAATTATGGGCACTTCTCCGTAATTGCACAGTGTAGATGGTACTGCACATTTGACTTATACTGTTCATTCACAGTTAAATCATTTGGAAGTGATGGCACACAAGTACACCTTGGATGTCATAGGCCACAATGATCATCCTTCGTGGGTGATGGATTTTGTCAGACCTTGTGTTCTTATGGTTAATGAAGATGATACTTTTCAGAGGACGGTCATTCAAGTGCTGATTCCTAGGCCTTTGCCCTTTTTTCACCAGTTGCAGTTAAACAATTTAATATGTTGTTGTGTCATACCGCATCCATAGTTGCATCTCATTGAAATTATGTGACACCCACTTGGCAGCAGTCTTGTGCATATTTAAGTCATATGAAATTTGGAGCACAGTAGACATAGAAGTCCCTGTATACTCTGCTAATTCGTTCATGGTCCAGTGTGTCTCTTCTGACATGCACTGTTGAATTATGACCACAGAAGTGGCTGTGCAAATAGACACAGAACATCCTCTGTAATGCGTATCGGCAGTTGACACTCTTTCAGGTTTGAATGCCTCTACCAACCTTTCAACTTGTCAGTGTTGTAGGGCACAATCACCCAGTGCCTCGTGTAAATCTGCACAGCGACCTGTTACATTCCTGCTGTTGAGAAGAGTTATTTTCGGACCTCCACCATTGCATTCGTGTTAGTATGCAAAATCTGATGGTTAAATATACATGTACATGCCACGTGCTTTCAAACATTTGTTCTCCATTTCCATAATTTGGCCAAAAAGTAATTGTCATGACTTACAGACTGACCCATGGGTGTGTGTGTGTGTCCCTTTTGTTGATCATTTGGTTTTTAATTTGACCTTAAGTAAATATGGGTCACATAAATGGCATTTATTTGTAGCAAATATGAGTTAATGTGTGACAATCACATAATATGCTAAATGTTTCCACATAATTTGTATGATGTCTATAGCAATGGTAACTTCACTGATGGTGGTGATTAAAGGTGTTTAAATTCTATTTTATAAACAAAAAATAGCAATAGTCATTTTACTCTTTCTGCAAGTTCTTAATCATTGGGTATTTAATGTGTTATTAGAATTTTCTGTAATTTTGTTAATAGAGGTCTTATGCATAACCTCTGCAGAGAGAGTGCTGTGGTATGGACTGACAGAAAAATTTCATGGTATTAAGCCAGGGGTGTCCAATCTTCTTGACAAAGGGCCACAATCATTACTGTGGACTGGTTCACAAGCCACACATGTAAAACTCATTACTGTCTAAACTGACAAATTGTACATATGATCATGTTTTATTATAAAAATGCAATGTTATTATATTGCGTTAACTGCTTTAATAAGAGAAAGCACTATTATCTTGATTAAATGCCCTTTATCCAAATCAAAGAAACTTTATTTTACCTGTAACTTCAAAAAGTTAAAGTGAGATGTGGTGCTGCTTCTTATGATCAAGAGCCCCAATGTCAGGCATAATGGATGAAGTAGCAACATGATTTGATTACTGATTACTGTATGTGACTTTCAATCTTACCATGAACTTCACATATTTTATGTGCAGAACATGTACTCACATACATATTGTGCTGCCAAGTAGTAAGTTATGAAAATAGTGTGTTGTAAACACAAGCATCTTTTCCATGATTTAATTGTGTGGGTGAACTATTATCTCCCTGTTGTTCTGTAATGCTTCCTATCAACTTCGGTGCACCTGAACTTGGAGAGTTAGTTGTGCTGGACTTTCTCAGCATGCTGCTTACATGTTACTTTAGATTCTGATGCAGATGTGTTGGGTGAGTGGAGACTGGAAGGCAAGCTGCCTCTCATAAGCACAGCTTGACCAGTTTTCAAGATGGTTGTAAAAATGTCACACCTTGAAAACTTTATCATACTGTTATTCCTTTATTGTTTCTTACTATATTTTACATCATATTCATATTTATAAAGTATTTTGTCTCCCATCGTCATTTACAGTGTTATAAGACCAATTAAAATGGCAAAGATATATTTATTAAAGACCTATTAGTTAATCTATTTTCTGTGCGCCTGCTACAAAAGGAAATTTCATGGAATTTCTGAATGTGTTGAAAATCATGACCCTTCTCAACAGTCATCTAAATTCAGCCACTGTTATTTAATTTCAAATAATACTAAAACCTTGCATTCAATAAATATATTTACTGTCCATTTATTTATTTATGTTATTGAGTTCTGTGAATATCACTCTGTTGAGGAATAACTAATACCTAGTTAGTTGACACTGGTAAACTGAAGTTTATTGAGTACATTTTTAAAAATTCCTATTGAAAATTAACCTAATGACAACAGGCAGCACACCATTGTTTTATACTCGGCAGACACCACTGGCTGTAAATTCTGGGATACTTTTCCTATGGGACAGAACTATATAAAAGTCCAACAAGGAAGAATTGTTGAACATATCCTTCAAGTCAGACACACTAAATTCATCACACCCCATTTTCAGCTCCTCAGGAGCCTCATCTGTACTAATGGATAGTTGAGACAAAAGAAGATCGATAATTAAGCTGTTCGTCCTGTAGTCATGGAACATGGTATAAGATTCTTCTCTTAGTTCTCATGTAACTGGGATAGAGTTACTACAAATCCTGAAAATTACACTTCAGCAGAGTTGGAAAATGCAAGAAATTCTTATTTTTCTAATATGTGTGAAGGCCTTGACATTGCCAAACAAAGGAAAAATTAACTGTTCTCAGCTCTGGAGATGTGTGTTTAATTCATTCATGTAGGGGTTATATCCACTAAAGAGGTAATTCACATGTCCATTCATCATTGTTAGATTTGGCAACTGGTATTTCCTTGCTTGTGTTTGAATGTTTGTGTTGCTTCTTTAAGATTGAATGTTTGTTTTGACATTTTCCAACAGCTATGCTGTTGGACTTCAGAGTAATAAACAAAGCTTTGAATTCTGTTTCCAAGTTGTCTAAAAAATCTTGAAATTCCCTGTGGCTCAGTGCAAGTTAATAGTACCTGTCAAATTTGCATTGTATATATAAGTCAGTGGTTTACATGGATTCCCTCTTACTCAAGACAATTCTGTTATTGTGTGTGTGTGTGTGTAAAAGTTACAAATGTGACTGTGGTCCACATAACACAACTGTCAGGCCACAGGTTGGAACCCTTGTATTAAGCAGTGAAAAGGAAAAGGTTAAAATACTTGTTGAGTGAATTATTTGTAGATAGTTTTTAGTTTTGCCATCCGATCAAATCTGCACTTCATATGAGCACTTTTCTGTTCAACAGCTTTTAGAAAAACTCATAGATTCTACATTTTGATATCTACATACCAAATTTCACATGCCAGGCCATAATGGTTCATTAGTTATTGGTGTCAAACATAAAGCACTAGAAAATATTTAGCATGGCTACCATGTTGTTTTACATTCTACCAGAAATAATACATTTAAAAAGGTGCAGACTTTATATGAGTGCCCTAAAATTAAGTGTTGTTCTCATGGCACCAATTCCATGCATCTGCCATTTTATTATTTTCGATTATAGGCAATTAAAATGTCTGATGAGATGGCCTCCAATGGCTTGAAGTTTACTAAGTTTCTTGAAAGTTGGTCTAGTGGTTCAAAAGTTGGTGTGAGGGACAGCACACGCACTTGAACATGCACACACACACACACACACACACACACACACACACACACAGCACATCACATCACATTGCATTGATCCCATACACCTGCTTTTTACTGTAAGAAAGGGACAGTAGGCTATGAAATGGCATCACTCTTGTTGCATTTTCCTAATATTTCATATGGACAAGAAAGTCATTGTTATGGAGTAGTAAAACCGCTGCTACTTATTTTTTGCCTCTGACCTCTTTCTGATAACAGATAAAATAATATTTTGTATAATATTATTTTATATAATATATCTGCCAGTGCTTGCACTGAACATGAGTACCTGCTGCAAAGATTAGTAGGAGGATAACTGGACTATTCCATATTTAAGAAGTGGCAGTCTCTGCAATGCAATAATGTGATTATTAAACACAGTGAAAACGAATTAAGTAAGGTGGATGTGTGGAAAATACAAATCATAAATGGTGCTAAATAGTTATCCAGTATGTCACATAAATATTGTTGCATATGCCTAATAACTGGTTTATTGTTTGTGTAAAGAAGACATTGCATTTTCTATGATCTTGAACAGTACCTGTTGAATATGTATTCCACATACTCTTATATATGCATTTGATATAATCATGCAAATACAGAATCCAGGATAGGTTTTTGGTGATAAAATTATGCAGGAAATGATACTGTATTCTGAAAACAACAACACTATATCAAAAAATGTACTCCACATTGGAATTTACAGAAAATCATAGGTGTCCAAGAAGGTGATGGCTTAAAACATTTATTGACATTAATGGTATTATTTGAACACTCTTGTACAACCATGTTTTGCTCTTTACAAGCAGTGGTATTTCTTTTCATCCCAACTTTTAGATTATTTTACATAAACACTTGTGTGGTGCAAATAATTAGTCTCATACAGTATAACTGATCATTGTAAAGGACACTATAAAATTGGTTGGCACTGTTGACACTGAACGTAATCTTCCTACACATATATAGCATACCCTCACCATTTTTTAAGTTTATGTATTTCAAAGTCCCCATTTACAATTAAACCATGTTACTTGAAGTTAATGCTTTATTGGAAAAATGGAACAGGTGAACAGGTGGGGTGATGAGAGCCAAGACACATGAAACTTGATACTGATTAAGAAATATTAAAACTATATTTTTGGTGTTTACAGGCTAATCTTAATGTTCCTGACAGAAAGCTGTCAGGGTGATTGAACAGTGCAGAATATATGGCAGGAAGGGTGGTAGAAGACTTACAAGTAGTAAAGAAGGATGAGGTCTTAAATTGCCTTGCCATTCTCTACATATCCTGTATGAAATTATGTGCATTGAAACACAAGGGAAACAGTGTGTTCAAGAAACTTCAAAATGTGCACTTAGAGGACACTCCATTTTGTACGATACCTAGGTAGCTACTGAGACAGGAAGACAGAAGTGGGCTGTGTTTCATTTGTTTACATGCATGTGTAGCAGTGAGACACCTATGCAGTGATGTACAGACCCTGCCCACAGGGTGGTCTGCTGTAACAAGTTATGTCATCATACTCTTCACAGTATATTCATAACATCATAACTTCTCACTGGTCTATCAGATCCTCTCACAGACATCTGCAGTGGCAAATTGTTGGCCATAATGGTGGCACAGCTGAATTAGTCACAGAAACAGACTGTCATATGTGAGGCAGGGTGGGATGGGTGACATGATTTTATTATATTTTCAAATTTTTTTATTTTGGAATATTACTAAAGGTTTTGATAAATTGATAATTAAATAAAAATTGAGATACTAGGATTAAGAAAGTAAAGTAAATTACAGTAACCTAACCTATAAAAATATAACATTATAATGAGTATTTTAGGTCAGCCGTGTCCCTGCTTTCCACATTTGCACAAGGTAGACATTCCAGAGTAGTGTGAATTTGAAACAGTTTATGTGGCTCAGTGTGCAGCCCCTTACCTTACTCTGCGCTTCGCCTGTCCACTTTTTTTAAATTTCAGTTACCTATTATTGTTTCATACCTTCAGTCAGTAACTACACTGACACAGGTGTAAACATCATTTAAGAAGAACCATTCTTATGGGATACATTATTTATTGAATTTATGATATTTGGCTGTTCAGTATATTATTTTTTTGGAACACTGTACTACTTTGCAGTATTAACAGAATTTGACACTCACTTAGTGATCTGAGGGCCACATACATTTGAAGTGACATACACACTTCATCTGCAGAGAAACAGTAAGTACCAAAGTCACTCCAAGCCCTTCATAAACAATGTCCACACTTCATCTTAAGAGTAACAGTAGGTATCAAGGTCAGACAATGCTGTTGATAAACATCAAAACTGCATCTTTAGAGTAACAGTCAATACTAATGTCAGACCTTGCTATTCTTAAAATGAAAGCTATCTTTCCCATGTAAAAGCACAATATCTTGCTTTATTAGCAGACCACAATTAATTTTCCTTCAGAAAATGTTGGCAACATTTAAATGGAGGAACTTAACACCATTAGTGTTTGTGGCATGAACAACTCTTGGAAATTTCTTTTCTGATTTGTTTTATGTAGCCCTGAGGTAGTAGGTATCAAAATATTAATGTGAAATATTACCAGATTAAATTCTAAATATTTTGCTTATCTTGGTAGAAATTTGTGATTGTTTTCAGGCTGTCGTAAATATTTTTTTTAATATCATACATGTATTGTGAATGTGTGAAAAATGATGGGCTAATATCTTCATCATGACAGTCTCAAATCCTATGCTGTGGTTACAGAGGAGAAAAGTGAATGAATTTACTATGCTTCATTTTTTCCTGATGGAAATGATCACTTTATCCTGATTACTTATAAAGTTTAATGTCAGATGTTTGCAACATTTGTTTTGTACATTAAAAACTGGAAAGAAATTATCATTTGTATATTATACTCATCTGATAGCTTTGTGTATGCCATTGCACCTCTTTAGAAGTAATCAGTTTTGGGTCATACCTACATGGACATCTGTATTTCCTGTTTGCCAAAATACTTCAATTATATTATTTATCTGTTCTTCATTATTTTGCTGGAGCATAATATGTATTATTATGGAGTTTGAAATTTTATGTAGCATTTCATATACATGATAGTTACTAAAAACAAATTTATATAAAGAGAAAAGTATTGTGTTGTAAAATACCACATATGTTTATTGTTTTGTATGATGTGCCGACTGTAAAAGGCCTAGAAATAATCATAAGTTATTAACTGCCAAATGTATGGATTTACTTAATTTTAAATTTTGTACCATGTTAATATGTAATACAAGACTTATTTTGAGCTATACGCTGAATGGATAGCTCTAGCAATCGTCTGGCTATTATTTTAAAAACTTTTATAAAACAAATTTGGAATAATATCCACTGTGGTGGATAGGTTGAATTGTCTAAGGTAGTTGGGACCAACAATGACTGAGTAAAACAGGTTGACCATTCATGCTTGTAATTTATTTTAGATTGAAATGATGGAATAGATTTTCAGCCAAATGATTTCTGGGCTGTATAGTATTGTCTTATGTGTTTAAGTGCAGAACATCTACACACATTGATGTTTTATATATAAGCATTAAACAAATCATGATATGCATTTGTAACAGTTTCGTATCTTTTGTTGATGCAACTGCCCACATTCTGTCTGTTATATAGACACAGGTTTCTTAGGTGGAGTAAATAAGAAATAAATGAGATGTCATTCTTTCCAGTAATTAATCATTATTTAACAGTGAATATTGGGTGGAAGTGCTATGGGTCAAGTGAGCATTTCAGGTTTATCTCGTGTATTCAACTTCCACGTGTGTAATAATACTTTCTAAATGTAAGTTGTCCATTGATGAAAACAAAACACCTTGTACTCTTCCTCAGTACAAAGCAACACAAATATCCAGTAACATCATTCATTTATTTATAGTGTATTTGGATGAACGAAGTAAATAATACAGGATTGGTCATGCACATTTATTTATCCCTGTATATAATTCACTTCGTTAGAAGCTCCTGCAGGTGGAGAGAGGTTGAGATAATTGTCTAACTTTTGTTCCACAGACAAGTCAGTGGTTCTGCCATGAATTCTCTAACTGAATTAATTTTTTTCTTTATTGCATGTCCATTACCTTTCTTGGGAACTGTATCAGCTTTCATGGAAAGGGTCAAGTATGTTCTTTTATTTGGTGCTGTAATCTGACTGTTCATCGAGTGGCATGCAAACCCATAGTAAGAAACAGAAAATGCAAATATCTGTGGTCAGTACAGCAGATGTGTGTTTATTATACTTGTGTAGTGCTGCATATAACTTTGCTTGTTCCTTGCTGATAGACTGAACTCTGGAATACAAGAAGCCATAATCCAATATTACTTGTCAATTGAACCCAATCCCGAAAGCCTACAGTTCCTCTAACAACTTATTTGATTAGGATTTTTGTTAATTGTAAGCTTCCATCTTCATTGTGGTCATAGAAGTAGCTGCTTTCCAAGATTTCCTCACAGAACTGTTTCTAGTTTCTTGTGTGTGATATCTCTTTGACTTATACACAGAAATCTCACTTACTTGCATGTAAACTATTCAGCAGTATTGCTAATAGAAGTGGTAAGTTTTTAACATTGTCAGTGATGTCCTAGCATAACACATTATTTTCACACTTTGTGAACAAATGAAGATAAAACATACGGACAGCTTGAATCTTTTGAATAATATCCATGTAATTCATGTAGTGTCTCTTGTTTCTAACATATAGTGCAGCTAGCAGCAACTCAGAATATAGAAATGAATTTTAATTGGTAGATTATTCTTTATTTTTTCATCTACCCTGTACAAAATACACATTGAGTTGAAAGATTTTAAGTTCCTTAACCTGATAGTTGGCAAGTATTATTTAGGTGATGGTCAAATCAGGGATGAGGAAATGGGCAGGGCATGTGGCACATATGGGGAAGAAAAGAAATACATTCGGGGTTTTGGTGGGGAAAGCTAAAGGAAACAGACAGCTTGTAAAACTTAAGACATACATGGAAGGAGATGGCTAAAACTGATCTTAAAAAAAAGCAGTAGCATAGTTTGGTATTGTGTGGACTGGATTCATTTAGCTTAGGACAGGGACACGTGGTGGGCTCTAGTAGTTACTTGAATGGTTTGTAGAATATTAGCTTGCAATGGGTCATGATGTATTATTGCCTATTTCTACCCAGCTGACACACTGCAATTCATTACACCAGCTATATTCAGTGTGTGTCAAAGATGTTGGGTACAAATTTAAAAACAGGAAAATGGTTTATTTTGGTTTTCCATAATTTATGTTCAAATGCTGAGCGTCATTGATATCAAAGAACTTTGATGTAATGAGGAAAATGTTTATAAATATACCAACAATGAAACATTGCTTGGAAATGTACAAGGAAAGTTTGTTTTGTAACATTACATCAATACCAACTGCAGTATGTTATAGAGATGAAATGCCAATAGTGGCAAAAAAATAACAAGTGGCATCTAGTTGGTTTTATTCTTCAGTTATTCTGAGGAAGTGTGCTTTACAAGGGCAGTGTCTGAATACAAACAGCTTGATCATCAATATAATGCAGATAAGGAACTGAAAATGGTTGCTTTTAATGCAAGGTTAAGGGAATGTCAAATAACAAGGTTCCAACATTTCTGAAGAATTTTGCTTATTCCAAGAATATTTTACAGACAGAAATCTGAAGAGAAAATGAGACCTGGTACACCCATAAATAAAATATATCGGTTCTGACACTTTCCAGTTGCAGAGTTCACGAATTTTAAAACAATCTGAATTAAATGCTTCTTATAATTTCATTCTAGCCTTCATGAGATGAATTTAAATGCCAATTGTATCTCTTGATGGCCGAGTTTTTCTGGGCTTAGCATGTATATAAAGTGCTATCAGACACGCAGAGAACGACATACAGACTCGCAAGTTAGTAAGAGTTAAAAATAATGCTGTTATTACAAATTTGCTTGTCTTCTTCAAAATTAAAAATTGAAGGGAACAAATTCTCATGTTTAATGCTTATATATACTGGCTGTCACTGTTCAATGTAGTGCATGAAGAAATACAATCATGTTTTCATTTTACAAGTATGCTGCTATCTTTGAAGCAGTACACGTGAAGTGGATGTGTTAGTGACAACATTATTTATGATGGTATATTTCTGGGCTTGGAAGGATGTACTTATCCATTGTCCAGTGGTAGTAACCTGTATTGTTATAAATTAGTCATTACTGTAAATATAATGTGCAGGTATACTGAAATATGCTACACCATCTGGGATAGTAGTTTTGAGTGGAATTTCTGACATTTATTTTTTTGTACTTGTAATGCAAGAAAACTGTTTAGTGTATATTTCCTATACATTTTTGACTTCATAATTAAGATTACAGAAAGCTTATACAGTATATTATTTCATTTATATCAGGTATATAAAAAGTTATGATCTAATAACATTATAACACAAGACATTGTGATACCATTATCCACTGAGCAGTCTTTGCCTCTGGCACATTTACATATACCTACGTCTTTAGGCTTTTGATATTATACTGTTTTATTTGTTACATTTTTCCATTTTTTGTGGCACTGGCCACAAACTACTAGACTCTGCCAGGTTGGTCCAATTTCAGATGAATTGTGCAACAAATTGAACATAATACTGGCATGAGATTGGAGTAGGCGCAACATAATCATGTCTTAAAGACAACTGTCACAGCTTTTCAGATCTTCAAAACCCATTTTGTTCACAGCATGGACATATGAGATTTATACAAAAATAGTTGTCTTGCATAGTAGCAATTTGTTGTTGTCAACATTTGTGTTTTCCTAGTGATATTGTATTATTTATTTGGACATGAATTTTGTACACTTTTGGATGTGATTTTAATAACCGTACCACCTGAATTGACAGTCTCAGAGAGATTTATAATTATAATATATAGGCCTATGAATGTTACTTTTTTTATCATATTTTTTTAATATTATGTACATTGGTTTTGGAATAGTCATCTTTTCCTTAACCCTAGATTCAAGGCTTTCAGGAGTCAGTTGGGAAAACTTCAAAGGGCAGTGTTTTAATAGTATTATGTCATGTTCATATACTGAAGAGATTTCAGTTACTTCCAGATCCCCAATTTATTTTCTGTAATGTAAAATACTGCACAGTCATGCTAAGACTTTACATTCTGTTACAGTCTTTATCTGTACATTGCATCATACTTTTGTGTGTTATTGCATCAGTAGTCAATTTAAAGCAATGTCTGTATCTAAATCTTCATAATCTACAGTATATTAACTTTAGCACAGGTACAAAGAAATACAGAATGCCAGAAAAAAATGACTGTATCAATTGTTAGGTACATTTCTTTTTGTTGACTAATGCAGTTAGATAAAACGTGTTAAACTGTTTCTGTTGATCAAAACAGAATGGTTACATGGTGACGTTCTCTCATATGCCAAACTTTAACTGGTCAGTTGATGTGAAGGAAGTCTAGAATACACACTTCAACTCAAGGGTATTTTTAAACATAAGTTGTAGCAGAATTAAAATGTGAATCATGACACAGTAATGATGTTCAATCTTGTACCAGAATTTTCATGGCCACTGAAAGTACAGTAACATTACTCTTTTGTTAAAGAATATAGACTCAACTGAACTTTTCCTTACAGCTTGTAACAAAATTACAATAACCTTTGAATAAAGAAAATGTTGCTGTATAAAGAAATGTGGTTGTATGAGGAGACACCACCATGTGAAAAATTCAAGGTACTGTCAAGTTCAATCTTTACGTTTCTGAAACATTATCCCGATTTTACAACTGAATGTGTGTAAATGGAGAGAGTGGAGATTTCACTCATCTAAGAAATTAGCGTGTTCCATTCCCTCAGAAAACACAAGATGGTAATTTACCAATAGATTATGTTGTTACATTTTAATTTTTGGTTTCTTGTGTATGCATATCATTTTATCCTGCTTCTAGGTCATAATTTAAGTAATGTAGTGTCTCTCAGGTGCCAAAAGCAGCAGAATTTGGTAACGTAATAATGGACATAAACTTAATTAAATGTATACAGCTGGAACTCATTTCTTTCATTAGTATACTGAGGTAATCTAAGGAAACCCAGGGTAAAATGTTACATGCAAAGCTGCATGATTTAAGTACTGCACATATCTTAGAAGTCCCTTCAGGGTTGTGGATGGGCGCTGGATGAAGAAACAACGCACCAAACTTTGCGGTAGTTTGAAGTAAATCATTGTAAGTTTATTTTGTTTTTATGTGAGTGGAGAACCTGCTAGTGGCATGGAGCACAGTAATACTTACTCTCTTGCTGTGTTTGTTGTAGCACAGCAGATCAGTGTTTAAAATGTCATTGCAGATGTAAGTCTGTGATATCAGTCACTGCTGTCCTTTACTCCATATCTGTTACATAACCCCAAAGAAGTCAAGTGGATGCTATCCAGTGTGTAGGGCTGTTGAGGGAAGAGTCTGCCCGTTCATACGCATCAAGCAGGAAATTCTTGACTCAGATACTAGAAGCAATCCCAACTGAGGCACTCTTCTTGTTTCAGAGCAATATGCAGGTACAAATATCTGCAGCACTGCATTACATTCAAATGTGTCTGTGCAGTTGTTCATAGAGTTTGGTAGGTACATACCAGTGTGCAGCAATATTCTATGGCTGTCTTCAGGGTATGAGAAAGTATTTACCTGCAAACTACACAGTATCATAACCCAGAAGACCACAGTGTGAATCTTCATGCTGTGAAAACAGCATCCTTTGAGTAAGATATTTAAGTAACTCTGTATAGGGTGATTGTTTTATATGGCCTCAATCACTAGTCGTGATTCTGTTAGGAGGGAGGTCTTGTATAATATTCTTACTGAGTTTGGTATCCCCATGAAAACTAGTAAAGCTAATAAAAATAAGTCTAGTGAAACCTTTAGCTGAGTCCAGGGGGGGCAAACATTTTGACATGTGTCCAATTACAAATGGTTTGGAACAAGGAGGTGCTTGTCAGCACTGCTACTCAACTTTGCTCTATATTACGCCATTAGGTGGGTTCAGGTAAACCAGGAGGGTTTGAAGTTAAATTGTACACATCAGCTTCTAGTTAATGTTGATGATGGTAATATACTGGGTGGAAGCATACATACTATAAAGAAAAACACAAAGGCTTTAGTAGTTTGTTAGTAAGGAGAATGGTCTAGAAGTAAATGCTAAGAAAACAAAGTGCATGATCATGTCTCAACATCAGAATGCAGGGCAAAATACTTTATGCTACAAAAATATTTTAGAAATAAAAATATATCTAAAAAACTAAAATTAAGACTAAAGAACACAATAATAGACACTACTTTAACATATGCATCAGAAACCTGGATACTAACAAAGAGAGATAGAAAACAAACATTTTTTTGAGAGGAAAGTGTATAGAAGAATTTTAGGCCCAGTATATGACAATGAAATAGAAAATTGGAGGATATTAACCAATAAAGTAATTTATGCAATGTTAAAACACCCACTATAACAGAGGCATTAAGGTAAAATAGATTACGTTGGTTTGGGTATGTAGGGAGGATGGAAGAAAACAGAATTCCCAAAAAAGTATTATATATGAATTTGGAAACAATGAGGCTGAGAGGTAGACCAAGAAACAGATGGCAAGATGAAGTGAGGGAGGATAGAAAACTGATTGGTGGAAAAGGATGGAAGGAACGGGTATATGACAGAGAGGAATCAAATAAGTTCCTGAGAACAGCATGCCAAAGGAATGAATGTATGTATATATGTCTAGCCATTTAAGTACACACTCACCTAAGGTGATGTAGGCTGCTGAAAGTACTCTACTCGAATTCGTGGTATACCCCAAATTTGGAACCACCAATTTCCTCCAAAATGTTGGCACCCAGTTACCACAGTACATAATGTTATATAACCAAGAAGACCACAATCCAAATCTACACTGCAGTGAAAACCTCAGATGTACAACTATAATTTGTATTCTTTACAAGATACTGTTAATGTATTCACATAAAGAAGAATTAAATTGACAGGATATGCACCATGCGCTGGTGAGTAAAGAGATGCAAATAAAATTTGAATCATAAAACCTGTAAAAAGAGAATAAGGAAGATTGAATCATGTTTTGGAGAAAAATATAAAACTTAGTTTTGGAAAAATAGGGCACAAACTGGAGTCATCCAATTCAGGACAGGGTCAGGTGACAGGTTCTTGTGAAAAAGGTTTTGAAAGTTGTCCCATGAATTGTGGTATGTTTCTTGACCAGTTGAGCAACCATCAGCTTCTAAAGAAACACACTACTTGAGAGAAATTAGTGACTATGCGTTATTTTCTGCACTAAACAGCATGGGACGTGCTATTCACTGTTGTAATTGATTGTTCATTCTAACTGTAGGCAGCTTTAAACATGGTAACACGTTCCTTGAGTGTTGAACTGAAGGAAGATGGAATACTTGTAACAGCATTACATCCAGACTGGGTTTAGACAGCTATGGGACGTCCAAATGTAGCTATTACTGTGGAAACCAGTGTTACATACATTGTGAAAACTTTATATTCTCTTAGTGAAAAACACAGTGCAGGCTTTGTGCAGTATGATGGCAAAGCTATTCATTGGTAAAAATGGTTTCAAAATAATGTACACAGATTGTTCAGATCATAGTTTTTTGGGTTTTTTAAACTTGGCAGAGTTGCAGGATGACACCATCATTTCAGAGATACCAGCTGCTTCCAATTCCATCGTGAAGGTATTAGGGTTCAAGAAGACACTGAAGATGTCATTCCATTACGCAGGTAGGTTGCAAGGAATGTGGTCTGTCAGAACCATGGGAATAGAAACAGAGGGAGTACAGCATGGGCCAGTGATCCTGTGAAATGTGATTGTCCACCAACACTGCAATCTGAACAATCCCTATCATGAAAGCTGAAGAGGTGCTAGGATGTGAAATCTGCAGTACAGAACAAAGTACTAAAAGTGTTATATTTTGTCACTGGAAGGAGAGCATGAATATGTCCATTTTTAAGTACGCATTATGGTAATTCTCATCTTGGAATAAAGGCTAGGTCATTCTTTACCGGCCACACACTGCACCCCAGATTTTTCAGAAATCACATAATGTAATTCCAGGAGATTTTTGGGCCATATATATCCCCTCTTACAGCAAGGCAATGCATTCAGTTTTGTATTCCTTGCATCAGATAGGTATCAGTACAGTGTACCTTCAGAAAACTGTGAAAAATTGCAATGCCAGACTTCATTAAGTAAGTAGTCTTCTCACTGGGTTTGAGGATAGACCAACAATCCCTGAGACCTCCAGGTTGCAAAAGAACATGTTAATTATGGTGATGAGATGAAAGGACCCTCATACCCATCAAATAGGAGGCTGGGTAAGCCTAAAATCTGGTGTGGACATGTCTGAGAAGAGAATATTTTCTTGCCAATGCCAGGAATAGAACCTTGACTCATCAGTCATCCAGTCCATAGCCCTGTCACTCTACTAAGTTGTACTGGCTTTTGATTTTCCCATGCATATATCATAATGGTCTTTCCAAGTAAAGTTAGAATAAGTTTACAAAATAAGAACAAATTACTGAATAAATAAAATCTTTTTATAACCTGTTTCCTCCTTAATGCCTGTCTAGAAATAAAGAAATTCCTTGTAATTCATGCTTCTTCAGACTTGTAACATTAAAGGTTCCAACAACAATGACTACAAGGTTTGTAGTCTTCTGGGATCTGAAAGAAGGTAACTGACATTGCATAGGAACCTCCTGCTTCTACCATAATGGTATATAAACATAAACATTCACCTACCATTATAATCGAGGCTGCAGGTTCCCGTGAAATGTCAGTATGCCTCACCCAGACTAGATGGTGCCACATGCCAGAAGACAGCCATCTTGTTTCACTGTGCCCACATCTACACTATACAGACAGCAACGCTTGAACAGGTGTACTTCCTTTTGAAAGTTATAAAAGTGGTTATCTTGGTGCATTTTACACACAGCGTGCCCAAGACCTACTAAAAAAATTAGTTAAATAGTTATCGCACATGAAGTAGTAAGCCAGTTCTCTGTTGCATGTATATGTTCTGCTATTACTATCCATATCAAAGTGCCCTACTTACTCAGCTGTTTTAATGTACTATAAACACACTAACTTTAATCAGTGCAATGTGGAACAGAGAATGCCACTTAAATTGCTTAAATTTACTTGAGAAAAGGTTTATTATCATTAAAAAACTTTGAATCTTTAATGCACTTTTAGACACATTCATAAAACTGTGAAAAGTGACCATTAGCTTCATCATGTTCATCTGCATGGAACAACTAAGCTTCCACTGGACGGATTTACAAAAAAATTTGCTATTTTAAGATTTTTTGAAAATCTGTCATGAAAATCCAAGTTTCATTAAAATCTTATATGAATACCAGGTCCTGTACATGAAGATGTATGTACATTTATAATAGTCTATCTCACTGAATTCTTAGAATGAGAAATATTGCAGAATGGAGTTGTACAGAAAATTACAACGTGTATCTTATTTTCATTAGGGTTTTCTGAAAAAATGTGCCATGTATGAGACAGTGTGGAAATATAAGGTAGAGCCCAGCAGGTCACAGATGACAATATACACAGTGAATGCCCTTTGCATGCTGGATAACTGAGGCTAGAGACACACAATCAGAATATGCAATACTTATTTCTTTTCCATGGTAACAGGGGTTACACCAATGCACCTCAATGTTATGTTACATGTACACTGCCTGTCATCTATATAAAATAACATCTTTATGCAAAAATTATACACATTGTGATCAAAAACAGGTATGATATGCAGTTGCACCAGATTTTAGTAATTCAGTGTTAACAATTAATAGATGTAAGTTCATTATCAGTGAGTGATGCACCTTGCAGGGTGAAGAACTGGAGACAAAATCACAGCAGCTTTAGAGAAGTATCAATGAAGAACCACTGACCAGTTATTTTCTGCAAAATAATACTGGATGCATAAGAGTAACATGCTTTTATGTGAATTAAATATCCCCTGCTTTATTAATGTTGTGACATCACAATAAGTGCTTTAGTGTAACATATTAATAACATGTATTTAAAACTATCATCCTTTATTTATGACCTATATGAAAGTCAAAACTAATCTGTGAAGCAGATATTCTTGCAGTTCTCTTGTTTCTACCATCCTTTCCTTAGTATCATTTTAAACTTAAAAATTAGGTACACTTAACTAAAAAAAATACACTGCAACATGGACTCCTATCTAAGTAGGTAAATACAAGTGTAATCTAACTATGTATTTTAACCCTTTAACACTGAACGACTTATAAAAATGTCGCAAACAGCGTGTTGAAGTTTGGAGCAATTTTGTTCACTCCTATTCAATAAACTGCTCTGGCTTGCTAAGCTGCAGGACCTTTTAAGGTCAGAGTTTCTTTATGGAGTCAGAATGTACCCCCTCCACCTCCTAAACCCCCCCATAAACCCTGATTCATAGGTCGACACAAGGTAACTGTGCATTTTGTCCCAGCTAAAATGGTTTAGACACTGATAGCTTTGTTTATAGTTTGCACTGGGGTTCACTGTGGGTTGAAATATCAACACTGGCCTATGAAGCAAACTTTCTTTGTTAACAAGGAGGTTGTCAGTGGCATACTGTACCCACATAATTCAGACAAAACTAATGCTCAAAAATCAGAGATATCCACAAAAAATCGATGTTTACAGCTGCAGGAGGTCCCATAGACACGCCTCTTTTAGTGCTGGGGTAATGTGTAGGGGTTGTATGGTAGTAACATGCAACATACAGCTGCCAGTCTACTAAAAACGTCTTGGGCACCCTCGAATAGCTGGCATTTTATACAGTAGTCACAAATTAGCTTTAGATCCATTTTACTGGCACTGTATATGATGTTCATATCTCACTGGTATTACATTTCTGCAACTGTGCCCAGTCATACATAGTAGTCTAGACAAGGCAGATGATAGTGGGTCTCAAGCATTGGCCGGAACAAAAATAAAACTTGAGGAGAAAGCCATCAGTGAAATGCTGGTTGCTGATACCGACTTGGAATCAGGTGCTGAGGCTAGGGATGATGATGATGATGATGATGATGATGAAGAAGAAGAAGAAGAACAACAACAACAACAACAAAAGCAGCAAGCCTCAGCAGAAGTCGCCATAACAAACACTGGCCAGTGATATCGTCAACCCAACTGTGCTACCGTCTGTGTTCTCCCCGCGCCAAAGAAAGGGCACAGTGTATAAGTGCACTGGATGTAACATGGGCCTGTGCATGGTCCCTTGTTTCACGGACTATCACACAAAAGTAAATTTGTAATATATCACCCTCTTTGCGAATACTGTGTGTCATGATAAAACAGTGATCCAAGGTGCCACGGACCTTCTGCAGCAGCCAGAATTATGTAACAAACTATTTACACCATATATATAATGCATGCGATTCACAGGCCTAAATTAATTATAAAAATAGGTGAACTTTTATTTCCTGGATTAACCAATTCATATGCAGATTACAAAATTTTATTTCATTAAATCTGAAGGATAAGTCTATGAGACACGCTTTTTTTTCTAAGAGTAAGCAATGATATTTAAAATCCCCGGTAAAATATCTTGGCAGGCTGTGTTGCTCGGTGGGATTTAATTCCCGTGTTAAAGGGTTAAGCTGTATGTTTTCACAATTGCAAGCATTACCCACTGGCTTATAGATACACTTTCTTAAACTGATGTTTAGACAGCTCTCTGTGTATTTTAACTTCTGAATCACAGCACAGATAATTAACATTTATTATATTTTATCTTTAAAAATATATATAATTTTATCACAAATTCATTATGGTACTGAAATATTTCCCTCAAACCTGCAAAGGAAAGCATTAAATAAAAAATGTATCTAACATTCATAGAATATTCACACTGAGGCTACAGTTTTGCAGATCTGCACCGTTACAAATTCTCATTAATTATAATAATAATAGTAATTTTAAAAAGTCAATCATTTGAACAGGTTACTGACAGTGTTGTGATAAAATGAACATTCTACCACCTTCTTATTAAAGTAGCCCTTCATTTTCTGTGAAACATCATTATTTTATGTGTCCATCTGATAAAAATATTTCTTAGGTTGCCACAACATACTATTAAGTAAATATATGTGAAAAATGTTTGTGTCTTACAGAATTTTAAATATGCACTCATGTAAGAATTTCATATCAACTGTGTTTGTAATATGTAAGAGCAAATGAAACATTTTTCAAAAACAATATGGGTGCGGTCAAATACCACTTAACAGAATGAAGAATAATACACTGATATGAAACTCAGTACTGAACAAAACAGCAAATTTTAAAATCCCACTCAAGGTGTGACAGACAAAGGCTCTCAAAATTGAGACATCCACACACTACAATGCTGGGGAACAGTAACATAGAGTAATGAAGGCTGATTAAGAAATTAGTTTTTAAACTGGCTGATAAGAAATGCATGGCCCACAACATTTTCCACACTTTTCTTTCACTAGCTGAAGAAAAGAGAGACAGGTTATTTGCTTAATTAAATATGCTATGAAGATATGTTGTAAAACAGGAGAAATCGTATACGTCGAACCCGACAGAGGTAATGCTCGCTACTCGGTGGCTAGGAGGCTAGGTGGGCACCACAGCCAGTGGAATCAAACCCCAATCATGGGCCATCCAGCTTGTGGCATAGGCACCCTGACTGATAAGCTTTTACTATTGATACTTTCATTTCTGCACTAAATTTCAATTTTGCAATCATGTAAATGGTTTTACCATACTCCATCCATTGCACATTTGTTTTCTGTATTTTCCTCTACATTACAGGCTTTCTGCCCATTCTATCAGACCATGTTGTTCCCCAACACTGCATGTTCCAATCACTGATAACTTGAGTCACTTCCATTAATAAATTCCACATATGAACCACATGACAGAAACAGCCTGCACAGGAAACTGATGATATTGAAAATGTATAAAAACTGAAAATACAGGATCTTTGTGAAAGGGCTATTTTATATTTCACATATACTTTATTCAAACAATCGTAATAAATGCCCTCTGTTCCATAGCGCAGGATACCAAGTTTACAATTAACATCATCAACCTAAACATTATTTCATTAAATTGTATCAACATCACAACAAATGGTACTATAAAAAACGTAAAAGTAGTAGTACAATGAAAGTCCTATGTAAGTTTCAATATCAGGGTTCTTATTTAACAGATTTATGCTCAGCTTTAAAATCTTAAAACAGTCATGGCTTGGACAACTGTGAGATGATGCTTTATGAACTTTAAGGGACATGATGAAAAAGTCACAGTAGAAATAGGCCTATTCTGTTTACAACCATTACTCATTATCTTGGAATTGGCACCCACGCTACTGACTCATCAATTTTCCAAAATCAGGTCCTCCACACTTGCTGCGGTCATGTGGATCTCCGATGTGCTGGGCCAACCATCGTTATCATCTTGGATGTCTGTCTGACCATTTCTGAACACTCTGCACCATTTTCTGACATGCTGCACACCCATTATTCCATCACCATATACCTTGATGAACTGCCGTGAATTTCAATGTGGTGAACGTGTTCCAACCATAGAAGCTGAATCACACCATGAACTTTGGGAGACCAAGTTTACAACATCACTGCCACTGCATATTAAATTACTTTCAACACAGCATGTGACTGTCTCCTGTGCCATCTCTTTCACATTACCCCTACTGTACATACTTCATTAACATAAAAGTCGCAGGCTGGGGAACATTACTTATTGAACATACCTTATAGAACACACACGTATCACAAACTAAAAGAAAGTTGTAATACATAAAGCTATATTCAACTGTAGAAGCTAACTTAAACTCATCAGTTGCAAAAGACACTGTGCAACATGTGAAACTGAGAGTTTCAAAAATACATTACCATTACTATTTAGAGTTGCTCACAGCCACTCCTATTGGAATACTGTACTTGACATTTGTTATCTATATGTGAAGTTTTCATGTTTGATAGTATGTGAAGTGTCCAGATAGCAAATCTGTGTTATTAAATGAAGTTTTGTTCATTTTAAAACTGTGTGGCTGGTGTTGCAAGGCACACACTCATGTACTGACTTATTCCTACTGTATGTTCTTAAATAAAGGAATAAATTTAGTGCATTAATATACAAATAAATAATAGCTAATGCTTATCACTCCAAAGGAATACTTAACATACCACTACTAGAATATAGGGACAAACCTAAAATATCTTCTATCATGGCTGGGATGTGGGAAAAACCTAAATGATCCTTCACTCAGAATAGAACACAGGAAAAAAAATCTGAACCAACTTTTTCCTTTGCTAGTATCTAGGGAAACTCTAAAATATCTTCAGCAACTGCTGGAATAATGGCAGAGCCCCAGACTATCATTTCCTATTGCAACGTTTAAGGGTAAACCCTGAACTATCGTCTTCCATTACTAAACAGAGTAAAAAACACTAGCTTACACCACTGGCATTATGCAAGATAAATCTTCTGCCAAAGCTAGAATACAAAGAAACCACCAAATCACCTCCCGCTACCGTTATGATACTGAGAAAATCCAAACAATATTCTGCCACTGCAAGCATACAGTGAAAAACACCCAACTATTTACTATTGGTGCTAGGATATGGGTAAACTTAAACCTTGAATATTGCTATGATATGGGAAGAGGAACAGTCATAGTATAGAAAAGGAAAAAGAAAGAAATCTGGACAAATTATGAAAGATAATAAAGATATTAATACTGGAAGAAAGAGATTAGCTTTCTCATCATCTCTGGCAGGTCATACGGGTCTGTCATATATGTTATATCTATCCAAACAGAGAAGTAAAAAAATCCTTTCTCCTTGAATTACCACCAATATCTTTAGATTATTTACTCTACACAGTTTAAATAAAATTAGTAAGATTCAGGCCAACTTAAAACAAGGTCATATAAATCACATTACTGGAACTCCCCACTTGTATATTTGTTTCCATCTGCTGTTCTACACTTTAAAATGAATGTTTAAAGACCTCCCCTGCTCCTATTTTTTAATTGTTCTGTGGATCAGGACAGTATTAGCCCAGTCCATAAACCTACATTCTATTGCTTGCAAAGTATTGTGAAACATAATTTTATAAAATATCACCATAACAGGTGCTTACAAATAATGCATAGATCTTAAATAATTTTCCCTACCTTTAGAATATAATCTATTAACCTTAACATCCAATATTTATACCAAACTCAGATATGATAAAACTGCCCCACATGATAATGAACAAACAAACATGTTCCCAACTCAGAGATCAGCTATAATTTTCATTACTTTTCCAACAGAATTCATGACATGTGACCAAAATGATATTTATTTCGTTTTCAGAAACTCATACTGCTGTCAATCATGTGTTTTTAATGAAATTCATAAAAACATTTCATCCCAGTGACCAGAACACCATTTGTTGACATTAATTATGAGTCTAACATCATACTGTGATCCACTGAATTAGAACACTGTGCATTCTGGTACATGGATAGCAATGTTATGGAGGAACACATTGCCTCCATATTCAGGGAAGGAGTGAATATGGAAGTAATATGTGCCTCTGATATATGGATAGTCATGCACAAGTCTACAAAGTGTCATAGCCCAAATGAACACAACATGAATCTTCAACACCACAAACATCTCAGATCTTATACCTAAGCCTTACCTGTAATAAAAGCTGTATTTTAACAATTAACACAAATGTCCACCACCAATGTTCACTGCAGTAGCAGATATATAGAATTATAAATTATCTGAAAAGATGACCTCCATGTAAAAGAAGCACCTGCTCAGGTACAATTATCCTGTTCCAGATCCTGGAAGCTTGTCAGGATTCAGGTGCAGCTCTTCTAGTCTGCAACCGATCCATACATCATCTGGATGGGCATGAGCTTGTCCCAGAGTGGTTGCTCAGTGCTGAAAATGCACTGCTACCAGACTGCAGACTAGACATTGAGCCCCTGAATAAAATAAAAACACATTTCTCTTGATTACATTCTTCTGGATAATCTTTTTCAAATGAAGCCAACTAGGTGCACCTACTTCGCTTCATTTGAAAAAGATTATACAGGGATGCATGGTCAACAAAACATAAATCTCTTCTGGAATATGATGTAATGTAAAGTAATTTGATAGATAAGTACCAAAATTTTGGAACAGCCTGCTGCCTCTATCTTCAGGGCAGAAGAGTAGAAATGTACCCTCAAGACAGCTGCTGCTGCTGGCCTATCCAAAATTATCTACACCAGTACATGGTCTTACATTCCAGAATAATGTAATCTTCAGACATTACTTTCTTACCCATATACAGTGAAACCTGCACTTTACATTTCCAAGGAGACCATTTAAAATGAACGTGAAATCAAGAAAATGAAATCGTACGTAACTAATGAAATTAAATACACTAGAATAATGCTGTACTGCATTAAACATGCAATACAATGCAATACAGTTCAATATAGTGTCTTAAAAATGTTCACATGTCCATTACATTAAGATCCAACTTCATTTTCTACAGAACCCTGGTACACCTCATTCTCAACCATCACATCATTGACAGTAGTTTTGCAAAGCAACATTAACACAGTAATTTAATACATGTGGAACTTGCAGTCACTACAATAAATTGCTACCAGAAAGGGTTCCATAAATAAAACTGTTTGGCAGTTCAATTCACGGTAAATTCTAAAAGAAACACGAACTCGCTTCCAAAGTCATTTGTAACTACATATAATGGATCACAACCAAGTAGAAAATGTGGACTATTTCAATGATTTAGGGAGCATAAGAACAACTTATACAAAATGTACACATGAAATTAAATATAGGTTTGTCAAGGTAAAGGCAGCATTCAACAAGAAGAATGTTCACTAACAAATTGGGCTTAAATTTAATGAAGAAACTAGTGAAGTGCTATATTTGGAGCACAGCTACATATGGTGCTGAAACTTGGACACTTCAGCAAGTAGATCAGAAAAACTTGGAAATTTTTAAAATATGGTGCTGTAGTAGTATGGAGAAGAAAAATTTGACTATTCAAGTGAAAAATGAGGTATACAAAGAGTCAAGAAGAAATGTAATGTCCTACTAAACTAAACTCCATGGCCTTAGTCCGCACGCGAACTATACCGACAGAGCGGCCGCCACCGGTCGGCGAAGTTAGTGCCAACTTTTGCGGATAGAGGGGTGTCACGTGGTCAGCGCAACGGGTCCCCACAGCCATGGAATGTCCTACACACAATAAAAAGAAGGTAGGCTAACTGGATTGGTTACACCTTATATAGGAACTGCCTTCTAGAACACGTTATTGAAGGAAAGATGGACAGAAGTATAGAAGTGAAAGGAAGGCAAGGACAAAGACATAAGCAGCTAGTAGATGACCTTAAGGATAAAACAGAATACTGGAAATTTAAAAAGGAAACACTACACTGCATTCTGTGGAGGACTCGTTTCCAAAGAGACTATAGACCTGTCACAAGATGTGAGGCTTGGCACCCCTATGACACAGGCAAGATGAAAGGTTCCACTCTGTTGGTGTGACCTTAACATTAAAAAAAATGTGATATGGAAGGCACAGATTGTCTGGTATGCATCACCTTCCAAGGTAGTAAGCATACATAAACATAAAAGAGGATCCAGAAATTATTATAAACAAAATTCAACTCCCTCTCCCAACTTCCAGTTGAAAGTATTTAAGATGACAGTACCGGGCCACATTATGCTCAATTTGTACACATAATGAACTCGGCAGAAACAACAAACATAAATTCAAGGAATATATAAACCTCCTCTTACCAAACTTTCAATGGAACCAATTAAAACATGCATCGCATCAAGGAAAATGTAGGTTCAGGAAACACTAAATCCAAATTTCAGTCTGTGTGTGTGTGTGTGTGTGTGTGTGTGTGTGTTTGTGTGTGTGCACGCACATGCGTGCACACCCTGACCCTATGTGGTATGCAACTCCAAGGAGTAGATGACTCCCTACATTTTCATCTGATGGGAACAGAGCTGAATTTCTCACCATCATATCCTTTGGAACACCAGAAAGTTCAGACACCAAGTACTACATAATAACATTATAAATGCAAGGTCAGATTTTAAAAAAATCTGCTTATCAAAAAAAAAGTATTACAAATTATACAGGATGGCCAAGAATTCACCATACACCCAGACAATACACACCTCAGACTCAATATAAGTTTACTCAGCACAGCGCAGCACGCAGTACAGTGTAAAATGGTAGGTTGGCAACAGTGTGCAAGATAGTGCACACGTGATTTGCCGCAGCCACAGAATTTAGTT
>Ga0123354_10001674_pt1 | contig 27662 bp, 19 predicted proteins | sample TergutLab28metaG_2_FD_97872 | JGI IMG/M metagenome (GOLD analysis project Ga0123354, IMG submission 97872) | Labiotermes labralis P4 segment gut microbial communities from Petit-Saut dam, French Guiana - Lab288 P4 | ecosystem: Host-associated > Arthropoda: Insects > Digestive system > Gut ... | reverse complement strand
TTTCATTCAAGTAGCTCCTCAATTGACCTCACGAGGCTCACGAGGCTGAGTGGACCCCGTTCCAGACCCACTACTACTAAGAAAATCTGGTAGCGCCGGGGATCGAACCCGGGACCTCTGTATTTGTAGCCAGAAACTCTGACCACTAGACCACAGAGGCGGTCAGCAGCCTCACTTACTGTCACATATTCTTCTTTATCGCATTCCTCGAGGAGGATTATACTATGCATTAATTATATAATTATAATATTTATTAATGATAATAATGTAACAATTTATCATGATTATGGCGGACCAAAGAACTCGTTTTGCTCTTCAAAATTTCCATGGGCCCACGAAAGAATTTCTGTGGAAGTTAGACAGTCTGGGCAATCGCCCTCCAAGAGGTTCGCCAGCCCTGCGATAAACCATCGAACAGAGTTCTTGTTGAAATTCAACTAGTCCCTAACCTAGCCAGTGGAATCCAAAAGTAATCACCGTGTTCACCAGGGCCCCGCAGTGGTTACTATCCCGAAACACATTAATCCAATCGACAGCCTCCCATCATATGTCAGTAATTTTATCTCACATTGGCCAAGAGCTGCAAGTCTTTGGAATTGGGTTTCCTTTCCCGGCTGGGGAAAGATAATTTTCTGTTTTTCGAAGCGTCCAGACAGGTTCTGAAATCTACTCAGCTACTTGTTCAGTGGCGGCTCTTCTTCGGGGATATATCGGCCTGTACATAACGCTAAGTGGAGTTGTACCTCCACTGTCCCATGTACCTTCAAGACACGCCACACTGTTATTTGCACACAATACTTCCAAGTGACCCTTTGCTTTTGTTTTCCGTTCAACACTTTGTTGCATTTCCGTCCACCCACACTAGCTAATGTTCTGGTAACCTGCAGACCCAGAAAACTGTAGAGGGTAGTCAGTCTGGATAAAGTCATTGTTTGTATTATTCCAGACACAGGAGCTCCGAGGAAGTGGTCTAACTACCCGACATAGGGAAAGAAATAGGAATATTTTTATTTGATGTTAGAATTCGCTTTTATCGTCACTTTTGAGTTGTGTTTATTTTGTGGAAATAATACAACGTTGATACAATTGAGGAAAACCCCCTCTTTCCTGCACTCATTATTGCTATAAATGGTATTACACAAAATTGAACAAACGCAGTAGTTTATTTTGAGACGCGCGATTCAGTCAGTCTAATCCACTATGTACTTTAGGGGCAACTGGGCTATTCTAAAAATACGGAATACAGATCTTCGGTTTACATATTTATCGAATGCTATATATTTTTCTAATACGTACTTACGCTGAATTCCTCCAGTGATGAAATGACCGCGAACATGGACAGATATACGGAGAAGCGGATGACAGCGAGGATTAATAGTATAGGAAATCCTATTCCTATTGTAAAATCGAATTTTCGGCTTGTTCCCTTAAATATGATTATAATATTGTAATAATCCTGTAGAATTCTGTATGCGTGTTTCAGCTTTCTTGAATTTTTTGATGATACACTTCATTTTTAAAGTTGTAATTATGTATTTTATAATTTTCTAATGTGAGTGAAACACGATTTTCATTATATTTATTTAGAGGGATCACATCCCGTCTCGTGAGTTGTAACACGCAAATCGTCTGCTCTGGTTGTAGTCAGACATCCTGACTTTTTTTTTGCAATACCTGCAGGTGACATTTCATATTACATTGGCTGTGTCACCACAGCATGGCGCATCCTCAAATTGCGGATGAATGATACGAGCTGCAAGTGTGGAGGGTAGCCGCGAGGTCACGGGCATCCTGCATCGTCGTGGAAGAGCGCGAAGCTAAGAATCCTTTACAAGAAAAACCAGTATATACGAAAATGATACACATAGCCTCGGACCTGCTCTTGTTGAACGATAAGGAATTTTGTGTACCATAAAAGATGGGGAATTTCTTGACTAGCTGAACGCCTTGTGTTTTTGAAGAAGACGTAGTAAACCGCGCGTCCTTACTTAGCCCTGTGGGCCCACTCCACATACTTGTTCACAAATATGTGAAGGTAGCCGTATGCCACGCACATGCAAAACAGAATGCGGCACGTGAGTCATCCTTGTTTTTAGTTTGACGACTTTTTTCATCCTTCGAATTGCTGACGTGAGTCGTCCTGAAGTAAAGATAGAAAGAGGGAAACTTGGGGTAGAGAGATGTCCCCTGTTTCTGGCAAGGGAAGACGTGCGAAAGAATTGGAAGCGAGAGGAATATTCAGCGGAAAGACACATTGGCGACGATACTTCCTGATTCAGCAGGACTTAAGCAAATGTACATCGCGTGTTCCTTCTTCTTTCTGTATCATGAGGAGGAGAATAACTGGGGCACAGGCTGCACGACCGAGGAAGATTCGTGGTTCAGTTCCGGCCAAGTGCAACAAATATTCCTTTTTTCCCGAACATACAGACGGATTCTTGGTCCTATGTAGTGGCTACTTGGGGCTTTTTCCCCAGGGGTAAAGCAGGCTTGGCGTGAAGCTGGCCATCGGTATCTAGTGCGTAGGTTATGATTACGTGCTACTGCACCTCCACTCTTCCCTGTACCTTCATGTCGCGGTGCTGAAGTAAGCAAGGAACAAATTTTCTTGCGCATTTGAACCTCCCGAACAGAGTCTGAAGCCTTACCGCTGTAGCCAGCTTGAGGGAGCACGTGACCGCGTTTGCAGTGAATCAAAGACACGAAGAGACATGCGCGGTAGTGTGCTGTGCTTACAGTGTCTGGTTCTGTCACGTTAGATCGTGCTGAGAATGAATGGGTTTTGGGAATGTGGTCAGTGCCCACAGGTATTCAGGCTTTAAATAAAAATCTTGCGACGTATCTACATACGGAGTGGCAGTAGCGTCCAGAATGGCAGCTTTTATGAAATAAGGTTTTTTTTTGAAAGACAGCTGTACTGTGACTGTCATTATGTCATCGATTGTATTCCGATGCCAACTTGCGTTAATTGCTAACATACCTTCATCTGTATGAAGTAAGGCTGTCACGATGGTGATTATGCATAACACTGTCTCTTGGCATGTGACACCGTTTGGTCTGGTCGGAACCAACAGACATTTCGACAGAGTATAGTAACTCGGTCTAAGCTGAAGAACAAACAACATGGCATCACTTCTTTGGTCCCTCCTATCGGTCTAAGCTGATGAAACAGACAACACAGCATCACATCTGTGGTCCCTCCTACCCTGATGATGTAGGTGCAGGTTCCTCCCTAAATGTTAGTAAATGTCAGATTTCCTGGCGTGATATTCCAGAATCCTTTTTGCCCGAAGATGGAAGATCAGGCTCCGTTGAAGTGTTCGTAAGTTTCCACCAGACCACATGGCGTCACGCCTTAGACGTCAGTATTCGTTACAGGCTAATGTAAACTATAAAATTAGACTAATAAAGTAGTCTAATTTTTTTATTCTGAAGCTCTGAAGGGATGTCTGAATGTTAAAAAGGCAGTGTGCAAAACTTGGTATGATCTGAAGAGGAAGGAGCAGGATAGAACGGAAACATCTTCAGTGCGTCTTGTGAGACCCCAAACAGGCGTTACACGGCGTCATCAAACAATGGGAATGCTGGGAGAGGAAGTACAGATGGATGTTGGTTTTGCAGGTTCGGACAAGAAATGCGTTATGGGAACAATATAAAGAATATCTTGTCCCTAAGACAAAACAGTACATAAAGGCATAGATAGCGTTAACAACGATGCGTATTGGTGAGGTGCATTTTGCCATATTTCGATAATCGTGAAGTGTGTATCGTGTCTGATCATATTTCATATTACAGATTTTGTCATATTTTGTATCCATGCTCGGTGCTTGAACTTTGCACCGGCTTCAAACATTTATATTTGTTGAACATCAACGTAGGTAATCTTAGTAATGACCATCTTAATGCCCAAAATTCTTGTTTTATAATAAGTTTATTATGTTCCTGTACATGTTTCGAGCACTATTGTGCTCATCATCAGGAGGTCAAAATTGTATTATACAGCATCTGGTATCACCACACTCTGTAGGTGGCCGTCCGGTGCACAGGTTGGGACAGGACTGAGTCCTCTCTCAACCTGTGCACCGGCCGGCCACTTACAGAGTGTGATGATACCAGATGCTGTATAATGCAATTTTGACCTCCTGATGATGAGCACACAGTGCTTGAAACATGTAGAGGAACATAATAAACTTATTATAAAACAAGAATTTTGTGCATTAATTTGGTCGGCTACTAAGATTGTACTGAGATGCACGGTCAGCAAAACATTTTTAAAAAATCGACGTAGGTAGTAATGAATGTTTTTCACCTTATTTCAGTCCATGTTGATTATCTTCGACGTTTCTAACCGCTTGTTTTAAATCGTAGTTTTATGAGACAGTTCTGAACAAGACATTACACGTAATCAATTTCGCTTTTAGTATAGGCTTTATTTAACACACACCAGATGGTCTGTAGTAGAACACTGGTTGAAACAGTAATTTTAGTTAAAACACTTGTTTTATTGTGGTGCGGCCTAGCCCAGTCGGTATAGATTTTCCGCACCCATCCATACTGGCCATGGGGCCCACCCAGCTGCATATACAGTGGGTAAAGGTAAAGGTAAAGTTCATCTTAAACAGGCCCCGAAGGCCAGAGGGGGGGGGGGGTTGATGAATAGCTCTAATCTTTCTTTAACTTCAGTGCTAGATGGGGTGCGTGGTCACCGCTTTACCCCCGGGAAAGACCAGGTACCCATCGTAGAGAATGCCAGTGGGCTCCGGGAGGCGGTCTGGACAGGTGCGGAAAAACTCGCCACCGCCGGGATTCGATCCCCGGACCGTCCAGCCCGTAGTGACTCGCTGTACCGATTGAGCTATCCCGGCCCCATTTATACACTTGGTACCCGGTTATTCCAGGGGGTAAAGCGGCCGGGGATTGGCTTTAACAACCCACACCCCTATTTAACGCCGAGGTTAAAGGTAGAGTAAAGCTGTACTTCAGTCCACCTCTGTGCCTTCATGGCACGTTATAGGGCGAACTTCACGTTTTGTCAGTCCCCATGATACTTCATAGCTTATTTGGTGAGTTGACTAACTACACAGTACTGGGTCGAGTTCAGTGGTAGGTCTGTAACTTTTCTCTTTGTCACCATGCAATTACAGGTAGCTGTCAGCCCATTCTGGCCTCCTGTATAATCGGCACTGCAGTTTGTTTTGTGGCCGGAATATCCCTCCTATGCCACGGTCTACAATGCTGGGAGTCTTACCTCCTTGCCCCAACAGGCTTTTGAACATATTTACCCAGGTACATACAACCTCACGTTTCTCTTGATAACGTTCTGGTCTGTTTCGTTTTTAAGGTATTGTTTGGAAAGCGTCTGGACCGGCGCAGTCGGCATAACGACTTGCTACATCTTGTCCGTTCGGGTATCGAAACTAGGTGGGGGTGAGATTTACTGTGCCCATCCAGAACGACCTCGAGGTTTACCCAGCCTCCTATACAGTGGGTACCTGAATTTCCTGGGGGTAAAGCGGCCGGGGCGTGGTGGTGACCACCCAACTCCGTATAGTGCCGAGTTACTAATGGGTTGGTGCTGTAACTCTGCTTTTCCACTGTGCTTGCAAGGGAATGTCGTGGGGTGACCTTAACCTTTACATTATTTTGTAATAGGACGCTAAGTCACTTGTGCGTTGGGTATGCAACATTTCGAGATAGCCACGTGGTTTTGCAAAGACAGGAACCTAATACCCAGCCAAGTAGCGTCATGTATTACAATAAAGGATACCTCATCAACAGCGCTGCGAACGCAGAAAGCTTACGGCGTCATATCCATTCCCCTTTACACCCTTAAATACGAAATAATACATTATGCATGCGTATTGAAGAAAGGGCGGTATAGAGGTAAAACCGATCCATTTTAATACAGTGTGAAAAGAAACATGCAGTATTCTGTCGGTTAGATAGCTCTTGTGGTGAACATTTGAGTTACACTACCAGCAGATATGTTGAAACCTGGGGTAGACATCAAGAAAAAGAAAACCGAAATACGTAGATAATGTGAAGAAGGAATGTAAGGTTGGGGCGATGTAACCACCCTTGCCCCACCTCCCCACATTGCCCTCAGTCATCTCGTCAGGACTCCTTTTCTCTTGGTCTTTTCTATCTTTTTTTTTTTGTGTTCGTCTGTCTCAAAGAACTGAGAAAGGGGCTCTCTTTTATTTATGTATGCTTCATTTCATGGAAGAGTTGGAGGGATTTTTTACACGCACCCACCCATGCTTGCTTTAAGGAATACATATGTCCAAGTGCTTCTTTGTGTGTGGGTGTGGGTGTGGGTGTGTGTATGTATAGTCAGTCAATTACTGCTAGTGACTGGTAATTACAGTAATAGCTAGTACACCGTTTTTGCAATAATTCAGTGCTGCAGGTAGGCAGGTACTGTCACTCTTTCAGAGAACACAACATTTCCAGGACTATAAAAGGTTTGGAAAAAGCCTTATCAGTAATGCGCTGTCTTCCTGAAACAGCCTGTCACTTTTGGCGCGTTTTCAATCGTTCCGCCACCATTGCAATTAAACTTAGGTGTTTTGAGTGACATCAAGAAACTGATGTTTTTTGGGTTATAAGTGGTTCAAGTTAACCACACTGCAAGGTGTTACAGAACAGAGAAATACAGCGCGTTTCATAATGTTCTCCGTGATTACAAACATTTATAACAAGAAAACCAAAGGACCTACCTTAATGCAATTGCTCACAGCCACAAGAAAACTGAAAAAAGTTTTTTTTTTGACAACTAGAGATGTTCGATGTGTGCACCACGGGTGACACGGCACACATCGATACGATATTCAAGTTCTTCCCACACACGCGTCAACATGGGTGCATCGATATTCTTCACTGCCGCAATGATCCGTGCCTTTACTTCAGCGAGGTCACGTGGCAATGGTGGGACGAATACTTTGCACGAAATGCACGTTGCACAGTAACCACAGACCGACTCGTGTGATATTCCAGCGCACAAAACGACTTCTCCCCAGGAGCGGCCATTTTCTAACTACATACACTCGCATCGCCCAGCGGCAGAAATGTAAACTACGATGAAAAACAACTTATTGGGAAAAAAAATTTTTGAGTTGTTCCTTCTATCTGTACAGGTTTCATAAATACATGTCCTACGGTTTTCCTATAACAAATTTTTGTAATCCCGGAGTACATTATGAAACGCCCTGAATTACGCTCAAGTGTCTGTTATGGTAAAGAGGGGTTGAAGCCAACTTAGACGCCGTTTGTATGAAACATATCTCAGACAGTCGACATAAGACAGTGTCCAACATGGTATTGGTATGAAGGTAAATAGAAATCGGACTGCCCTTTCTGATAAACTAATTTATGAAGCTCGATAAACCGTGGGTAGATATTTTTTTATAAGTTTGTGGCAATATCTGATCTGTTATGTCACTATTATTATAGGATTTTGTGTAGTGTCTGCAGTATGTTGAATGTTGAAAACGTTGCAGAATTTTTATTAAACTGACAAATCTTTCTATCCAACCCCTTAGGGATCCAAACCGGAAGCTTCCAAATACTCCGATGTGTAACTCGTATCAAATCACTGTAGTTATGTGCAGAGATGAATTGTCATCTTCACGTCTGCGGCCGCTTTAACTCTGAGAGAATAGCTGTTGTTACCTATTGAGTAGGAATGGATGAGCTCCGGAGTTGGCCTAGACGTTTTACAAAGAAGAAGAAAATTTCCTTGCCCTTGACAGGTTATTATACTGACTCAACTGTTCGTGGCGCGGTGTGTAATCCATTACACGGTCAGTCTGGAGAACCTGAATAGCTTAGCCTTTATACTGCTTAGGCTACGGGCTGGACGATCTGGGTTTTGAATCCCGGCATGTACAAGAGTTATTTCTCATCTCCAGATCTTTCACACAGGCTTTGGGGCCCACACAGCTTCCTGTGAATGGGTACCGTAGTTACGTGATTTCAGGCCTCCGCCGCGAAGTAGATGAGAACTGCGCTGTCTTGAGATATTACGCAGCGAGTAGTGGTTATTCCTTACCGACGTTTCGGGACAACCTATAGGTCCAATCTTCAAGATTCTTGACATTTGAAGATGGAACCTGTAGGATGTCCAGAAACGTCGGCAAGAAATTACCACCACTCGCTGCGTAGTAACGTAGAAGATCGCAATTCGCGGGTCCCGAGGTTCTTTCCCAGGGTCAAATTCACACCTCCATCTAGCGCTGAGGTTGAGAATAAGATCTGTGTTTCTACCCCTCCCTCTCCTCTTTCCATATACCTTCGTCGTGTGGACGGGGACAAATTTACATTTTTTAAAAGTCTTTTTACTGTGTTCTTTCTTGCAGTTTGTTCTCTGTGCATGTATGAACTCTGTATATTTAACGGCCTCACAGCGACACTTGATTTGCACCGCTGCGCCTGTGTTTTCACTGATCGCTGAGAATGTAAAATGGCCATGTAATCAAGATGTGCTAGCTTGATTTCAGGCCTCCTTCGCGGTGTATGTGAGATCTGCGCTCTTTCGGGATTCTACGCAGCGTAGAATGATAGTTTAGTACCGACGTTTCGGGACAACGTCGCTTTCTATCCTCAGCGTACTGGTGGATCCTCGGAAGACGGGGCCGATATGTTGTCCCGAAACGTCGGTACGAAGCTATTGTTACACGTTGCGTAAAATTCCAAACGAGAGCAGATCTCAAGGCTTGCTAAATTCTGTTAGCTATAAGATGAACACATCAGTAAAACATGCACTTTGTGTGCGAGCTGCAGTTATGTAAAACTGAACGTTTAGCTAATTTGAATGCCTCCGTCCTTCACGGTGAGCTCTGTGATTTTGAATATCAGTGTTTACAGCGCACCGAAGATAACACATCCTCTTGACCTTCAGTAATGTAATTGGTTTGGCAAATCCTTTCCTACAGAAGCGGATATTCGATGTACTTTTCACCTTAATTTTTTCCCCTCTCTGTACTCATGGTTGTTCTCTGACTGTAAGGCAGGACCTTGAGCTTTTGAAGTCAAACGTATCATATCCGGAGTAAAATCCAACCAAGCGTGGTGTCTGCCACGCACACGGAGTCTTTCAGTTCATTCTCGTGGCCAGTAAGTGGTGCTTTCCTGCCAAAATAATGAGTATTTTCTGTACATTTCTCATTTCCGTTTTTCGTTGAATGGAAGGTAGAAAGTATGCTATGTAGAAACGGAGGAACCGAGTTCTTTAAAGAAACTGCTGTGTTAAGAAGACGATGAAATCAGATGACTGACTGTGGATTGATATAATACCAGATTGTGATGTCACAAAGCAAGATATTGTAATTGTCGGAACATCGTGGCAACCTGGGCGTGACTCAGTCCCAAGAGGGAGGTGTGGATAAAGTCTTGAGTGTTTGGTGAGTAAACTGAGGGGAATAAACGAAGTTTTCTCAATCAGGATGATAGGGTTGGAACTGAGTAAAAATGTGGGGCGTTATCACTAGGCCATTGTGATTAGCCAAATGCTACGTGCATGCGTATGCGTAATAGGTGTCGAATTGGCAATTTTTAGACGCGTTTACATCCTCTCGGAGTGTCCGTTCAACATCTCTCTGTCTCTTCGTCACTAAGCGAAGTAACAGTTCGAATGCCAGTGAATCGATATTTATGAAATTTGATACTTGGAGCACTGTACAAAGAATTGTGGGTTTTTTTAAAAAATAACCATCAATTTACATGAAAACGCACTTGCGTTTATGCGCGCATGTCGAGCGAAAATCGCTGATCAGTTGTCGTAGCGGGTATGAACATGGTGAGATAATATAAACACCCGGGTACACTATATACATATACGTATATTGTTTATTGACAATCCAACATCCTTCGGCTCTTCAGCCATCATCCGGGATAACATTAATGTCATGTCTAAGGAGCCTGAACATGTTTCATTGTAACTAAGAAGTGTATGTATGTATATAAAGTGTACCTGATTGGTGAGGGGCACGCGGCAGCGTAGTTGGATGAGGCACCGCGCTACAAGCCGGAAGGTCGCGGGTTCGATCATTGGGATTTTTCATTGACATAATTCTTCCTGTCGCACTATGACCCTGGGGTCGACTCAGGGTCCAACAGAAATGAGTACCATGAATATTTCCTGTGGGGTAAAGGCTTTCGGTGCCTAGATCTGACAACTTTCATATGCCGACTGTCTTGAAATCTAGGAGCCGTATGCTCCTGGAACCCTCAGGGACTGTCCAGGCCTGTGCAGGAATTGCTTTACCTTTACTCTTTACCTGGTTGGTAATGTTCTTTTGAACATAGTTGTCCAGAAAATCAGAGCACACATTTTATTCTTATAATAAAACCTCCTAGATGCACTAATTTCTCAAATTTATTTTTGGAATAAAACTCTATTTGAAAGCTCTAGACCCAGGAAGTATAATATTAAAATAGGTCCTAAAGAATGATTTTGGATGATAAAAACCGGATTCATAATTCGAGGCAAGTGATGAACTCTTAAAAACATGGTGATGGAACTTCGTCTTGTTTAAAAGCGACAGAATTCTTTAGTAGCTGAGTGGCTGTAAGCTGTGTTTATAGTCATGCACTTTCCACCTTAATACTCCGCTTATCTGCTCCCCGGACAGTAGCACGTCTCATCCCCCCCCCCACCTGTCTGGGTATTATGTCCGGATTCCCGCGCCACGAGGAGCCACTAAGACACTACTTTATCGTACTTCTTGTCATCTGCGGAAATGTGTCACGTGGCTAACGTACGTTCACTCTTCGTTTCTTGTTACCTTAGCAGAGTTTGAGATTGTGCATTTGAGTTCCGTGACTTTTCACTTCTCACTTCTCGAAACTTCATGAGAAAACATTGAATTCACGGCCTGAAATAGATTCGTGTTGGTCAGCAAGGTTGCTGTCACAAGAAATCCCACTCTAATACCAAGAAGCTTATGACATTTGCTAGTTCAATACCACCAAGTGTCACTGGTGCACTCTAGAAGGCTGGGTAATGGCGTTGTGCGAAGTCGGATACATTTTACTTTTGAAATTGTCTGCAATTTTCTTTGTTCTAGGACAGTTGTTTTCAAATTTATGATATCTGTGGAATCCTTCAGTCAAGGTCTGAATTTTCCACTGACCTGTGTCAAGTAAAAGTGTACTTTGTGGGCGCAGAAGTGAAGTAAGCCTTTTAAAAACAAAATATATTTTAAAAACGAAATTTTAAAAACAAAATATATTTTAAAAACGAAACATTACACACTTTTGTAACAAACAGAGTTCTGTTATTTGTGATTTACAGCGAAAATAAACATTACGTCGATTGTGCACCAACATGTGAAGGAAAGCAACAAATGCAATGAAACTTAACCAAAGTGTTTTAAACGATCCATAACCGTCCATTGCACAATTAGATATGGTATCAAAACCAACAAATGCATGTAGGTGTTTAATATACTGCCACACAGATATGTGTATTTGTTGTTGGTTTCGACATCATACTTACTTACTTACTTACTCCATGGTGCAGAGTCCTTCTTGAGAAGGTAACTGGTTTGCAGCTAGTCAAGAAATTCCCTGCATTTCACGGAACCCGAAGGTTCATTACCGCACTCGCAAGCGTCCGTCACCTATCTCTATCCTGGGCCCGCCCAATCCAGTCCATATACACACATCCCACCTCCTGGAGATCCATCCTAATATTATCCACCCATCTACGCCTAGGTCTCCCCAGTGGACTCTTTCCCTCCGGTTTCCCCACCAAGACCCTATAAACCCCCCACTTCTAACCCATACGCGCCACATGCCCAGCCCATCTCATTCTCGATTTTATCACCCGCACAATATTGGGTGAGGAGTACAAATCATTTAGCTCCTCGTTATGCAATCTCCTCCATTCCCCCGTTACCTGGTTTCGATATCGTAGCTAACAAAATCATATTGACCGGTTGTATTACAGAGTACCAGTGCTTGCGGGGACCTTATATCTGGATACCGCTGCTCTAGGTGACACAGGAAGATGAGGCTATAAACAAACAAATTTTAAGCCATTATAAATATCTGGCGTGGGGATTCGGAGATTTTGACACCTCTTTGGACATGCAGGTTCGTCTCATTTCGCAAGTTGATGAATCAGCTCCTTTTGAATAACAAAAGTGACCCTCCGGGCGCAGATTGGAATGTAATGTGTTCTGTATCTTGCAGGCATTGGCTTGTGTTTCGACGCGAGAATCTGTCATTCTCTTTTAGGAACAGTTGCGGTTTCCCTTAAAACCTCTGTGCGAATTACGTTGAAAGGAGGCTATATGCAAGTCCCCAGAAATGCTATTTAATCCTCCTTATCAAGCGATAAAGGTCTGTTGTCCATTCTCTCGAAGTGTAGGTCATGTGAGTGTATTATCGGCGTTAGTTCTGAATTTTTATTTTCAAAAGAACGCATTCGCCGCGCCGATAGGTGTCATTAGAATGTTTCCGAAACGTCGGTAAATATTTACTAATTTACAGTACTGTAACATCTCAGAGAATTTAAATCTTCATACGAACATATTACTTGAACCGCTCTCTGCACCCAGAACACGATAGTGAATAATCTATTTTCTTTAAATTACACAGAGGAAACAGATTGGCTTAGCGCCGAACCCGTTATCTTGCTCGTGGCGAATGGGCGCGTGTCTTTCTTCAAGCCTAGCTACACACTGGATGACGCTAAATACGTGACTGCATTTTATGTTGGAAACGTTAAATGGTCTGCGGTGTTGTTGAGGTCTTCGCTCTTTAGGGCTGTTAAACAGCATAAGCTGATAGTTGGTTACCGAGATTAGGGACACTACCGGTAGATCAAGCATTCCCCCCCAAAAGAAATTCTTCGTCCGCAACCACCTACCAGTGTACGCTGCTTAACATCCCAGGACCTCAAAGATATTAGATGTTATTCTTAGAATCGGACGTGTTTTTTTTTTTTTGTAAATATTAAGAGAATCTCTCTTTATGTATCATGGTCATTGGACCCTTGGTCCAGAGGTCGCGAGAAGCATTTCACTGTCTGCTCCTCTTTTTGACTGATTTTAAATAAACTTCGTACGTTCGAAGAGTATAATTATTTTCCCACTAATTGCATGTCTGTTGGATAATATGCATACATTTTTCGGCTAATAATAATAGTTATCATAAGGTATAGTGTTAACGCAGGAGGGAGCATTTGATGCTGAATTTTAGCTTCATCGCTCCTTTGTGTCAACAGAGCTTGGTGAGGGTGGTTGTTATTTATCATCATCATCATCATCATCTTCCTCCATGGATTAGGTCGTTTGACCTGTTCCGGCATCGACGCGTTGCCATCATTTCCTGGGGTGTCCGCGATCCCATCTTCCTCGGGGTTTGTAGGTGAGGGCGTGTTTCGGGGTCTGGTGTTGTCCATTCTTTCGAGGTGGTTGATCCAGTTTTGTTTGTATTTGAATCTCACGTCTTGTATTCCAGAGATCTCTGGTTCCTTATGACTTCTCTTCTTATTTTATCCAGCCTTGTGTATCCTGTAACACTTCTTAGAAAGCGCATTTCTGCAGCTTCTAGGCGAGTCATGTCTCTCTTCGTGGTTACCCATGATTGCTATTATTATTATTATTATTATTATTAGCCAAAACATGGAGAATTTGACATTCGGAGGACCGTACATCGCGATATATACTTATAATAAAATCAACAATATGCACCAGATCGCTACGTATTTTTTTAGTACATGTACCATGCATCTTTTATTATTTTGTACTATGACCAACAAATACACAATTATTTCACCACAAATTATCACACTCCTACATGTTTCGACACTATCGTGTCATCCACAGGGAGCTTGTAATAAATACCTTGCAAAGTTATACAAGAATTTCAAATGCAGCTGTTGGTAATACAATTTACAATTAAGATTTCAACGAGTATAATATGAGAACTTGCATAAAACCTTTACAATTAAGACTTCAACGACTATAATATGAGAACTTGCATAAAACCTTTACAATTAACTTGGCAAGGTATTGATTACAAGCTTCCTGAGGATGACACGATAGAGTCGAAACATGTAGGAGTGTGATAATTTGTGAAATAATTGTGCATTTATTGGTCATAGTAAAAAATCGCTACGTATGTACATCCTTAATCTGAACAGTCCGTACGGATAGAGGTCAATTTTACACTACCGTTACCTTTTTATAAGGAGTTCTGCTACTCATTAGATCTGCATCTACTAGGGTGGAGCGTGTTTGGACGTGGTCAATAAAAAAAATTCCTCCTCCGCCAGGACGGAGTGGAACCCGAGTAGACAAGCATATTATCGCTTCTCTCTATCTTGAAATTCACGATACTGAAATAATGCGAATTGTTTCTGCAGCTCGGAGCTTTGCAGCGCTGTATGCTACACGTCAGTCTCGCTTTTCGACTTCCATTTGCGAAATGTTGATTTCGAATACAGATTGTTGTCCCAGATATTTCAAATTTGGTGTGTGTTACAGGTCAAAATTTTTTATCATAAGCTGCTTTTCTTTAAAACTAAGTACCTAAACGTCACGTGGAGGTATCTGGATCAATTGTTCGTCGCTTCTAATGACTTTTTTCAGCATGTTATTGGTAAATGTTGGAAGAGTGTAATAAGTTAAGCAAAGTTGCCAGCCAATCAATCCACTACTCACGTCCTACGCAACAGCAGTCGCTAGACTTCAAACTGTACGGAGTTCTAAATTTAGATTCTTATAATAAACCCAACGAGATGCACTCATTTCTCAAATTTATTTTTGGAATAGAACTCTGCATGTTTCAGACAGGTGTTCTGTCCATCATCGGGAGTCTAGTACTGTATACACAGCAACAGGTATATGTCATACAGGCTATGCTGACTGCTTACTAGCAAGCAGTCAGCAAAACCGTGCATCGTGATACATTCGTGTAATGAAACCAACGAGATGCACTAATTTCTCAAATGTATTTTTGGAATAAAACTCTACATGTTTCGGACAGGTTTTCTGTCCATCATCGGGAGTCTAGCACTCAGCACACAGCAATAGGTATATGTCATGTGCAGTCAGCATAACCTGTATGACCTATACCTGTTGCTGTGTATACAGCACTAGAGTCCCGATGATGCACAGAAAACCTGCCCGAAACATGTAGAGTTCTATTTCAAAAATAAATTTGAGAAATTAGTGCGTCTCTTTGGTTTTATTATAAGAATATATCACGATGGACGGTCCTCTGAATGTCAAATTCTAAAATTACGTTGTAAAAAGAAGGTGTAATATCTTGGTTGAGGAACCGCAAATTGTTTACGATCTTTATCACCTCAACTTTGAGCAGATATATTTACGCTTTCGTCTTCGCGAATAACACACAGAAGAACAGTGAAATTTTATTATCACGTCTTTATTTATTCAACTAAATGGCACAATTAGATTGTTCTAGAAATGTTAAATCTTACGTTAAAATTTACATTAAAATGCTCCTGCATGTTTCGGTTTAACAAACCATCATCAGGGAGCTAATTGTTGTGCTTTGCTAAAGTTATAATTATTAAAATAGTTAGTTAAAAACGTCGTTATGAATCAGTTCGGTCGTGTGGCTGGATAAATAAAGACGTGATAATATCAAGTTGCACGTTAAAACTGTCAAATAGTGAAATGTCATATGTTGTAATAACGTGAAGGAAACATTTGCCATAAGTACTGTTCAGATCTTATTAGCTTCGAGCCATCTCTGATAGTATAATGTTTTTATTTGGGATAGTACTACACAATCAGTGAAATATCAGTTTTACTGCTAAGATAACATTATCTATCTTGTAAGTTGCTTTATCTCTTATGCATACTTCACGTGACCAAACTGATTCTAGGGAATATTGTCTTCTTGCAGCCATGACGTTTGCAAGCAACAGAACCAGCCATAAAACAAGTCTCTGTGCTCTTGAATACTCTTACAGATGTGCAGTTTCGGTTAGAGTTTCACACTATAAGATACATAGATTGTTTTTTATATCTTGCTGGGTACGTACATACACTGTGCTGTAGATTACAGAGACGTCTGTGGTTCTGTAATTTGATTAGTAGATAGAATTCTGTGATTCTTGTTCGCTAATCATCTGGCGCAATAGCAGGGACCAGGGTATTCGTACGTTTGTAGTGTTTGGTCTTTTTCGTAAATATCTTGCGGTATATGTGTTACCTGTTTTCTCTTGCAAATAATTATAGATTTTTTACCTCCTTTTATTATACAATCGGTCCATTACAAGACTAAGTACAACTTATGTAGTCCCCCCTAAAATCCTACACTATTTAGCACATGTCTTGCAGAGTAATATCCAAATGAATATTCTCCAATCATATGTTCATATATCTGTGAAATAATAGTTACGAAAATTTGGTTGTTAAAACAGTTGTTTTGAATCCATAGAGTCTTCTAGGCTCTTCTTCTTCAAGTAGTGGGGATGCAAGTTCGTTTGGATGTGTTGTTATTTTATCTCTGTACTTGACGCTGAATTTTGTAACTTATTCTCTAATTTTTGGTACCTTTAAGTCTGCATGTAAGACTTTGTTAGATATATATATATATATATATATATATATATACCACGGAATATTTACTATTGCTCGGAGGACTTTATTTTGATATCTCTGTAATATTTCAATGTTTGAATTACTAGCTGTACCCCAGAGGGTTATACCATATGTCCAGTTGGGCTTTAGAATAGTTCTATAGATCAGTAACTTATTTTCTATTGATAGCTCCGAATTATCGAAATGGGGCTGTAAATGTGGTAATACGTTGAAAGTGCAGATGCACTCGCGCACACACCGGCCATTGTGCACATTTACCAAGATGGACGTGGAAGTTACATAAAATTATGAGTGAATGGAAGCTTAAAACCCACATTCTCCAAATCCGTTAATCAGATTAATAAATTAAAAAAAAAATACATTTCATGATTCCTTGGTGTCGAAAATTTAAAGGGGACATGAAATGTAGTGGCCCAGTGTCCGCAACCTTACAGGTTTGGCTGTCGTCGTAGCCGTATCTTACAGAGAGTGATACGGTGGTTATACGAACACTTACCGATAAATGCGCCGCTTATTTTTTAAGATTTCAAATACATTTATTCAAGGCGATGAAACACTGTGCACTTGCAGGCACACGATCCGAATCACCGTAACTGATACACGTTCCTACAATTGCTAATACCTCCGACTTTAGCTGATCTTGCGTGTATTACTGTATTCTTTAAAACTATCACATGCATTACGAAGATAGCACAGTTTTTTTCCCCGGAGAATTCCAGATTTAATCGCAATCATATGTGTATATAGTTCAACAGATATGAGTAAAAGTGACGTGAGCCATATTTCAAGCTGACCCCCCGCCCCAAAAAAATTAAATCCAAAATTATTACAGATTGATACGTCATACTTTCGTATTCTACACTTGCTTTTTATTTTGACGGGGCACTGTAAAATTTTGAGAAGAAGGTAATGTATTGATGTACAATAGTGAATTGAAATAACGCATGGAAGTAGAATGAATTAAGGTATACACATTGTGAGGTTTATTAATATCTCCGCCCTTATTCAATAAAATCACCTTCATCTTAGTCGCCATAATCATCATCGCCATCATGCTGTTTGCGTTTCGAAGGTGCAGAATCTAAATGACTTCATTACGTGCATTTGGCCTACATGAACATCGCGCATTGCTGCAAATCTAAGATCCTTCTGAGATTTGAGGTTCTCACTGCGGTGTCGTTGAGGATTCAAATCTTCTAGGATGTTCCGCTCTGTAATTCTGACGCCCGTTTAGACTGAAGAAAGCACTGCGATCTTCCGAAACGTCGGGAACTACTTGCCTGTCGACAGGTCCAAACTTTCCAGAAGGCTGATATCTTCAGAACTCTGCTTTTTGTAAGATGTGTGTTACATTACATTGGGATCCCTGCACGACACTGCTGTAGATTGCATCGGGGGGTGTTAGTCGTTTGTAAGGGAGCATAAGTTCAGTGAACGTTATCTTTATGATTCTGGACGTATATGGCGGCTGCAGAACTGGTATGTTTCCTTACAAGTACAGCCACTGCAATATATCAGTGACATCTAGGTTTTAAAGTAGGAGTAAAAGATTTCAGATCTTCGCAGTTGCTGCCATATAAGCCCGCCGATGTTTACCAAAATTTCGGAGGAACTACCTTCAGGTTAGACGTCAAATCGCTAGATACTCGGAAATTACGGTAACTACCTAGGAGACTAACTGCGTCACTCCCAGGAAATTGAAATCTGTGCAGAGAGGTTATGTACAATATCAGACATTCCAGGGGTGCACAAATTTTCCCAAATTGTAGTAGCAATATCAGAATTCTAGGCCCCAGAGGGGTGATATGAGACACGGTCCAAGTGAGGACCCACATGTATTAGGCGCCAGGGTTTTGTGCACCCCTGGGCTACCTATTGTATACGTGTATTGTTGCAGATCGTAAACTACAGAATAGAGTTTACTGGAGTGGCTGAAATGTACTTGACAGTTGTCTTGTTGTGTAGGAGCGTGCTTTTATGGCGTATGTGAAGAGGAACACCAATTGTTTGTTCGTGATAGGAAGAGAAATTGGTACAGTGAGATATTCGTAATCTTGGTTGAAAGTGTCCCACCTTGAAAACATAGTGTTACCTGCTTGGTCCGATCCTACTGAAAGTATAATGCGTGTTATCCACTTCCTGGAATTTGTGAGGGATCATTGTTCCCAATTTACTGCATCAACCAAATGCACAATCTTATGTTTGTTGAACCGTGCATCATCTTGATAGTTGAATAAAGAGAGACCAACTTGATATCACTTGCTTTATTATTTCATTATTTAATGCTCAACATGTTTCGGATGTTAATACATCCATCTTCAGGAGCTTGCGACTTATTTGATGAGTTATTTCATGGGTTGTATTGTTCTGGTTCGATGTGTGTTGGTGTTACGTTGTGGTTTGGCTGGGGTGGTGTGGTGTCCGTATGCAGGCTGAAGCACTGCTTCACCCTGCATACTCATCAAATAAGTGGCAAGCTCCTGAGGATGGCTGTATTAACACCCGAAACACGTTGAGCAGTAAATAATGAAATAATAAAGCAAGTGACATCAAGTTGGTCTCTCTTTATTCAACGAATGCACACTATTATATACGTAATTATTAAAGAGGTATGTGTGGCGTGTTTCAGTAAAAGTATACCATCGTCAAGGAGCACAAAATGCCAGGTTTAAAACCACTTGCCAATTCTTATTGGTTAAAGATCTGGCATTTTGTTTATTAGTTTTAAACCTGGCACTTTGTGCTCCTTGAAGATGGTATATTTGTACCGAAACAATGTAGGATGTACGTCTTTAACGTTTCTGTATTTCGGTTGGTGCAGTAAATTGAATGCATCGATCTAAAGATGCACGGAATGGACATCTTTAAAATAACTGTAAGCAATTGGCCATGGCGGCATAGATGTCAGTATTTTATAATATTCAAATTTGAATAATGTTTTATTTGTCATTATCTGTTCAGATTCTGACCACTATGAAACACTAAATGTGGTAGGAATGCCGAACGGAGCAACAAAGCTGTGACCTTGTCATTAAGTCAACGGTCCGGATAAATACAAAATGCGAACTTTAGTTCTTCAAGCCGTCTGTGGTAATTATAAAGTTGTCTCTACCCTTCTTAAATGTCCATGTTCAATTGGAGGTTTAGCTCCAGTCATTATTGACCTGGATATTAGATGGAGATGAGCGATGATTTTCACGTCCTGGCCGCTTTACCTCGGTGAAATATCCTCAGGTTTTCGCTGAACAGGAGTTTGGACTTGCTCCAGAGCTGTTTGTATCCCTTCCAAACAGAACCAGCAGAGATTAAATTCATGCAGCGAAGCTAGAAGTGTACATCGAGTGACTGGAAAGGAGTCGTATTATATGGCATATTCTGGCTTTTATGGCGAAGAAGCGCGCTTGGACAGTCTTGGATTCTATGATCATGATGACAAGGGCAGTTTTCTGAAAATTCGGAAACCCGTTCCATCTTGATACAGTTAGCATTAGGAGAACCTTTAGTTACACTTTGGATGAATGTGTGTTTATAGAAGTTCTGGACCGCAGACGAGACTGAATTTGGCACATGGCAAAGCCGCAGGAAGATCGGTACCCACGTTAGTCGCGATCTGCAGATCCACAGAATCATTGTAGAGGTAAATAGACAACTGACGTTGAAATGGGTCAATTAACGCTTTACCTACATGGTGACGATAATGATAATAGCATACGGTGATATACAAAACTTATATTTTAGGCTTGAATCCATGGAATTTCTACGAACCTTGTGTTATTAATTCTGATTAGGTTTAAACGATAGAAAATGAATGTAGTATTCATGATATGTGACAGTGGTTGATTCGTTATAGGGTTGCAAATGTTATGGTACTTTTCCATTGTCAGTTGTCGCGGCAGTGCTTGAAATTGTCGTTACCCTCGTCTTCGTGTGATTCGTTTTCATTGTACTGCTGTAGTCGGTAGCATATTAGTCTAGCGTTGAAAAGGTCTGCGGATCTACCCACACCATCGTCACTGTTCGTAAAAAATAAGCAAAAAATAAAATTCACGTCAGTTTACTGGCAGGCGATTACCTGAAGACGGTGTTAGTGCCAACTCTTGCAACGTCATCTATACCAGACATATCTCACATGCTCTTCTGTAGCTGCGTGACGATGTTCTGTGGCATTTAAACTCATGGCCTGCTACTTGGACTCTCCCAATCGTGTGTATTGTGTGTCATATGACACTACGTTTTGGGAACTGGTGCGGTCCCCGACACCATGCTTGCTTCTTCCACAACAACTGTCGCTACGTGATGATTGTTAACGCTGTGATTAAACCCTTATTAACGCCAAGTTAGTAAATACTCGTACAATAATATTGCGGAAACAGTTTAGAAAATATGGGTATGAAAATTTCACCAGAGACCAAATGCACAAAATATGCAACTGGCCACTATGTTATGTTATGTTATTCATGCCCGTGCATTGATTGCTAACTACGTAATGCAGCACCCAAAAAATTCATGATATAAAAATAATAATAACAGTGTAATAATGTATTAATATTTGGCTTTTTTGTGGTGTTCTCATATGGCACGTCTCACTAAACGGCAGTACAGTGCGGGCGATCCTGGTGGTTGGAACGGTTAAAGTAATAACTGTTCATAGCCTACGTGGTATACACACACACACACACACAACACATACACACGATGGAATAAGTCCAAAAGTGTATGAGATAAAATATCTCATATGGGTATACAGTGCCCACCGTAACACTGGTATGTGTTTTATGGAAGTGGGCCATTTTGCTCCCACACTCAACCATCAGCTCTGCAGATGTAAACTACATTTTGAAGACTGACAGACACACACACATCTCCTCTGTCTGAAGCAGTTCTGACGGCGGTGATTAATCAGTAATAAATTTAGTGAATTGTAAGTAATGTCACGGGACCACTTGAAGTCATTTGCCTGGTAGAACAAAGCAAGTATGTGACAGGCGTTTTTTTTTGGTTTGTTATTGAGAGCTGGCGGAAGTCAGAGTATTCTCTCGGAATTTGTCATTGTTTGTGGAAACGAAATACCATTCAGCGTAAAATGACCAACATTGCACCTTCAGCACAAACTTTGCAGCTGTTAAACATGCCTATTGCAATCGAGCCACGCATTTCAACAAGCTCTCCGTGTTCTAAAGTTGCACTTTTCAGCACGATAACAAAGAAAAACCCTTCCAGCTGCTTTAATTTAATTGTGGAGTTATTACGCAATACGATAAACAGCACACAGCTGTTCATACGTTTCAAGGTGTTTGGGCCTATTGTAACGCACCTGCGTTTTTCAGTGTCATTGCTGTAGTTCTGAATTTGGGCTTTTTTCCCACTTAACAATGACACGCTCTATGTACACGGTCTTCATTTGGAATCTTTTTCATTCGATCCTGCGCCTCGGGATTGGTCAAGGTGGTTTAGGTTATCAGCAACTGGAAAAATTTATATTAGAAAATGAATCTTTTGGGGAAGAAAGATGTGAATTGAAGTTAAGATTAACCCTTTAAAGACGAATGGCAGACTGCTTTATTTAAAGACCCAGTCCGTACCGCGCAGTAAACACTTTTCATCTCGGTTATAAAAACCAATCAGTTTATGATGTAAGTGGCACAAGTCGCTGTTTGTTGTCAGATAAATACAAAACACATAAATACCGTGTGGGCAGAGCGGACGATTGTTGAATGTTAGACTTGTTGGTGTATCACGTGACCAGTAGGCTGTAAAAGGTTAAAAATAATTTTTCACCTTTTTCTCCTACACGAAATCGTTATGAAAACAACGCGTTGGCCTACACCGTTTCACAAAATGTAGCTTCCGCGACGCATGCACGAATCCCACGCGCCAGGTCGCTCGGGCGACTAAATTTTGGGCGGTGACGCCTGATGTTTGTGGGTTCTCAGTATGGGGCCTTGCTTGACGTCACTCTTATGGTGCCTAGAATTTTGAAGTGGCGCCTAGATATTTGGAAAATTTGTGTACCCTTGCTTACTCAAACGAATTACAAGTAATTTGCTAGAAAATGTTACCATTACTTGCACAAAACTCCTTATTGGTGTGGCACGTGAACTGTGTGTAAACGTTCAGAGATACCGGCACTAGACAGAGATTCGTTTCATCACGTGCTCTACAATGATATACGAACGTTTAGGAAATCATTACGAATATTTCAAAATTCGCAGGCACTCAAAAATCTTTTCCGAAAGTACCGAGTGCCCCCTAACGTACCGTTGCTAATCCCCTAACTAGATGTGGACTTACAGTCACAGGCTGTTCTTTATGTACAAAATATATCGTGCGAGGGAGGAATTAACAGGAGGTGGAGTTTACATGGAATTTACTCATAAGTTGTTATTAGAGTGTTTTGATCAAAAAGTGTTTCGTGGCATTGGCATGTAACACGTATTGGTGACGTGCGGTATGCCTGTACAATTTTGATTCTAAACAAAAATATAAGACTACTTGGAAGGAGAAGGTGTAAGGATAATATTGAAGTGGATCTTAAAGCAGTAGGGTAGGTGGGTATGGACTAGGGTCATCTGACTTAGGCCACTGCTAATATTGGCCTTAGAGAGAGAGAGAGAGAGAGAGGATACGAGCGTGCGTGCTTTGTACGTGCGCGTTTACGTAAGGGACCACTTCGGACTGTAGCAAACACGTTGATCAAGTTTTATGTTGTGGGAAAACACGAAATTCAGTGACCACCTGAACGACTGTTAGATTTTCAGGAAGGGGGTTTTGTTCAATACAGTTCTGTAGCTGATTATACGCTACATGTGCGTTGCTTCTGTTGCTGTGTGTTGTACACCATATCCAGTCCGTCTACACCCATTGTTGTTGGAGTCTCAATACACTTGCGTTCATTTTGTATCTTCTGCTAAGGCGGGAGATAACCGTAACAGCGCAGTCGGTATAGCAACTTATCTTATATGAGGCAGAAGCTTCGGGGTTCGAATCTTGTCAGGGACAGGATATTTGTTCCCCAAAACTTCCAGACCGTTCCTGGCGCCCACGCAGCTTCCTTTTCAATGGGTACCGAGTTTCTTGTTCTGGGTTAATGCGACCGGGGCGTGAAGTTGACCACTTACCGATATCCAATGCCGAGATTTCATGCCGTCATGACGTGGAGAGGGACAACATTACGTCTACCAAAATAGACTCTTCGTGAAGTTTCTTTGGTTATGAGATGTGATTGTAAACTCTTAGTCTTTGCCTATCTGGGTTTAACCTTTAAACATTCTTTGCAGTTATACTGTCTTCGTAAATATTGTGTAGCAATGTATAGTTTGAAAATGACACGGATGGCATTGAAAAATGTGTTCGCATTATGTAAACACCGTGAAGTGTACGAACAGCTCCGCTGGCAGTGCAGTGTTGGTAATTTAATGCTCTGTATATCCAAGGACGCAGCGAAACACTGCTGCAGTAAATTATCCGTCGTACATCTTATCTAGGGACAAGTGTTGCACAGTTCCGCCCTACTTATAATACAATTAACGTAACCTATCACTTCTTCCAATCAGAACATTTATTGCCACATTGCTGCCATTGCGATGACGAACCTCTTTCGATGTTTGTGAGAGACTTGTGAGGTTTGAGGTTCTAATGGTGGTGACTGTGGCATTTATTGGCATGTGGGTGATGATACCATGTTTGTTTGTTTGTTTGTGGCGCGACAGCCCCGAGTGGGCCGGGCCTTCCTCATTCACGAGGTTTCTGTATCACACACGCCGAAGCACCGCAGTCGGTAGGACTCCTCTGGACGAGTGATCAGCTCGTCGCAGAGACCTCTACCTGACAACACACAATACTCACAACAGACAAAAATCCATGCCTGTATCTTGATTATTGGTTATCCTTGTTACTTCGCGCAACCACTGCAGTAATAAATTCGACAAAAATATATGTTGCGCGTTGTCTGTGCGGCAGGAGTTGAATGTTTTTTAAGGTAATCACTTTAACAATTATGTAATATTCAGTTCACCGGCATAGTTTTGTCCAATATAATGAATTTAAGGGCCGATCACGGTGACTGTGCAGTCTGAGACCAATCGGTTGCTGGTGTTAGGGTTTCGAATCTCGCTGAGGACATGGATGGTCGCCTTTTGCGTTTATTGTGTGTTGTCATGTAGCGACTTCTGCGACGAGCTGATGACTCGTCCAGGGGACACCTTCCTGTTGTGTGTGTGTGTGTAATTGTGTGTTATCTAGAAAACTTACAACAATGCGGTCTGGGCTTAATTTGCACGGACGCGTCACAGAACAGAAAGATGAATTTAAGACTCCATGGTAGTTAATTTAAGCCACTAAACCCTACCTAAATTCAGAATGATGATGATGATGGTAATGGTGGTGGTTGTGGTGGTGGTGATGATACATATTATGCTACAGGGGTACTACAAACTTCGATGACCGTAAGTGTAGAGTGTAACACCAATTTGATTTTTTTTTTATCATTTCACCGTGCATTCTGTAGATTATTTAATTACACACACCAACACATGCGCATATATATTTGGTTGAGGTTTTGTTTCTTGCAGTACAAGAATTTAATTTCTTGGTTTATCCGGAACCTCATGGCATTGATTGTAGTCATCTTGCCCTGTGGTTTTTGTCCAGTAATCTTGACGTTGATGCAGTTCGGTTTTAGCTGTTTAAATCTCCACATCTTGTTAAACCATATTGCTGCATTCGTTTTTAATAACTTTAGCTTGGTGTTGTTGTAGTTGTTGATCTTTGCTTGTTGGGCACTAACTATTTTTATCATTTCACCGTGCATTCTGGAGATTTATTACACACACCAACACATGCATATATATATATATTTATTGTGTGTGTGTGTGTGCGCGCTCATGTGTTGATGTGTGTAATTAAATAACCAATTTGGTTATACAGTATACCATGTAATTGCAGATGTCCGGCTGTGTCTGAGGAAGAAGGTGCATAAGATGTCAGAATTGTATTTTGATATCCGTAAACAAGAGTGGGTAAAAGCTATAAGACAGATGGTACCAACATGGCTGGTAAAAAGTCCGGATAATCAGTGCACTGCACTATGCGCCCCACAGGCTGTAGGGGACGGAGCCACACTATCGTACTTCGAGATAGACGGAAAACAGGACATTTCTCTACAGCCTGATACAAACGTGCTGCGGAGAGGAACTGATGAATGACATACAAAGATCTGCTTGTTGAAATAAGTTGAGCGCATGCGCAGTGTGAAAGTGATTGTGCGACTAGACTTCTCTGAAGATCATGTCATGAGTGCTCAAACTAGGGCATTCCACTGCAGAGATGCCGGAGACGGCTGGTCTGGAAACAGCGCGCGTTTTGAGGAAGCTTTTCACCTACCGCTTCAATTAATTTGAAATTTGCGTTCCATTAAATCTACAACGTGGAAGGCTTAAGGGAGAGGGTTAAACAGTAAGGTGTTGTGGCCCGTACTACTGCTGTGCTACTACTACTACTACTACTACTAATAATGTATGATGCCCTATTTTATAGTGACCCTGGTGACGGCAGCTGTTACGGGGTGTCTCGGCGGATGTAGGATTTTGTGCGATAAAGCAACCATTCTCAGGGACACGATAAAAGGGACACGTCTCTACATAGTTGTCCCTTTGCTCAGTTTTTCACTGCGCCATGAAGACGTACCCATAAGTTCAGCACTACATGGTCGTGGGTGATAAGTTTCAAGCTGCGGCCGTCTATGTTCCGGCAAAGAGCTTCCAGTATCAACTGGACAAGAAGTCGGATGGTTTAGAACCAGTATGGACCTGTTGGTGAAGTAAAGTTTCCCTACCGGAATCAAAGCCTTGTCCTCCGTGCCGTGCCGTTGTCTCTACACTGAGCTGTCGTTCGAACTTCGCAAACATGACACATATTTTGTAGTTACTGTCCTCCTCCACTGACCTTGAGGTTTATTTATTGTAGATAAAAATGTACTGTACTGTTACAACGATAGCTATGCTTCAGATACCACAACAGTCGTCATGTGTTTGTGTTCTTAGTGTTCGTCCAATTTGCGCCTGCTAAGAATGCTTCAAATTGACGTTGCAAGCATCGGTCTAAAGTAGATGAAAGTATAGTTCACGCAGTGTTTCACTTCTCTGTGTTAGGGGAACGTAGTTTAGTTGTGGCCTTGTGTGATGTAGGTTTTATAACCGACAGGTATGCATAAAAATCAGTTTCTCCAGAAAACTTTCGGTGTAGTCCCTAAAGGCCAGACTAATTTAAATGTATTTCACATTTTCAATTTCGTGCATTATAATTCAGCTATTACATTTCAGACCAACAGATGCACGCAATCTTATCCAGATTACAATAATATAATGAAACACCAACTCCTATATGTTTCGGGCCTTATTGGTCCATCATCAGGGAGCACACAGTTTTATCAAAGAGCAGCTGTTTCCCCTTAATAGTATTTTCCAAATGACGTTTGGTATACATCGCAAATCACAAAGCTTCTTGTCACTGTCTTCCTCTTAGGCTCAAATATCTACCTCAGCACCCACTATGCTCTCCAACAAACTCAGCCTATGTCACCTTCTTAAGGTAAGAGCGCTAGATTGACACCCATATAAAAAACAGGCAAAATTGTAGTTCTTTGTATTTTAATACAGTCGAACTCGTTTATAACATCATGACAGGGACTTGGTATTTTGTGTCTTTATAAACGGGTGTCGTTAACATCGAGGAGTATAGTTAGCAGGCAAGAAGCAGTTGGTATCACAGAATACCTAACATTGTATACGAGGTGTCGCATAAACCGATGTCATTATAACCGGTTTCAATCTATGTGCTTTTAATTTGCAATCGGTAAAGCAGAATAATTTCTTAACATCACTCCAAAACTTGAGTTTGCATTATAATAATATAAACAGCCAACTAGATACAACAATAATAATTTTTGAATAAAGTTTGACCAACTAGATGACACTTGCTTTATTATATATTGCTCAACATGTTTCAGACGTTAATACGTCCATCTTCAGGAGCTAGCGAGTACTTGTGTTGTGTAGGCTGATTTGAGGCGTGCTGGTG
>Ga0123354_10001673_pt1 | contig 27670 bp, 13 predicted proteins | sample TergutLab28metaG_2_FD_97872 | JGI IMG/M metagenome (GOLD analysis project Ga0123354, IMG submission 97872) | Labiotermes labralis P4 segment gut microbial communities from Petit-Saut dam, French Guiana - Lab288 P4 | ecosystem: Host-associated > Arthropoda: Insects > Digestive system > Gut ... | reverse complement strand
TTGTTTCACAATAAGTTTTATTTCATGCCTCTACATGTTTCGAGCACATGTGCTCATCATCAGGAGGTCAAAATTGTATTACACAGCCTCTGGTATCATCACACCTATAGGTGTGATGATACCTCCTGATGATGAGCACATGTGCTCGAAATATGTAGAGGCATGAAATAAAACTTATTGTGAAACAAATTTTATGCATCAAGTTGGTTAAATACTGAGATAAATACACTGAGGTACATGGTCAACAAAACGTCAAAAGTAAGTCTAATTTAGGTTTCATTTAGATGCAGGTTCGGATCCAATAATTGAGAGTTTTCTTTATTTACCATCTTATTTTTATAGTCCTTTATCTACGCATTTTTAAACATTTGTTGCCAAACCTAAAATACTTTAGCACATTGCTGTCCGCGCATGTCAGCGACTTTCACTTGCTGGGTTTAGTTCACCGACTGTTTCTTTGGCTTTTCTGGCTCTCGCAAATGTCGAAATATCGCATTCATTTCACCCGTACAGACAGCAAGTTAATGTATCTCCTGTACTTCTTTCTTATTGGTCGAAATATTCTAATTCTTGTACTTACGTCGTAAAGGGCGAGGTGTTAAGATCGTCAATTATTTCTTAGATTTCAGTTCGAAACGCACAGATAGATCTCTCCCATCCGTACAAAATAATTACATCCTTCATGACTAGCGTATTTTCTTTTTGACCGATCTTAACCAAAGCCGACATTGACGAAAAGCTTTAGCAAGGAAGCCAAAAATGAAATTTCACAATAACGTTTCGTGAAAGTCGTGTTTCTCTATACGGCCTCACAGACACAGTGAAGCTGTTAGTCCTTATTCGGCTTGCGAACGTGCATAAAAAAGTGGTATATATATATATATATATATATATATATATATACGAGGGCGGGCTGATACGTTGTGTCTCCACTTAAATAGAAAATGAAAGGGAAAAGATATTTTATTGAAATAAAAGAATACACCTACATCAATTATTTTCAAAGCTGCAAGCTGCATAATTATTTTTCTACAAAACCACCACTTCGGCCAACGCTGCATGAGTTTTTGAAATCCGTCCTTTAAAAAAATGGTGTTTTGTTTTTGAAACCATTTCCTCACTGCAGACTTCACCTTACCCAGCGTCTTACTGTACTCACATCAACACACTGATCACCGTAAACGGCTTGCATTCGTCTGTGAATTTCAATTGGAGGAAATTTTTCCGCTGTTAAGAATTCATTAACAACACGCTGTTTGAACCGAACATCTGAAAACTCTTCCATTTCGATGTGCATTGGATGAGGACTGTAAGCATCTGTGTGTTCAAGGTGAAGTATGATGGAAAAGAGATACCATGCGACTGCACAGAATCGGTTTTATCCATATATGTCTAGTGTAAATAAAAATATTACAGTGGAGGCAAAACTTATCAGCCCACCTACGTATTAACTACTAGGCTTAAAAGCAAAATTGTCAAATTCAGGGCCATGACACAAGATGGGGTTGCGACATCCTTTTCACGGGTCGTGAGTTCCCAAAATAAACAGAAGAGTCTACGGGTCACAAGGACAGGGTGATTTAAGATTTTGTGTCGTGGGGAAAAAAAATCTGAGAATCACTGCTTTGAAGGCTAAACGAGATATCCAACCACCCACATCAGGAAGATAGATTTGTAAATATCTAACTAACACACTCCATGGAGTACAAACCGTCTTGAAAATCTGAAAATGGCTAGACACCCACGGAAATGCTTTGTCTGTATTGCGCTTGAAATTTCACAACAGCAAGTCATTGAAACGAATACCGAACCAGCTGAAACAGCCATATGCACCTTGATACCGCATTTATGTCCGAACCATTTTTTATCACTACAACATCCATGCCCAGACTTTCTCATTAGATAAACATTCCAACCGCAATTTTATATGCAAATTGCGACTCTTTCATGCTTGTCACATGCAACACCGGACAATGCAAATTTAGAAATACCTGTTGTTTTACAAAGCTCCTCATTGTGTCCTAGACCCATTCCTCACTTCAAGTCCAGCTATACTCATTAGGATTTTTTTTCTGGCACGCTTTCCGGGGAGGGGGGATATTAAGTTCCAAACACCCACGCAAAATAATAAGAAAATTAATCTTCACACAACTCAATCAATTTTTTTTTTATATAAGACAGAAACATGGAAGATTGTGAACGAAATGACAGCAAGAATTTAAGGAATTTAATCAAATCTCAATTTGTTCCTGATCCCTCTCAAATATTTATACCTTCTTACATATTTTAAGTATTAATTATCTATTTTTACATCACAATTATGTCCTACATGCTGATGACAAGGCGTGGCAATATTGGCCTCTTTACTTCCTCTTCTTTTATTCCTAACTCAGTCCCTTACTTGCTCTGAACACAGCTTTTGGCAGCCGGGATATCTCAGTCCTTCTATTAAGTTGGCTACAGGCCGGACGACCGAGGAATCGTTGTTCGATTCCTGTCAGAGTAAAAGATATTTTAATCAAACCCTGATGAACGGTTCTAGGGCCCATACATCCTCCTATTTTACAAGTAATGGAGACCCTTTCCCCGTGGATAGAGCGAACGGGGCTTGAAGCTAACCACACACCACCACCTACTGCCAAAGTGCGTGGAAGTCCATCGCAACTCTCCCATCCGTTTTCATGGCGTGTTGCTTATTTAGTACAGGAAAAACGCTCCTTCTATAGTTAGCGTGTGACGTTCGTGTTTAAGCTTGAGTAACGTGATAAGAATTAGACTGAGGGTTCCACTTACTTGCAGTGCCTCTTAATTTACTTGGATCTTTCTATCCGAAGAATTGCCTTATGAATTATTCCGATATTTTGTACCAACCATAATTATAAAGGTGAGAAAAGTCTCTAAGGCCCAGTCCTTTATCTGTATCTATTGAATTATTTAGCATCATTAGTATCTGAATAGCCACTCAAATTCGCCATGTGTATACAAAGCAGGTTTCCGTATTACTCAGTTTGATGTATTACGAACTGTAAATAACACCCACGTGTCTTCGTCCTACACTCTCTCCCGTGAACTCCAGGGTCAGCTCAAGATGCCTCCCTAAAGACAGCATTCGAGTTTCTAATTACACGTGTTCATACGTCAATGGTCCAGTGTTACGTGCAAGTAATAATTATTAGAAATATGATCTACATCGAATCATATTTAAACATTTGCTTTCTACTTCAGCCGACTCAGAATATCAGTGGTTGTTTCTCGTGAATGTGTCACTGAAACTTCGGATTCCATACAATCTGGAGAATTATTTTAACAACTAAGATCAGCTTCTCGACAACTTTGGTATACGTAGAGAGAGTGTAGCTGATAAAAAAAATTCCACGATATGTAGGACTACCGTGCACTAAGCCCCTTGCAATATACAGTACAGTACGGTGGCACGGTGGTTAAGGTGCTGTGGTACAAATCGGAAGGTCGCTGGTTCGATCCCAGCTGGTGTCATTGGAATTTTTCATTGACACAAAATCCTTCCGATCACACTATGGCCCTGGGGTCGAATCAACTTCTAGCAGAAATGAGTACCAGTAGAATTTCCTGGGGGTAAAGGCGGCCGGTGCGTAAGGTTGACAACCTTACCACCATCCTGTGCCGTTGTCATGAAATCTGGGAACCTTAACTTCCTGGAACCCTTTTGGCCACTCCAGGCTTGTAACGGACTGCTTTACCTTTTTAAACGCAGTTCATGAAGTGAAATGTACAACCAATCTTCTATCGATACAATTCGAAACTGATATGGCGGACTGCAGGAGTAGAGCGTAGCATTCCTACTTTGCATTGGGCGCAGTTGCGATAAAGTCACAGTCTGCACACCTGTAAACCCAGCTGAGTTCCACGTGGCTTCCCCGAATTCAGCTAGGAAGACGCCAATATAGTAGTTTCCTCTTGAAATCCATTATTCACCATACATCCCTGATTCCATGCTACACAATCCGTAAAATTTTAGGTTTCATATTCATGAAAAGTGTCGTTAAACAGCGCAATAATAAAATCAGGTCACAGTGTGCCGAATACAGTTATCGACCTGACAGGATATCCTTATCGATTTTAAATGTTTCTCCTCAAATCGTGACAAAGTCCTGGTAAGTCCCTAACTGACGACCGCAGTCCTCAAATACCGCTTGCTACTCAGGCCTAGAGACTGTGATAACTGAATGCAGGCGCATACCCACAGGCGAGGCTGCCGGTCTGCAGCCTCCCAACCGAAATTTAATTAAAAAAAACAGACTTTGTAGACACGAAGATGTCCATGGTTTTTGCCCTTCAACCAAAATCAGCTACTAAAATCGCCTGTTCACAGTACATTCGAATTTTGAAAAATAAAACAAAAAACTTAAGAAGCCTTTGATATGCTTTACAAGATTGGCAATGCACGTGTGACGTAAAATTGGGGCGTTTTCGTCCATCCATTGTTTCAGTGCCAAAGCAATAAATATGACACAACCCGAGCGTGTATCTGAAGCCCTAGGCATCCAGCGTGCAACGCGCACGCGCCATATTGTCATCTGTGGCCTGCCCCGCTCTACAATATTTTCCCAAGTTTTCTCATAAACGGCACGATTTTCGAAAAAAAAAAAGTTATTTAACATGAAATGTGTGTTTTGATTTTCTCCAGAACTTTCGTCTGATTTTTCATTTTAAGAAGAAGTAAGCGAGGTATGATCAAAAATGTATGCTGGCTTAATGTAAAGTGCCCGTTATTCTTGTCCGATTTAAATTAAACTTGAATTTTCTCGACAGATTTTCGAAAAATACTCAAATATCAAATATCATGAAAACCTGTTCAATGGGGTCCGATTTTTCCATTCGGACAGACGGACGACAGACGTGATGAAGCCTTTCGAAATTTTGCAAACGCGCCTAAAAACCCACAAACATTAGACCTTGCGATTTAAATTAGGTGAGTGAGTTAAGGAACATGTAGTTCTATTTGTACGTAGGTAAATGCGGTTGCAAATAATGATATGTTACAGTTATATTCGTGGCATGAATTTAGAACAGTTTTTAAAATCAGACATAAATTATATACAGACTACGGTCAGCGCGCCCCGCCCCCCAGCAAAAAAACGGACGGCAGTCCGAGGTGAATGCACTTCAGAGAGTACATTATTTGTTAACCATTTGCAGGAGATACGGACAAAGTACAACTGCCAATAGAGACACTCAAGTTGTCCATGTAAAATCGCACGCTAAGACTGCTGTCCTATGCGATATGATGCCGCGCAGCCTACTATGTGCAAGTACCAATCTGACAGACTGTCTACCAAAACACACTGCGTCACATCTCAGAAAGTCATAATCCTTACAGTAACAGCCGTGAGAGTACCAAATCTCATAAATCATTCGGGAAGTACCATTTACAATTAACTAAAGACTGTCAGAAAAGAAACACACATACATAACACGCAAATTATCTGCTTCAGATGTGACTAAGTCTCACGGGCCACTGTCGTGTAAGAAGTAGGAGAAGACTGCCACTTGCCATACTTCTCGTACTATATTCGGGAAGGAAGGTATAAAAATCCAACTGCTCCACTGGTCTCCTTAACAGCTACCACCATTCTGGTTTGCCTGCTCTCCTGCCCAGTAGTTGTCACTTGCACTACTACTGCGCTCGGGTTAAAGGACTTTCGGTTTCTTTCTTGTGTTTGCGAAGGGGAGGTGTGCACCTAGGAAGGGTAAGGAAGTAGGCGATTTACTTTACCCTAACAACTTATGTTCATTCTTTCCCTGACACGAGCGAAATCCATTCAGGCACTAAGAATATTCGCTCTCGGACCATGAAACAATGACAGTCGCATTGTACAAAACCAGACTCAAGAGCTTCTACTACAGCAGAACTCTTACAGCAACCCCACAAATCGTGGTCCTCACTGGTTCCCTGGTGGCCAAATTTTTCAGGAACCTTAAGACATAACTTTCTAAACATCAACGTCCTATCAATAGTAACAGCATTCCAGTGTTTGGCGTATGGAATTGTGTCTTTCATAACACGATTATTAGACCACGGGTTCTCAAGCGTGAAATAAACATCTTACGTGCGAACTCAAGAACAAGCTAGTCTCAGTGGTGGTTCAGCAGCGCCGGATCTCCCACTACTCCAGACGTTCAAAACTTGTGTAATAGCTGTCCGTCTCTCGCAAGGATGCACGAAGCCAACTCTCAGTTAACAAACAGACAATTTGCCAGCTTAGTTGAGTCAGATGGAAATCCTAAGTATCTAATCATTGCCTTTCCGCCCCAGATTACACAGCTGTGTGCTAAGTAATGAGAAATATGTCTGAACTTATGAGAGAGGAGGAAAATGGGGAATGGAAGATATTACATAATGTATGTAACACACTTCTGTGTTCTTAATACACTGAAATGAAGGCGGTTAGGTTAGAATAAACAGCCATGTAGCCCCCGTAGAGTAAGCAAGCTTCTTAGTATGTCAATCTCTAAGCTGGTACTTGAAGACGCAAAAGACCCCGATGAAACCGGCTACATTAATTAAACGTGAAGTTCAATTTTTGAAGTCAATATAACATTCAGGTTTTGCCTCAAAGAAAACAAGCTGTGTCGCCATTATGCAAATCAAGCTAACAACTCAACTCTGTTTAGGGATACAATCGCTTTGAACTGTTAGAATCATACAAAATACGTTACATGGGCAAAATATAGAGCCTTTAGATATTAAAGCAGGTGGTATGCATAATTACCACACTATGCGCTATGACAACAGCAAGAAATGGAACTGCTTTATTCCATGCACTATTACAAAAACGCAAAATGAAAAAAAAGAATAAAAAACGTGTACACCAGATATTAATAGTACTAAAAACTAATGTAATTTAAAAAAGAAAGAAACGTACTAAATATCAGTACTATTAGAAACTAATCTAATTAAGTCTCTGTGTTTCAATATAGAGGCCCACAGCTCTTAGGACGATATTTAAAACTATTATTAAATGGCTTAAACCTAAATCTGCAGGAAAATTTCCCAGCTGCCACCATTTGAAAATTAAAAAAAGAAAGAAACAAGAGAACCTGGTGACACTCAGGTTTACGTCTGTGTTTTTAAGGATCGTTGTAACTTGAACTTTAATTGAGACAACTCCTAGTTAATTACCCATGTTTTACAGCAGTCTACAATTAAATCGGATGACATTCTCATTTCAGCGATCTATTTCCCTAAGTTAAACACTAATTTCATTACTAACCCCTGAATAACAGAGTGATATGTTGCTTGTTACTCACCATAAGAGAAATCATTTCTTCTACCTCTCGTACATACGCCTAATCCCAGGTCGCAGGCAGCACCGCAAGAAGTCCTCAATCCCTACAGTCTGCTGCTACAGTCCAACCACATGGCACTCCTCTATATAATGTTATCCACTATACCTGTGGATAGCGTCATATTCAACTTGAAGAATAATACTATTTCGTGCTTCCCGGGGGGCTAATATTTCTTAGAACCGTTTCGTTGTAGTGTCTATGAGGCTTTGCTTTACCATTCTGTACTAAGAAAAAATAACATAAGCACCTCAGCTACAAACAACCCCTGCCTTTACTAGCTTCTCCATTAAAACAGACAAAGCAGAACGTGCACAAAGCCCATTTCTAATTGATGAAATGAAAGTAAAATTTTTAATGGCTAGACAGCCCAAGAGGGTCAGGGGCTCTTCAAAGTTGAAGCTCCGAGATCACACTCGGACACTTCGCGCTCCGTGGGACCCCTCTGGACGAGTGATTGGCCCGTCGTATTTACCTCTACCTCACAACATACAACACACACAAGAGAAAGACAACCTATTCTTCGGCGGGATTCGAACCCGCAATCCCAACAAGTCAGCGGCCGCAGACCCACGCTTTAGAACGCGCGGCCACTGGGTCAGAGAAATAAAACATTAAAAAGTATGTTTCTGACGACGGTGTTTTGCGACAAATATGGCACAGTCCACTGACCTGGAGTTTGGGGAACACAACCTGATGACGGGGTAAACAATCGGTTTCCGATACGTCGTATTTCGGGGGCAAAGGGGAGGGGGGGTAGACGCAAGGCAAAAACAAAAATAATATTCACGTTTGTTAAAAATAAGATTTGTTTGCCATAAACCACTTATAACGGATGTAGAGTGATTCTTCTTTAGGACGAGACTGAGGAAAACTGAACATGCAGAATGGGCGGCGTCATCGGTCCGCATGCTACAACAACGTAACGCACTCTATGGCAATAAAAACGCCATGTAGAACGGCTGTGGGTGGGTTTGTAGAATATACGAGCGCTTCCGCTTTAAGCTGGACACCTTGCACAAGAACACCTTGCACAACAGTATCACTTCCAATCGAAGGGACAAATAAGATTTAGAAAGAGAATTTCACAAGACTAAAGCTAAATGCAAATAAATTCGTGATTTGCAGAATATAACGGTTGCGGGCTTTACGGACTTCCTGTACATCGTGACGAAAATAAAAATAAATTGCTTAGTGAACAGAACAGTCAGTATCAATAGACACTCTGCCCATTTGTCACGCGCTGTGCCTACACGAGTAACAGCACCACCACTTATCTTCCGATGATATCATGTCTCAACGTACCGTATGCTTGAATAATGATGCAATCGAGCCGTAGAGTGTTGGAGGGAACTAGTGTGCCATATGCACATTCAACGGAACTATAATGTTCTTCTGTGCAATTTAATAACGTTTTAAAGTACGTAGGCGGTCATTATGTTTAACTTGGATGAGTCTCATTTTCCACCGTGAAAAACGAGCTTAAAAGACGGCTTTCTTTTCAGATCTTGTCTGTAAGTATACGCTATTCCCAAAGCACTGAACTATATCTTACTGACAAGCACATATCAGAAGAGTAGTGCTTAGTATGCTGATCGTGTCAACAATGTAGGTCGGATGGCTCTGATTACGTACGTATAGACTCTTCCCACAAACAACGAAAATAATATGCACTAACCTACAGAATACAGATTATATCCAAAATGCTTGGACAGATTTCAAGTGTAATTTCTTAAAAAAAAAAAAAATAAACAAATAAATAAAATTAAAAAAATATTTCGTATAAATATACGTCCGCCAGAGGGTGTTCTTTTCAGTCTAATTGAACTGTTACATTCATAAATTAATACCTTAGCTATGTAATAGTGTACTTAAAATTGATACAATACCTTTACAGTACAAGTTCGCAATTCAATAACTGTTGAATTGATATTGTTTACCAATACATAATTAACAAAAAATGCTCACAATGTCCTCCTCCTGAATAATCGTGCCTATGGTCATTTCTGATTGTAGATTGCTGAACCATTTCAAAGACTTAACAGAGGTACGGACGTTCCGCAGTAACGTGCTGCCTCCGCTTCACAACCCTTACCTACCCTGATAATGGAGGCAGTATGCTACTTCGAAACGATGATACCTGTCTACCGTACTGCAAGGTGTTGTATCCTACAAGATAGTAAACTTCAAAGTCACCGCCGCAAATCCCTTAAGTCTCACAAAATGTACCTAACTACGGAAATAATAACATACATTTCTTTCATATCTCTTCCTGATCTATCTCAAAAATAGCAGCATTCCCGAGTACAAAGATTGTGGCATCACAAACATGTTTAAAATAGCAGTATATATTTGGTACGCAGAGCTGTGAGGCTGTGGGAACTGCTTGTTTACAAAAAGCAATCTCCGTTTTTGCCACTAACAATAAATCATTTTATTGCAGGCTTAAAGATTGGAAATCTTAATACATATTTTAGATTTACAGTTCTACACACGGTGGTCTTTCATACATCCATTTTTATTCCTGTCTCAGAGTTTATACGTAATAACCACGAAGACTGAACACACTGCAGGGACGTATAAATTGAAGGAAAAGCGATATAAAGAGGCAATAAATAATTATTTCATAAGCATTTTAGGCCACGTAGAATTAGATTCGATCTACAAAACATACGTGATCCTCTAGCAATGTGTCCGTTAATAATTTATACAGACCTGAGGGCCAGATTAACAACAATAAGCAACGTACTTATAGGTAATATTGTGGCCCGCTGGCGTAATGTTTATACTTCCTCGGCTGTCCTAAAGGCCTGATACCATTTCTCTAGAATAGAGCGCTTTTGTGGCGATTTCATGTCGCCGGCAATAATAAAACGTGTTTAAGCCTGCAAGTAAATTGAATGGTATTGTTTCCAGATTTTAGCCACGTTTGGAATTCCTCGACAAACTTTCATAAAAGTCCCCATATCAAATTTAAGTAAATCCGTCCAATAGCAGCCGCTCTGATTACGTGCCCACAGACATACAGAAGCGCAGGCAGACAGACGGACGGACATGACGAAAGTAATGGGCGCTCTTCGCGACATGCGAACGCGCCTAAAAACTGCATTTTATTAATCAGTCAAAATGCACCAAGAGGTAAGTGTTAAATTTACCACTTTTTGGGATCTGCTAACGGCCAGTACACTTGGACACTTGTTATTATTAGCTGTACGCAGTATAGTACACTCCGCATAAGTCACTCCTGTAAACAGATTCGCAAAACTTGACGTTGTATATACCGTGCTTTATGTTCCTACCGCCTTTCACAGACCAGCACTCATGTGCCTTCCTATGCATACTAAATCAAATATTAATTATTGCTACAAAGCGTTGCGCAGTTCACTCGCAGCATCACAGCATCTTCAGGGAGCCCCGTTTAACGGCGAGTTCATCGAAACACATCAGATGATTATAAACACTTGTTGGCTGCACATTGTAAGAACGCAGATCGCAGTTTTCCACACGGCATTTACTGCTGTGTGGAGAACTGCGATCTTAAAACGTGTGTGTTTGTGTGTAATCATTTGATGTGTTTCGAAAAACTTACCTCATGGTACCGAAAAACGTGGGAAATTTATTAAAAATCTGAGGCGATATTAGATTCTCAAGAAGGATTATGTTCCGTGAATTCAGGTAGGTTGGCTGGTAGTTCCAGGTTCAAATTACGCCCATTGCAGTGGTCGCGCGTTCTAAGGAGTGGGTCTGTGGCCGCTCGCTCACTACGATTGCGGGTTCTAATCCCGCAGGGAGCAGGGATGTCTGTCTCTTTTGAGTGTTGTGTGTTGTCAGGTACAGCTCTCTGCGGCGGGCTGATCACTCGTCCAGAGGAGTCCTATTGATTGTTGTAAGTCTGAATGTGATCGTGAAGCCTCGATAATGAGGAGGCTTTGGCCTAGTAGGGGCTGTCGAGCCATAGGGGAGTGGGGGTGAATGTTCAAATTACATATACGTCATGAATTTCAATTAGGTCTACCTCGCGAGTAGGAGGAGGTGAATGCCAAACATTAACATCCCGAAAAAAACATTATGTGATTTTTACGATATAATTCGAGCAGTAAAATAAATATTGGAGACAGAAATGTGGTGTATCAGGACGAAGGCCTGTCAAGAAGTACTGGGCACTCTGATGCTTATGCTGCATAAACTGATCCATCAAGTTTAATGAGGCTCCAACGATGTACATACAAAATCTTAAGAAGCTAACACTTCCCGCACGAATTATACTGTGGCAATGTGGTAATTTTACAGACCATAGATTATTATGAGCATGTAGTTAAGTTTTACAGGCGGCAGATTAACGTCATTTAACCGCACGTTACTATCGAATAATGTAATATATTGTGTGCACATACGTAAAAATTATTTTGTACTTTCATGGTTTGAAGTTCCGTGGATGGAAGAGAGAAGAATATATTAGGTGCTCTCCGTATGATCCGCGGTAAAAAAAACAGGAAACTTACATTTTTGCATATACTGCATAAGGGACATTTTGTTTTAACATGTACGTGCTCATGAAACAACTTGCAGTATAAAAAACAACTGAACATTCCTATCGGCCAGAAAAGAAGCATAACTTCAGTATCCGACTGGAAGCTATGCAGATAGAGTTAAATGTCGTTAGCAATATACAAGTCAAACTCAACCATAAAAACAACAACGAAATCTTTCCGTGTTCAAATACGCCCATATCGTTCGTCTGACAACAATGGCAAACATTTTTCATTGTTATGGGTTTTATTAAGACTGGGGTATATCAGACATATTGCAGTGTGTCAGGTCGTACGACCAGTGGAATGTGTCATGAATGCAGCAATACATTTGATTGGGCTCAGCCACTCGGTTACGTTATGACTATCACTGAGGGACAACTCATGTATTAAGCTACTATAATATTAGTGCCTTTTAATCGTTGCTCTGACTTACGGATGTGTAAGGTTTTCATGTCAAAATCATGACAGCCAGTCAGTGTAAGTAACACAGGAACACAGAGCGCCATACAATGGTGTAGTCGCCATTACAATGCACCTTTATTCACAACGGTCAGGAACAAGTGGATGATGTACAAAACTGATATCAACTTTGCTTTAGAATGAGACATTACAATAGTACAAGAAAACCTTGTGACATTGAAATTAAATTGGAAACATTGTTTTTTGGCATGTCTTGATAACGTTAATCTAGTGAGGGTAAACATAAATATCGTAACATAAAACACAAAGGCCTGCGTTTCTACAGTACCTGAGCCGCTGCTAGATTCTCCAAGCACTATGCTGAGTTATTTATAGCTTTCCTTAGTCAGACCAAGTCTCATTATTTTAAATAAACCATGTCCACTCAACATTCCCAACCATAAACATCAGCTCCGGATCCCACATGTGACCTTTGCTGTTGACAGCGAAGTGTAATAAAAAGACAAAACAGGGATTCTAAGGTGTTTACACAACCCAAATAACACTACCAGCCCTCTTAGCAAAGAAAAACTTGATTCTTCTCATTAATTACAACCTATGCTATGAACGCATTGACTGGAGGTCTAGCTCCACTCATTCCTAACCTCGGCACTAGATGGAAGTGAGTGGTTAGTTTCACGCCGCAGCCGCTTTAGTTCTGAGGCAAAAGTCCACCACACCCGTTTTCTAAGAAGCTATATGGGTGCTTTGGAGAAAACCCATATAATATTCCGTGCCGGAATCGAGCCAAGATTTTACCGTCACCCAGCCGGTAACCTATCTGTGTCGTGCCCCATCATCACCCCCTCATTCTGCACAAAATATCAACAAGCCTGAAAGGCCGCTATCTGTGGTGCAGAACATAGATTTGACATTCGTGTGTCCGTGCATCATTAGTATGATTTTATAATTACAAACAACAAGATGCAACTATTTTTGATTATTTATTTCTAAAAGGCTCTACATGTTTCGGGCGGTTTCTCCGCCCATCATCAGGAGCACATAACTGTACATCCAGCTTCAGGAATTCTCAACCAATACTGGTTGACAATACCTGAAGCTGAATGTACAGTTATGTGCTCCTGATGATGGGCAGAGGAACCGCCCGAAACATGTAGAGCCTTTTAAAAATAAATAATCAAAAATAGTTGCATTTTGTTGGTTGTAATTATAAAATCAAAAAAGCAGAACATAGAGTTTGCGCTCTTATGTAACTCAGCATTCTGAATTCACATTCAGATGCATGTACATTTCATGACGGATTTTCTATTTTTACCTATGCTCAGGTACTATCGTTACCAAAATGCATATGCTTCCTACAATTACCATGATTACAGAGTTCAGTACGAAGATAGACTGACTCCCACCTAAGAATTTTGTGCCTCCGCCACATTGTAATTGCAAGCCATAGGCAATTTAATAAAATACTACAAATTTGAAATTACCGCCATTGGCATAATCTACATTACAAATTTAATCGAAATCCGTCTAGTGGTTCTCAAGTTTAAAGAGCGGAAGGACGGACAGATGCTTTCCTCCTACATTGTGTAAAGACAGCACAAGAAAGGGGCTAAAGCTATGCTAAAGCTATGCTATTACATGCCTGGAGAGTCCCTTACGGCTCCAGGAGTTTGACGCTCCTAGAATTTCTAGACAATTGGCACATGAAGGTGATAGGGTTGTCAGCCATACGCACCGGCCAACTCTACCCTCCAAGAGATGACCTGGTACTCATTTCTGTTAGAGGTTGAGTCGACCCCAGGGCCATAGTGCGTCCGGAAGAATTAATTCAAGAAAAAATCTCAATGAACCCAGCGGAAATCAAACCCGCGACCCTCCGGCTTATAGTCCCGGGACTCAACCAGCTGCGCCATCGCGTAACCCCAAGAAACAAGGGGCTAAAGAAAGTGGAGATATCAGGGGTTATTTCTTTAATCCTAGGTTTCAGATTCATTGACATTCGAATTAGCAGCTGTGAGGAATTTTGTTTGTGACTGTATCAAAAAACCCCTCCCACGGGCTCCTGCCCGTTCTGTCGGACAATACAGATTCCTGCTCTGTCTCATCTCTTCGACCACAAGAGACATGAGACATGTGCAGAGTGGGGAATTTTCAAGTATTTGGCTTGGCTATTGTTTGCTAGAAGCCTTCAACATGTCACACCAGACAACGAGATGAAAAGCAAAATAAATGGCAACTCAAGCCAGAGGGGTAAAAGCAACGTGTTTCTGATGAGAAACGTATCAAGGGATACAGTATAGGATTTCTGGGACATGTGGTCGCAGTAATTATACTGAAGATATCACGACAAAGGACTTGGAGCATACAAATTCTTGTGGGAAGGATACAAGGAATGCTTGTGGATAAAACAGCAATGTAGTATCGTACAGGGCAAAAAATTTGAAACGTCAGTGTGGTTTACGTAATTCTGAAAATGTTAGTGTGTCTTTTCAAAACCATTAAGCAACAAACGCATAATTAGACTAAAATCACTAACCTTATGTTCATATTCAGAAAGCTTATGGGTAGCCTAATTGCCTATCAGATGGATAACGGGAGCTTTTTTTCTGTCATAAACGCTGCATGTTCATAAAGCTGACAGTGCATCTAACTTCTAAATACCTCCTGAGAAGCTAATACAGCCACAGATACTCAATAAATTCCCCGCACTTTATGGAGCCAATAATTTTTTCTGTGTTAAAAAAAAACACCTACTGGTCCTTGTCCTGAGGCAGAATAATACATTCTACAACTTGCCACCCTACTTCTTCAAGACCCTATTAGTATTATCCTCCCACTTGTATCTAGGTCCTTCTGTAGGTGTTGTGGGCCGGGTAGCTCAGTCGGTATACCGACTGACTACGGACTGGACCAACCGGGATCGAATCCCGATGGGGAGATTTTCCGCCCGTCCAGACCGGTCCTGGGGCCGACCCAGCCCTGCTGTAGAATGGGTACCGGGTCTTTCCCGGGGGTAAAGTGCGGCCGGGACGTGCTGCTGACCACTCACCTCCTTCTAGTGCCGCGGTCAGAGAAGAGTAGAGCTATACCTCCACCCACCCTCTGGGCCACACCGGGCCTGTAACGGGATCACTTTACTTTCTGTATGTGTTCACACCACAACCCTGCATGTATGTTTCTTCTCTTGCATTCGAACCAAATGCTCCACCCACCTCTTCCTCCTCGATTCCCTTTATAACATCAAGTGGCAAGAATTACAAGTTATGAAGTTCCTCCCAGTACAATTCTATCCAGCTTCTTGTCTCTCAGTTACAGACATGTTCCTCAGCACCCTGTTCTTGAACACCTCAGTCAATGTCCTTCCCTTGGTGGGAGATTCCCAGCTTATGACTAAACATAAACGTAGGCAGGAATCTTGGGGACGTTTGATTACAAAGGGGAGAGACGGTCATTTGATTGGACTTGATATCTGTTGAATCACAGCCACGCAAAGAAGCAACAGGATATTAAATGACCGGAGAAATGGTGGGCGAGTTTCTTACATAAATAAAGCCGGCCAAATAACAGAGTCAGGTTTATATATTGATAAAGAAATGCTTTATAACGCCCGCTTATACCAACAAGGGGACCCCTGGTTTACAGAGCGCATTAAATCAGATTGCCAATTTTGCCTCATAATTATCAGCATTTGATCAATGCTTTCCTATTACCATCTTCTGCTTTCACTGATCACTAGGTTAGGATTCATTTGTTTCTGGTTATCTAGAAAGCTGTTGTCATTTACAGCTTTGTTCGTAATAAAAAATAGGAAGTTAACATAAGAGCCAAAATGAACGAGAAATTCAGAGAATTTACAGTAAAGGTCAACGTTGCTACCCATTACTACCTGTAATATTTAATTTTTACAGACTATTAACGCAAGTAATTAAAAAACTGCAAATCATTCAAAGTGTATTATTTCACTGTAACATACTTGTACACAACGTACCATTTGCTCATAACAAAACTGTAATCACAGACACAAAAGTTACAAACGCTATGTAGGGTTATTACTGCGTGCAAATGCACCTTCTCAAGCCCCAAATAAAGAACGAGACTTTGGCTTCAAAGAAACAGAACATTTAAGGATCAACATTATAACAAGCAACTAAATAACAGAACAAATTTATTCTGCCAGTTACTTGAGACATACATAATTCCTTCTATCAAAAGAAAGGACGTAGAATGTAACTTACAGAAGTTCTAACTTATGTCAGAAACAATGACACAGAAGCTATTAAACGCGACGCGCATGAATTAAGTCCTGAAATTATATAAAACAATGGCCTTTACAATTATCCAGTGCAGTAGGCACTGAAGATACAACAGGCAAAACGAGGGAAGACCGCAGTGAGACATTAAAAGACAGTAGATTATACAATCATGAGCACAATGAAGACATTGGACGAGAGATCAACATTAGGAATGTAGAAGAAATAATAAAAAAAAAAATTAGAACAAACTGGTGTCAACAAGTGTCAAGAATAAATCGAGACTCTGTGCCGACACTGCCATACTACAGCCCGAAAAGAAGAAAGTAGAGAGGAAGAAGCATAAAGCGAAAGAATCCCCGACACTGCACGAGGAATAGGAACAGGCAAACAACTCAAAACACAAGGTAAAAAAAGCTACACGTTTCGGCGTGAACAAACCATTTTGCCATATACGCTATTTTTAATCTTCTTTTATGTCAAAGCTTCGTGCGTAACAATAATTCCTTAATTATTTGGATACATTTTTTATTTGATCATTACATTGTAATGTCTGAGATCTCAGACCCGCTTACATTTTTTATTTTTCTTTTAATATTATAGTTATAGGCCCGCTGGTGGCTTGTTCAAGCCGAAACATGTAGCCCATTTTACCTTGCACTGTCAGTTATATATGACTATTTTGAAAAAGAAATATACCCCTAACTGACAACACAACGGGCATGTCTCACCTAAAATTGAAATTTTCTCCAGCTTCCTGCTACTTCCTTTCTCTCAGGGCCCTTTGCCTTAATTAAGGGAAGTACAAACTAGCACCACAGACGTGTGAATGAAGGCAGTCTGCAGTATATGGGTAGTACTCCCTCGTCAGCATCTTCTATTAGCAGCTAATCTCATTTGTGATGAAGAACCGAATGACTTGAAATGCACGAAACAACAAAGTTGCGCAGACGGAAAGAAGGAAGGAATGAGCCGGTGGAGAGCACTCAGCACTTGGGTGTTACTGGAGAAATCATTAATCATCCCAAGTCATACGCTCGAGGGGAAGTGTCAGACACAGCGCTGAAAATGTTGAGTTGCAGCTCGATTCACAAATGCAGTTTGCCCTAGAGGTTTGTATGGCTCAGCTACACGGAGATTCTAAACATTATGCTTTTCGTTACAAAATTTCCGTCACGTCATACTTTAAATGAAACACACTTCTTTGGCATGGACTTTTTAATTCACTGAACAAGAAGGTCTTCCTTTGTAGAACTGTCTCGGTCGCTGTTTACGTGACTTTCCGTTCAGGAGTGTTTTTCAAACTTCAGAACATATGGATAAATTACTGCACATACATGGTTACCAAAAGGGTCGCTACAGTTGAATTAAATTGATAAATTTTGTTTCCCCGGCAATTTACTGTCGATTACTAATACCCCCTGGCAGCTGAAAGAACTGAGACAGCAATTACAGTTGCTGATAAAAGCATCGCTGTAGAACCGCTGGCCACGATTATAGAATATATAATAATTCTCATAAATGGAAATGAATACAGGGTGCCACACATTGACTATGATTTTACAAGAATAAACTGTCGTACATTTTTTTGTGTTGTGACATCAGACCCGGTGCTGTAAGCGCAATACGTCCATAAGTATTGGATTATTCAACTAGCAGGTTTATTTAATGAGTGTACATTAATATACGGGGGTATCATTAGGTCATTAAAAAAGCTATGACTTCGTGGAATGTGACGTCTTGCATTTCGGCAGAAAGGTACTAATATTTCGGATTAAGCTGTCGTCAGCGTTGCGCAACGAACTGCTGCCTCCATCATCTAGAAAACATAAGCCTTTAGTGCCGCCGGTAATAACTGGTCCGCCCACTTCGTATATGTGGCTGAGGAATACGGCAATTAATTAAACATTACCACCAGATTGGAGGTATGGCTCCACATTCTCCTCACTTCGTTACTAGAAGACGGTCACTTTCACCGCCCGATGGCTTTTCCTCGAAATAAGAAACACCAGTACACGCCGGATAAGTGGCTGGTTGGGCCCCAGACCAGGTCTGGACGAATTGAAACAGAGAAATATCTCAGTCACTGGGTGTCGAACCACGATTCCTCGGTTGGCCAGCCCGCAGCCGAGTGACTACACCGACTGAGCTACCCCGGCTCCGAGTTTTTTTTTTTATAAATGACTGCAGGAAAGTAGCAGAGCTTTTTGTCTCGTCTCCCTTTGAACCCATGAAATTACTGGCATGATGCCATGTTGCCAGATCTGACACCAGCCACTTCTTTAAACCTCGTATCCTTCTAGAGTGTCGGCCCCACCCAGCACAAAATTTAATGTCCCATTAAGTTTCGAAGCTGGCGTCCAATAAAACAGGGAACACAGTACGTTCGTATGTGGTACTTGAGATTCCCAAGGCGGTAACACAAACATGACGTAGTGCAAGTTGGTAGATAGGTACAAGTGTCTCGGTGCCAATTGTTGCCTCCCTCTTCAGGCGGATGGTACATATTTATGTTTCGCGGCGTCATATCTAGACAACTGCAATTTTGACACAAATGTCATTCATTGTTATGACTATTCACACTTCAGCTAAATCTGAAGATTCATGTCTTCTGGGATATAACTCTGTATCGGCGGGCGAGTAGATACGCTTTGAAAGATCGTGGTGCCTTCATTTTCATGGTCAGGTGGTCCCAACAAAACATATTTGCCCAAAGACACAGAATCAAATCCTAGAGGAGTTGAATCCTCAGCCATAGCGCTGTCAGAACCTGAAACATCGCACAGTTTTAAGCAGCCTACAGCAAAGAACACTGCCGTTTGTGTTAAGCACGTTCGCCAGATTGCAAAAGGAGAGTAGCTTCGTCATGTCTGTCTGTCCGTTCGTCCTTCCCCACGTAACGATTCGTCTCCTACTGGACGGATTTTCATTAAATTTTACGATTGAGTATTTTTCGAAAATCTGTCCAAAAATATCCAGCTTCATTCAAATATGAAAAATAACAAGTACTTTACATGGATATAATATACATTTTTATCATATCTCGCTCATTTCTTCCTAGAATGAGAAGTGTTTCAGAAAAAATTTGTAGAGAAAATCAAAACACACATTTTATGTTCAGTAACGAATTTTCGGAAGTCGTACCATTTATGAGATAAGGTGGAAAAATACTGTAGAATCGGACAGGCCACACATGACAATATGGCGCATGCCCATTTCATGCTGGATAACTGTCACAGCAAACACAAACTCAGAATGTGCAGTACTTATTGTTTTTCCACGGCAAAATTGGTTACACGAACGCGCCTCAATGTTACGCTATACGCTATACGCCTGTCTTGTTTAAACTATTATTAGTGTGAACTTTTGTAAATATGCGTGTTTGGAGCCAGCATCCTAATGACGGCAGGTTCCGGTGAAAACCTGTAAATTTGATACAATGAATTGCTAATTTCTGTGACTATTGTTATACCGTGCTTCGATGGTTGTGACTTGCACTGATATTATACACCACACAGTTACAGAACGCACTGCGGAAGTCCCTCAACTTGGATGAAAGCTATGTTGATTATATTGGTAGTTCGATTCTCACAGTACGCCATATCAGAGCTTTTCGTTTCGTTGCTTTGGTTCGATCCAAAGGGTTGTTTTGATCCAGAGATGTGGTTCCTCCGGGGTTGCCACGCTAGACACGGGTTTAGCGGCTTCACCCTTCCCGCTTTCACTATAGGAAATGGTTGCTATAAATCCCATACCGCCCCCCTGCCGGTTATATATTATGCCACCTTCCGCAGCCACAATGTGAGACCACATCTCTCTTTCAATCATGTCAAAAACTACGTTACCCTCCATTAAAATAACAAACAACCGTACAAAGACGGAACTAGCGTGTTTAACCCCACCCCCGCATTTTGAACATGGGTAAAATAGGTAGCTATTTTGTGGAAATAAACGAAGCCATTTCTGTTATTTAGTTGCATTTATTTAAGAGTATATAAACCCACCCCTTACTCTGCGATGTGATTTATAATCCTATTTTTATATATGTATACACATGCCTCAGCAGGAAAACTGGCTACAGAAATGTCATAATATAACCACTTTTTTGGTACTCTAACAGTACCTATATCACAAATATGAATATTTTCTTTATAAAACTCATTTCCGCTGTAAAGAATAAGATTTTATTCTAACAATGAAGTTGTTGTTGCACTTTACCCTTCCTCGAAGTACTGCTTTTTTTTATGTACCCGATGAATGCCTTAAAAGGCAGAAACACATAGTATATAACATATTAAATAACCGTAGCAAAGTTCTGATTTACGGTATGTTCCTGTATTCCTACAGGGCGTCATACTCCAGAAGATTTAAATGATCCACATCACTGCTGTGTGACCTCCAATCTTGCATTCCAGTGCAAGTGCTCGTTAATAACACACCTTAAATTCTTCAGCCCATGTCAACGTTTCTTCGTAGTGTCACTGACAACAAACTATTGCAGAACTTTTGAAGGGGTCGTCGCCCAGATTCAGGAAAGGAATGTTTGTCACTATGCAGGCTTGGGACGTGGGCTTGTCTGACCAGAAGGGGGCTGCAAGTGTCTGGATAGGAACAGGGCGGAAGTCAGACAAGGCAATGATTTGCGGAAAAGCAGGAGCGAGGAATTTCTGGTAACATAAAATACACATATATACGTTGAATTGTAATTCTGAAAACTGCTAAAAGTTTACCACACCTTGTTTAATCTCACTACAACCTGAAGAAAGTTCTCATCTTACTTACGCATTATACGGAAATTTTAACGACAATGTATACAGCTCAGGTTAGACAGATCAAATGTTAAGGTAATTAATGAGTAAATAACTGTGAAGATATAAGAAAGCGGTCGTGGAATAATCAGAGATAATTTTCCGGCTTTTGCGTAGACGGATTAAGGAAATTTTACGGCTTCTGCCTAGACAGAATAAGGTATACCACTGAAAAATCATGAAGTACAAGTGATCTCTGGATCGTGACGTGCGGCCAGACGATTCAACTAGTACAGCTAAATATTTTTGTTTGTCTGTTTGTTATGTTGATATTTAGACAGAAACTAAGAGTGACTTCATTAACAAGCTGCAAATGAAAATAAGCTAGTCAGAGCAACATTTGCTTCCAAAACTATTGCCGGCAATTAGTAAGGAACACGAAGGAATGATCATCTTGTTCGGAACACAATCTGTGTACCTTCCGACTTGGAAGCTACTGTAAACAAACAAGGGTTTGTTTCGGCAGGACTTGATAATTCCGTCCAAAGTAAACTAAAAACGACGTAGTTGATGAAAACACTTGTAAGCGAGTGCGTATCCATAACTGACTAAGTTACAATGGAAACACATTTCGTTTTATTGACTGCATTCACTTACTTCATATTGCAAACGTTGCTAAACAACTTCCTATTACGACAGTGAAGACATTTCTTATTTGGACAAACCCAGGCTCATATTCATGAGATATCACTTAATTTCTAAGTTTGTTGTTTATTTTCTTAAAGAACGCTCCCAAATCGTAACCATTTTTGTATGCCGTGTCTTCTTAGCTATCACGGATACAGTTCATCACTTACACCGGACTGATAGACGCCAAAATTAAATTCTCTTATTTACTATTTGTTTTTTATCTTCATTAATAAATGTCATCTACAGCAGTTCAGTATTCCAGAGAACACAAATCTGAGCGGGCGAAATGAAAAAACGCCACCCAATAACGCTTTCATTTTATGCACATAAAGGAAAGAGCAGTAACAGCGGTCAGCTAACAAAGCAGGTAGCTAGGCAAATTTGTCTCTGTGCGCGCCATGAAAGCACGTGGAGTAGTGTAGTTACTGATTCGATTATTCTTAACCTGAGCAGTACACTGGGTGAGTTGCGAGCTGCAAACTCCGGCTGCTTTACCCCTGAGAATGCCCCTGATATTCAATGGATACTAAACTGTGTGGGCTGCAGAGCCGGTGTGGCAGCTGAGAAGAGATAAATCTCTTACCCGTGCCAGGAATCGCTCCACGATGCTTCTGATTTCTAGCCCGTAGCCTAGTAGCTGTAGCGACTACGCTATGACGGTTCCTTTTCGAAATTTGCTCTTTGAAAGTATACCACCAATTGCATATTTATCAGACCTCAGGAGTTTCCGATAGTCACCATGTTTTCAGCTATCTACAGTACATCATATAGCTATAGGACTAATGCATACACATGCTTATGATTACCTCGGTACCTTATTTCACGTGCCCAGCATCCATAGTTCGTTAGAATGGCATCACACCGAAGCCCAGAAGAAATTTCCGCCTGATCGACTTATATTTATTTTACATTCTACAAAGCTAGCCTATTACCACAACCAGCGTTGAGTAAGCATGGTAAGAGCTGTTGTATTTAAAACTAAAGACATACAAAAGCCATATACTGCAACATATTTTACGAAAAATACAGCAACTCTAAAAACACTTTTATGTATATTTTCTAAGTTCTAACGGCTCTAATATGAAGAATACGATATGCTCGGATGTAACATCGTGTAGACTGACAGACAGACGGAGGTAGGCTCTACCTATTTCCAAAAATATACTCTGTCACATTTCAGAAAACAGTATTTGTCAAAATAGATCCATATCTCAAATACGACTGACGCACCCTAAAGCAGACTGCGATCCGAAAATTATGTAAACTGAATACGGGTGTTTACAAAACTAAATGAAGAAAATGTTGATAGAGCAACTAACTATACCATGTGCCAAACACCAGGAGCATCCTTGTTCGATTCCCGGCAGGACAAGAGGTTTCCTTCTTCTCCAAAGAGGCCAGACCAGCTCTGCGGCCCACACAGCCTCTTGTTCAGTGGGTATGGGGACATATTTTTTTTTCGGGGGAAAGACAGCCGGAGCATGAAGGTAAAACTTCAATTCCATTTACAATGATTGAATAAATTGTTATAAACCAATAGTTCCCTAAAAAAAAAAAGACTAACACTCTAGAGTAATTCTTGAAAAGGGAATATTCATTCTCCTAATTAATACGTTTCTATTCGTTTATGGAATCCTTCGTTCCATTACCATGGTAAAAAAAATCCGCAACTGGACCCTATCTTCAGCCAGAATAATCCAGTCGACGATATGCTATTATATTCAAGTTCCAGTTTAATGTTCCCTTCCAGTCTGCAAATATGTCTTCCCTATTCTCTCTTCCAGTTTGTAACTTCGACTACAATTCCGCATACGTACATTCAGTATCTCCCATTTACATGCATGTCCTACATGCGGCTCGACTCGTATGCCTTAATTTGGTCGTTCTAATACTAGGAATATTTGGCGTAGAAAAATTATGAAGCTACTTGTTATGTAAGTTTCTTCAGTCTTCCGTTAAGTCAACTCTGTTTAAGATCACAGAAATTAGAGAATTACACACACCGTGGAAAGGAAAAGCGAGATGTAACAGTATGTAACTTCGTAATTCGCAAAGTGCCGTGTCAAAGAAGACAAGCCAAGAACAAAAACCGGTGGTGCGACAATGCACTGCAATCAACTTAATTGTTAAATTAACTTGGAATGACGGTTATCAGGGGAAACCTGAAGAAACTCCGAAAGCAACCTGCTCCAGTGCCGCTTGGTCCACCAGGAGAATGAAAAGGGGCTATATGGTAAGACGCCAGATTCTACCCGCCTGATATATGTTACGATCTGAACGGACAAATTATCAAGCCAGAGATGGAATATGAAACACATTTGGGGAAGATGGGAAATATAGTGGCATAGAAATAGCCTCTCATAATTCAGCAGTAGCGGGCTTAATAGCTTTTCCAAGACGCATTGCTGAAAGCAATGTCGAGGACTACTGGTTCTATTCGCCTTCGTTCGACTGTTGTCTGGAGTTCCCATCTATTGCGACAGGGTGTACATCTTCCTTCTCCGCTCCCTGCAGCACCGCATTCCATCCGTGATTCCACAACATGACAAGACATTAAAGGAAGTAACAACCTTCTAAACTACAAACCTGTAAACTTGATAGCTGCAACAAACTATGTGGCACAAGAGCCATGTATTAGTCATACGCTGACATCCACATTGTTTAGCCAGGAATTAGCTAGGCAATAATAGTAATTACTTATTAATACACTTTATCAAATTTCACCATCACCCAAGATGATGTAAAAATAGTGTCGCTGTGAAGTAAAACGGCGAAGATTACTCATATTTTTGCCTTCTAGAGAGGAGTCTGAAGATATTTCTCCGAAATTTCAGTAACCTTCCAACAGACCATGTTGTGTCACAACACAGAAGGCACTGTTATATGGCTAGGACCTGCCGGTGCAGATCCATTCCTTTTTTCTTCAGAATGATTAGCTGCACTTTACTGCGGTCGTTAGAAAGTGCGGAAGCGACGAGTAAATGATCATATTCACAACAGCCACTCCACCCAATCTGCAGCCAAATAAATCGAGTCCACATTATCGCCAGCTGCATTAATTTCAGTATTATTGTCCCATCTAAGAATAGGTTTGCCAAATCGCTTCTTATTGTAAGTTTTAGGCGCGTTCGTGTAGTAGCGAAAAGTGTCAATTAGCTCCGTCATGGCCATTCGTCCATCTGTCCGTCTGCCCGCATGTAGCAGCGCGGATTCCACTCGACGGATCGCCGTGGAATTTGATAATGGGGAATTTTACGAAAATCTTTTTATAAAATCCAGATTTGTTTAAAACCTGACAAACATATTGGGCACTTTACACGAAGACTTAAGTTTATGTTCTCTGCGAGGTACGAATTGAAGATTAATAGGCCTACATATGTAATTTAGACTGATCAGGTCCTGTCAATAGGCGGTCTCTTCCATACGCTTGACGGAGCCAATACCCTAAACAAAAGAAGATAAACAAGAAATCATAAAATAAAATTAAATTAAATTAATCAATAAAATGAAATTGGATGTGCAAAAAATATTGATATACGTGTATGTATGTATGGAAACACAAACGTTGCCCTTCTAGCTAGATCTCTGAAAGCTCTTAAAGAAATATTTCATGAATTGCAAAATGAAGTAACCCTAGTAGGATTAAATATCAAAGAAGGTAAAACTAAATATATGCAAATAAAGAGAATGGGAATAAAAGACATAACACACCTAAAAATTGATAATTTTGCGTTTGAAAATGTGGAAAATTTTAATTATCTGGGCCCCATTTTGAATGCAGATAATAAAATGAATATAGAAATTGCTAAAAGAATAGCAAAAGGCAACATTGCGTACTATGCCAATGCAAAGCTAATAAAATCTAACTTCTTAAAACATAACTTCCTAAAGAGAAACACAAAAATGAAAATATATAAAAAGATGATAAGACCAATCGTTACGTACTTACCAGAGACTTGGACATTAACAGCAAAAGATGAAAACAACCTACACATTTTTTAAAGGCAAATACAAGGAAGATATTTGGTCCCGTCAATATTGACAATATATGGAGAATACGAAACAACGTGGAGATTGATAAATTAATAGAAGGTGCAGATATAATGAGATTCATCAAAGCACAAAGAATCAAATTTCTGAGGTATATTCAAAGAATGGACCAAGCAAGACCAACTAGGAAACTACTAGTTTGGTAACCTATTGGAATTAGACCAGTAGGAAGACCAAAACAACGATGGCAAGATGAGGTTATGGAAGATCTAAAAAAGCTGAAATTTAAAAATTGGAAGGAAACAGCTAAGGATAGAAGAACTTGGAGAGATTGACTGAGAAGGCGAAAACCCACGAAGGGTTATACTGCCAAATGATGATGATGATGATGATGATGGAAACACAAATGAATACTTCTGAGTTATTTAAACATTTTGTTACTCATCTAACAAAGCAATGAAAATCTTTGTCTGACAAATCCGAACTTTATTTTAAACAAAGAAGCCGCAAAAGCAGATAAGGCACTTATGGTGCATGTATTTGAACGCCGGGCTGCTGGCTAGAACTCTGTATGCATTCGGAAGGTCCTGCGACCGGCTACCTCGGTCGAAATTTTCACTGTTTTTCCTTGGTCCTAGATCAAATGCTGAGTTGATACCCAAAAATCCACATGACACTGTATGCTTCTCATAAAACCCTCCACAAAACCGACATCAAATTTTTCACCAAAACGCAATCCTACCCAACGCGATGAAAATTTAGTTACAAAGCTGCGCTCCAAACACAAAATTCAGCCAGAACTCTCAAATTCTTTCCTCTGCTGCATATTCCTAGCAGTCCACTTCCCATCACGTTACCTTCTTCACCTTTCGGCGTTTTACCTTACCACCAGTCTAACTTTACCAGCACGACGAGCAGTCACTGCCTGGCTATCTCAAGAACAGCAAACTTTTCAGTCTCATCTCTCTTCATCGTATTTTCTTCTTTCTGTTTTAGATTTACGTCAGCCCTCGAGGTATTTAACTTCCTCCTTCATGCAAAAGTTTAAACCTCTCGATAGCCTGAAATTATCAAGGACTGCGAAAAACATTGTGCTTCCGTGCCTTCAGCTACTTCCTACTCGTTTTACTAACTCATTTCCTTTGCCGTGGATTTATTTTCACCAACTTATTTTATATCGCAGAGCAGTCAAGAACTCCTCGTTCCTATGCAATAATCAGTATAATTTCAAAACCCTAGACACATAAGTGTATGTATACATGCATACATCTTTTATACGTTTGTTACCTAAATATCTAAGTCTGTGGTGGCAGAACGAAGGAATCACAGAATTTCCACCAAAGACCGCACTAAGAAGGATTCTGAGCTGCTTTCACCTCTCCAAATTCTATTGTCTTCTTCTATCGAGTGGACAATTTCCACGTCTGCAAATTTCCTTTCCTTACTACGGACTATGTATGGTCAACACAACATTTTTAACTTTGTGCATCAATCTCTGTTAAGTGAGCAATATTTTTGTTGCTGCAGAACTTTCTTCCTCTTTCCACAAAGTAACATGTTGTGACCGTAAGTAACCAACCAAATAAAAAACTCCGTGGCCTTAGTCCGCACGCGAACTATACCGACAGAGCGGCCGCCGCCGGTCGGCGAAGTTTTGCGGATAGAGGGGTGTCACGTGGTCAGCGCAACGGGTCCCCACAGCCGTTAATCTCTG